>Ga0066846_10000334_pt1 | contig 23741 bp, 24 predicted proteins | sample ETNtaG_33_FD_65489 | JGI IMG/M metagenome (GOLD analysis project Ga0066846, IMG submission 65489) | Marine microbial and viral communities from oxygen minimum zone, Eastern Pacific Ocean - ETNP201310SV76 | ecosystem: Environmental > Aquatic > Marine > Oceanic | place: Pacific Ocean: Eastern... | reverse complement strand
TCTGTTTAATTTGTTCATCACTTAATTTTAAACCTGCCTTAGAATGCACCTATATAAAACCGGTTTAATTTTAATTTGGATTTGTCGAAATAATTCATTTTTCCATTTCTTTCATGTTTAAATCTATTCAGGCTAATAATATGCCCTATACTTTAACATAACCGATACTTGTTCATTTGTCAATTTTTTTCTCTCAATATTTTTGGTATAAGAAGAGATAGTTAATTCAAATCAACTAAAAATGGAGAAAAAATTTATAATATAAACTTTAAAAAAATAGCCTCAACAAACAAAAAGTTCGTTGAGGCTACCATCGAGCGGGATGGAAGGGGATCGAACCCTCAACTTCCTGCGTGACAGGCAGGTGCTCTAACCAGTTGAACTACCACCCCAAACTTTATTTTTTTAAAAAAATTGATAATGGAATTAATACTACATATCCAATAAATAATAATAAAGGAGATAACCTAATTGATTGAAAACTATCTACTTTTCCTGTAGACATAAGAAGGTATCCTAACATTATTGTTAAAACTCCAATTCCAAAAATCAGATAATTAAACTTATTAAAAGGCCAAATAGGCTCTTTGTTATTATTATCAATACTCACAAGCAAGGAAAATTAAAGGAGATTAATATATCTTTCCAAGAAATAAATGCTTAATCAATAAATAATTTGTTAATTTAAAAGCAGTTATCTATGAAAAATAATAAATATATATTCCCTGTATTTTCAATTGTAATATTTTTTTCTATATTTATTTATGCCTTATTGCTTACTTGGCCAGTAAAATGCAATCATATGGATCAATACGTAACGATAAAGAAAAACTCCAATGTTAGCAACGTAGCTCAAATATTACAGAATAATCTGTGTATTAATAAAAACTTATTTAAAGTTGCAATTAAATTAACAGGAAATGATAAAAATATTAGATATGGTAGATATAATTTTAAATCTGTTAATAATATGAAAGATTTAATTAATTTGCTTACATCTAATAATAATGAAAAGATTAAAATTACAATAATAGAGGGCATTCGATTAAAAGATGTTGCTATATATTTAGAGAAAAAACTTAAAATTGATATAGATTACTTTATTGAGCTTTGCTATAATAAAAGCTTTATTTCTTCTCTTGGTTTAAATGCAACAAATTTAGAAGGGTATTTGTATCCAGATACATATTTATTATTAAGAAACTATACTGAGGAAGATATTTTAAGGGTAATGGTTAATCAATTTATTTATAATTATAATGAAAATATAGTAGAAAATGTATTGAGTATGCATGAAATTATTACTCTTGCTTCTATTATTCAATGGGAAGCAATGTATGCTGATGAAATGAAGCTTATTTCATCAGTATACCATAATAGAATAAATAAAGATATGTTATTACAGGCAGATCCAACAATTCAATACATATTACCTGAAAGAAAGAAAAAATTATTAAAAAAACACACCAGAATTGATAATCCTTATAATACATATTTATATAAAGGCTTACCTCCAGGACCTATAAATAATCCTGGTATAATGGCTATTATTGCAGCCGCTTATCCAGATAAATCGAATTACTTCTATTTTGTTTCAAATAATAAAGGAAGGCATATATTTAACACTACATTCAAGGGTCATTTAAAATCTAAGAAATAATGGATTTATCAAATTTAAATAAAAATCAAAGGAATGCTGTTGAAAAAATAGGCCTACCGGTGCTTGTTTTTGCAGGAGCAGGGAGTGGAAAAACAAGAGTTTTAACATATAAAATTGCCTACTTGATAAATGAGATAGGATTACCTCCAGAAAATATTTTAGCTGTAACTTTTACAAATAAAGCAGCCCAAGAAATGAAATCAAGAGTATTTGAATTAGTAGATAAGGATATATCGAATATTAATATAGGAACTTTTCATTCTATATCAGCTCATATTTTAAGAAAAGAAATTCATTTGCTAGGCTATTCTAATTCATTTACAATTTATGATCAACAAGATTCAAGGTCTTTAGTTAAGAAAGTTATGAAAAAATTAGATTTAGATTTAAAACAAATTGAACCAAAATCAATGCAAATAAGAATAAGTAATGCTAAGAATTCACTTCAGTCTGTCGATTATTTTAAAAATTTTGTTGATAATTATAGTGATAAGAAATTCTATGAAATATATAAAACATATCAACAGGAACTTAAAAATTGTAATTCTTTAGATTTTGATGATTTACTTCTATTACCTCTTGAATTATTTAAGGACTATCCAGACAGGCTAGATAAATATCAAAACAAATTTCAATATGTTTTAGTTGATGAATATCAAGATACAAATAAGCCTCAATTTGAGTTTATTCACTCTATTTCATCGAGTCACAAAAGCATTTTTGTCGTTGGTGATGATGATCAGTCTATCTATGGTTGGAGAGGTGCTGATATTTCTAATATATTAAATTTTAAAGATGCATTTGGAAATAGCCATATAGAAAAACTTGAACAGAATTATAGATCAACTAATAATATTTTGCAAGCTGCATGGTCCGTAGTATCTAAAAATACAAATAGATCTGATAAAAAATTATGGACTGAAAATGGTTCAGGAGAATTAATAAATCTTATTGAATCATTCGATGATAGACATGAAGCTAAGCAGATTTATAATATGGTTTTAAAGTTTAAAGATAACTTAAGTGAAATTGCTATTTTATATAGGACTAACTCTCAAAGTAGAATTATTGAAGATAGATTAAGAGTCGGTGCTATTCCTTATCAAATCATAGGTGGAGTTAAATTTTATGATAGAAAAGAAATCAAAGATATCATAGCATATATTAGATTTTTAGTAAACAGTAATGATTCAATTAGTTTTGATAGAATTATAAATTTTCCTCCTAGAGGTATAGGAAATACATCAGTAAGTAAAATTAATGAATATTATGGTCAAACTTCAGGTTCATATTTAGAAGTCTTGAATAAAATAGATGAAATTAAACTTGGACAAAAACAAAAATTATCCATATCTCATTTTTTAAAATTAATGGATAAGTATAAATCAAAGCTAGCTAATGAAAAGGGAAGTGAAATAGTAAAATCATTAATTTCAGATTTAAGAATTGAAAATTATTATTTAAAACAAAAAACTGAAGAAGCAATTGATAGATGGAAGAATATACAAGAATTCATAAATGGTATTGAAGAGTATGAGATTAATAATCCATCTTCAAAATTAGTGGATTATCTTGAAGAAATTTCATTATTAACGGATATAGATAGATGGAATGATTCTGAAAATAAAGTAACATTAATGACAGTACATAGTTCAAAGGGTTTAGAGTTTAATAATATAATTATTGCTGGTTTAGAAGATGGTCTTTTCCCTATTATTAGAGCCTTCGAAGACGATAATATTGAAGAAGAAAGAAGATTATTTTATGTTGCATTAACAAGAGCTAAAAAATTAGTAAATATAAGTTATGCAAAATCTAGAAGACAATTTGGTGGTGCTCCAACCATAACAAATAAATCTAGATTTATAGATGAAATCCCAAAAGATATAATAAATTTTAATTTGATTAATAATGAAAATAATTATAAAATAGATAAATATAATATATTTAAAAAAAATAAATCTATATCTAACAATGAAATTCAGATAAATAATATTGTTGAACATAAAGTTTTTGGTAAAGGCAAAGTACTTAAAGTTGAAGGTTTAGGAGATAATTCTAAATTAACAATTAAATTTTATAATAATATTGTAAAAAAATTGATTTTAAAATATGCTAATCTTAAAATTATTGAGAGGTGATAATGAAAAATATTTATATAAATGATTTTAAAGAAGCTCTTAAAAAAGAGAATTTAAAATTTACAAATCAGAGATATTCTATCCTGAAATTTCTGATTGATAATGATGGTCATTATGATTGTGATGATATTATATATTATTTGAATAAGAATAAGATTAAAGTATCTAAAGCAACCACATATAGAACATTAGACTTATTAGTAAAATATGATTTTTGTAGTAAAATGGTTCTAGATGATGGGATTGCTAGATATGAAAATAAAATAGACTCTAATCATCATGATCATATGATTTGTGTAGATACAGGTAAGATAATTGAATTTGCAAGCGAAGAAATTGAAGAAATTCAAGAAGAAATTGCTAAGAAAAAAGGTTATAGAATTATAAAACATGTTCATCAATTATTTGTAAAAAAAATATCTAAAAATTGAAAACTGCTAATATAAAATCTTTCAAAGAGGGAAGTGTAATAAAAGGTTTTTTTATATGCAAAAGATTTAATATTAAGATATCAAGACTGGGGGATCCCTTTATTGATTTATTATTAGAGGATTCTACTGGTACTATAAGAGCAAAGGTATGGTTATTTGTTGATCAATATAAAAAGCAGTTAAAGCTTAATAATGCTTATGCTATAAAAGGAAAAATAGTCTTATTTAATCAAAATTTAGAGATAGATATTTATAATTTATCTATTATTCAAAATAACCTTTATGATAAATATGGGTACAATAAAGATTTATTGATAAGTAAAGTAGGAAGAAACATTAATTTACTATATAGTTCTTTGATAGATTATATTAATAAGATTAATCACAAATGTAAAAAAGATATTTTATGTTTATTTAAAGAAAATAAAAAAGAAGTATTATTAATTCCATCAATAGATAAAAAATATAATTCAAGTGGTGGTTTTTTATCTCAAATAGTTTCTTTGCTTAATTTGAATAACAAAATATATAATGATTACACATATAATTTTAACATTGTAACTATAGGTATATTATTAAAGAATATCGGTCTTATTAATTATTATTCAAATGATTTTTATAATATTACTGATGAAGAAAAAGAAAACGGTTATAATCTCTTAACTTTAGAAATTATAAATAAAAAGTTTAAAAATCACAATGATGTATGCTTATTAATACAAAATTTATTAATCAATAATAACCAAATTGAAAATGATGAAATTAAAGTAATAGAATATTTATATGAATTTGATTCAATGATATCGAGTTAATAATTGTTTTGTATAAATAATATCTATATTTAAATTATCTAAAATGAATTATTTACTATTTATATTACTTACTTTTTTTGCAGCATTTTCGAGATTTGCTCCTCATCCACCAAATTTCACACCTATCTTATCAATTGCGTTATTTTGTGGTATTAGTTTTAGAAATAAATATATTTTTTTAATACCATTATTTTCAATGGTGATTTCAGATTTTTTCATAGGTTATCACTCCGTGATTATGTTTGTTTATGTTTCATTGCTGATTATTTTTTTAATGGGGAAATATTTAACTAAAGAGAACTCATTTAATTCTACGATAATTTTATCATTATCAAGTGCTATTGTATTTTTTATAATCTCAAATTTAGGTGTTTGGATTGTAGGGTATCCTAAAACAATAAGTGGATTTATTGCATGTTACATAGCTGCATTACCTTTTTTATTAAATACTCTAATATCAACCTTACTATTCTCTTCAGTTTTTCATTATTGTCAATCTTTTAATGTTAAAGAAAGAGAATTTGTTCATAATAGATAAAATTGAATTTATTTTTTATTCTTTCGATATTAATTTCAAGTTTTTTATATAGTAATTCTCGTTTTTCAGATAATATTATACTATATCTTGATCCTATTAACATATCAACATTTGTATTAGATAGATATCATCCTTATCAAAATATTGATATAAATTATTTTGCATTAAACATTAATGGTACTGTTAATATGCCTTTGTATCATTTAAAACCAGAAGAATTACATTTTCAGACTGACGATTCACCTCTTTCTTATTCACAATTGTCATTTAAGCAAAATAAGAATGATGATTATTTTAATACAAAGATAGCAGCTGTAAATCAGATTAATGAAACAACGGAATCATTATTTCAGTTAGAATCAAAATCTCTAGTTGATAATAATAATCAAAATGGTTTCTTTAATATTAAAAAATCAAAAGATAATTTCACATTTAATGTTAGCTATTTATATCATTATGATGAAGAGTCAGATCAATATGATTTAAGTACAGTAAATAATAATTTTAAAAAGGAAAATGAGTCTTTTGCTAGTGGTTATAGTGTTTTATATAATATTAATAATATCACTTTAGAATCTAATTCTTCAATCCAGACATCATATCATAAAAGACCTGAATTTTATGATCCAGATTATCAATATTTAGCTTATAATGAAAGGTCGATATCTAGTTTTAATAAAATAAATTTTGATTTTAATAATATGTCATTTTTTATAGAAAATATAAATTATGATTTGGTTTTAGAGAACGATATCAATGAGGTAAATATTTTTAATAATCATTATAACATTCCTTCAATAGGATTAATTGCCAATGTTAGCAATTTTAGAATTAAAATTTTTGGATCAAAAATTGATAATCTTGTTAAGCCTAATGCTGAAATTATCTATGCTTTGGAAAATATTAAATTAATACTTAGTTCTGAACATTATATTAAAGGATTATTAACAGATGATAATCAATTGTATGGTGATTATAATTATAATGTTTATAATAAAGATAATATTAGAATATCTTTTGATTTTAGCAAATATAGAAACATTATTGATATTGGAAAAATAAAAAATGAAGACATTTCATACAATTATTTTTTATTATCTGGCATTATTGATTACAAGTTAATTGATTTTGATTATAACTATTTTAATTATTTTGATCAACAAACAAATATTGGGATTGATCAATATATTAATTTTGGACTTAGTATTTTTCCATTTAAAGATAAAAATGAATTTGATTTATATGGCAAAATAAATTATAATTATTACATGATGAATTCTGAGATTAATCTTCTTACAATGAATTTATTTGAAGGTACAATTAATGAACAAACAGCAGAATTATATAATTTTGAATTTGGATTTGTATTTGATAATTTCAAAATATCTTATAACAGTAAAAATTTATTATCAAATAATGTTATATTTTCCAATAATATAACACCATTTAAACGCTTTGATTCAATAAATGTGATATGGATTTTCAAGGATTAATATGAAAAAAATAGTTATTATATCAGCAACTTCTGGTCGGAATTATACATTATCAAAAGATATTTATTCTTTATTAAAAGAATTAAAAGTTTCTATTGAAATCATAAATTTAGAAAAGTATGATATTCCTCTATTTACTGCAGCTAATTACGATACTATGAAATCAGATGTTGGAAAAATAATTGATAATATTGTATCTGCCCTTGTAGGTTCTGATGGAATTGTAATTTGTGCCCCTGAATATAATGGTAACATACCTCCTATTGTAAATAATATGATAGCATGGATATCTGTCTCCACTTCAAATTGGAGAGATGGTTTTATAAATAAAATTAGTTTGGTTGCTTCAAATAGTGGTGGTGCAGCAAATAAATATAACATTTCAATGAAAAATCAATTAGAGCATTTAGGCTCGGTTGTATATCCACGATTCATTTGTGTTAATGATAATAATCCATTAAATATTAAATCTGTAAAAAAAATATTAAAAGATTTTATAAAGCTATTATAAAATTCATAAATTTTTTTTTAAATTAAAAAACTTGTATAAATAAAAATTAAACTTAAATAAGGTAATTATAATGAGCGATTCTTTTAAAAATTTCAATAGTGACAACTTTGATTCAGATGTGTTGAAATCTGAAAAAACTGTATTGGTAGATTTCTGGGCAGAATGGTGTGGCCCTTGTAAAATGTTAACTCCAGTAATCGAACAAATAGCTACAGAAAATGAAGAAAAATACATTATTGGTAAAGTAAATGTTGATGAATGTCCTGATATTGCAGCTAAATATGGGATAAGAAGTATTCCTTGCTTACTTTATTTTAAAAATGGTAAAGTTGAAAAGCAAAGTGTCGGAGTAGTTGAGAAAGCTGAGATAGAATCGACCTTGGAAAGCATTTAATTTAATGAAAAGAAATATTATAATTATTGGTAGTGGCCCATCAGGCTATACAGCAGCTCTTTATGCTGCTAGAGCTGATTTAAAACCTCTTTTATTCGAGGGTTCTCAACCAGGTGGTCAGTTAACAATTACAACAGATGTAGAGAATTTTCCTGGTTTTCCAGATGGTGTTATGGGACCTGATTTAATGGATAAATTTAAAAAACAAGCAGAAAGATTTGGTACAGAAATTAGAAATCAAAAAATTGATAAAGTTGATTTTTCAGGAGATTCTTTAAAATTATGGTCTGGAGAAGAAGAGTTTCTATCTGATTCTGTTATAATTTCTACAGGAGCCTCTGCACGATTATTAGGCTTAGAATCTGAAAAAAAATTAATGGGCTATGGTGTTTCAGCATGTGCGACTTGCGATGCATTCTTTTTTAAAGATAAAAAAGTTTTTGTTGTAGGTGGAGGTGATAGTGCTATGGAAGAGGCTATGTTTTTAACAAAATTTGCATCTTCTGTTACAATTATCCATAGACGAGATACATTTAGAGCATCTAAAATTATGCAAGAAAAGGTTCTTAATAATAAGAAGATAGATGTAATGTGGAATTCATCTGTTGTGGATATGATAGGTGAACCAGATGCGGGAGGATTAAAATCAATTATGGTTGAAAATACGTTGGATGGTTCTAAGGATGAAGTCATTTGTGATGGTGTTTTTTTAGGTATTGGGCATACTCCAAATTCTGAAATATTTAAAGATTATATAAACTTAAATGATAAAGGTTATATTTTAACATATAATAATTCCACAGAAACTTCAAAAAAAGGTGTTTTTGCTGCTGGTGATATTATGGATCCTATTTATAGACAGGCTATTACTGCAGCAGGTTCAGGATGTATGTCAGCCCTTGATGCAGAACGATATTTAGAAAACTTACATATTTAATATTTGTAGTTATATAGTAGAATTAAGGTTGAAATTATGAAAAATGTAGTAATTTTATCAAATGGTCCAGGTTTACCAGAGATTGTCAAAGAATATGGGCATTCTTCTGATTGGATTCCTTCTATTGTAGATAATGATAAAATTAATTTTATTATTAAAAAAGTCTATGATAATGATTTTCAGCTTGATGTAAAAGCAGATGCTTTTATACTTACAGGTAGTAAATATTCTGTTTATGATAATTCTCCGTGGATAAAAAAATTAAAAAAATATGTAAAAAAATTAATTAATGATAATAATTATATTCTCGGTATATGTTTTGGTCATCAAATATTAGCGCATTGTTTAGGGGCGGAAGTTAAAGAAAATATATTAGGATGGGAGCTAGGCTCTTATAAAATAAATCTATCAGAAAAAGGACTCCAGAGCAAATTATTCAATGGTTTTTCTCCAGAAGAAATTGTGTATGAAAGCCATCAAGATACAGTCCTGAATTTACCCTCTAATTTAGATGTTCTTGCTTTTTCAGAAAAATCAAATCAGTCTTTTTCATATAATGATAAAATATACGGGGTGCAATTTCATCCTGAATTCTCAAAAGAAGTTACAAGGAAGCTTATGGACTTAAGAATTGATAGTGGAGTGTCTGTTGATTCAGATATTTTATTAAATTCAGAAAAATCTTCTTTGGTATTAAATAATTTTTTAAATATTGTAGGAGCTAACTAAATGAATAAACCTATTTACTCTTTTAAAAATATAAAGTTTTCAAAAGATAAAAATATACTATTAGATATAAGAAAATTTGATATTCATAGAGGATCTTGTTATATGTTTTGCGGTGATATGGGTTCAGGCAAAACATTAATATTAGATTTATTATCAAAGAACAACAATAAATATGAAGGTCACTTAATTTATGACTCAAATGATTTAAGTAAAGTATCAAAGAAGTCTTATAATAAAGATTTTGCAATTGTTAATCAACATAGTAGAAAACCTTTTTTTAATACTGTATATAAATATATTTATAATTATGTTTTATTAAAGAATGAAAAATCTAAAGTAAAAAAATATACAGATTCTATAATTAGTAAGATGAATTTAAAATATATTCAATCAGTTAAAGTAAGAAATTTAACACAGAATCAATTTAGATGGGTAGATATAGCTGCAAAAATAGCAGCAAATACTAAGGTTTTATTTATAGATGAGATTGACAATGGTTTTAGTCAGCAAAGATTAAAGAATTTATCTAAAATTTTATATAGAAAATGTAACTATGATGGAGTTACTTTAGTTGCAACATGTTCAAATTTTCATAGTTTTACTAACCTTACATCAGTATTAGTTTCAATTAATAATGGTAGAATATCTAGTATAAGATCTAAAAATAAAAGAAAATAATCTTTGAAATACTATCAAAATAAATTTGTTTATATTTTCATTTTCTTTATAACATTTTTTCTAATCTATTTATATCATTCAAGTAAGAGAATTGCTCTTCATAAAAATTATGAGCTTCGAAATATTGAAATTTTAGTTAGTGCAAATAATGATTATCTAGAATTATTAAATAATAAATTGAATCAATATGATGATTTAATTTGGTATTCTTATATCGACGATTCAGATGATATAAAATTATATAATTCTCTAAAAGAAAAACCTATTAATCAATTACTTTTATATGAATATTTATTAAGTAAACCAACTATAGAAAGTATATTAGAGAAATTTTTAAAGATGCAAAATAGTCCTTATGATTTCATAGAATACAAGAGAATATTTGTTTCTTTTATTAATCAGTTGTTTTTATATATAAAATCTTTATCGATTGATGAAAATATAGGGGATATAATATTTGCTAATTTATTAAATAAAAATTCCCCTATTAATAATAATTTTCATAAAATTATTATTAAATCGAATAAAAATTTCAGTAATCAATTTGAGTTAATTGATGATTATCAAAAACTATATAAATTTATAAATAATCTTGATAGTAAAAATTCTAAAATTATTAGTATTAAGTTTTATGATAGATTTTTATATGATAATTATATAGATATTGGTGATAATAATATCCAGGTATCTTTAGATGAATGTATCCTTTGTTATTCAACTTCAATTAGTGATCTTCAAGGTTCAATAATTAAACTGAATTCCTTTGAAATTGAATATGATTCTAATTCTATGTTAGATTTTATAGTTACAAATGAAATAAAAGGTGATAAATATAAAATAATAAATAAAATTTTAATTAATGCTAGTAATTTTGAAGATATTAATCAATACAAATCAGATTACAGTATATTTATAGAATTATTAAAAGATATTGAGAATATTGCTTTTAATTTGGAGAAATTCAACGATAGCTTTGATGATTCTATTTATAAGCTTAAAGTAATAATTGATTTTTTTGAAAATGATAAAAATAATTATAAGTATTATTACAATTTAGTAGATAGTTATAATAGAAGTATCTACGATAATATTAAATATATTGCAAATACAGAAAAATTTAGTGAGGATAAGTTGAGTTTGTTTATATATAATGATTATTATAGAGATAATAATTATGTTTCTAGGTTTTTTATACCAAATAATCATATTAAGTTATTAGAATCTGCATTTGATTTTAATACTTCAAACCAACGGTTTTTAAAATGATTAGAAGAATGGCTATGTTAAGAATTGTTTTATTTGTAAATATTATATTTAGCAGTGGTAATTTTTCTGATTTGGATATATTCTCAATTTATGGTTCAACATCATTTAGCTCATATAAGGAAAGTTTTGTATCGGGATCTTCAGAGTTGGTTAATGTAAGACCAAATTTAAAATCTTTCACATTAGGTTTTGTATACAATGCTAGCTACGAAATCTCATTTTCTCATTTAAATAATTCTGAAACTATTAATATTTACAATTTTCCATATTCGGATAATTATATTTTAACCAAATTTTATTTTCATATAAATCGATTTGAAAAATTCAAATTTAAAGTAGGCCTAAGTTCAATTAATTCTCAATCTAATGAGTATTTAAGAAATTCAATCTTATTTGGCATAAATAAAGAAATTAATTATTTTAATAATCCAGTTGTTTTGTATTTAAATATTGAGCCATCATACCAAGATTATATCTTATGTAATAATACATCATTTACTAAACTTACTGTCGGAGGTGATGTAAAATTATTTGTTGATAAAATTGATAATAATGAGCTTAAAGATATTATTTGGCTTGGTTTTGCACTTAATACGACTGATTATAATAAATATTATCTTGGCTTCAATACAGGATTATTCTTCCCTTTAAAATAAATTTTCTTTACAAATATGTATCTTTTATTTATATTATACCGACTGGTCGGTATGTAAATGTTAAAAAATAATATAAAAGAGAGTACTAAAACACAAATATTGGAGGCAGCTTTGCATGTATTTGTAAAAAGTGGTTATTCAAAAACAACTATGGATGATATTGTTTTAAAATCTGGTCATAGTAAGGGTGCAATATATCATTACTATAGTAGTAAAAAAGATTTGTTTTTGGCTCTTATTGATTATTGGGAAAGTTATTTTTTTAAAAATATAATAAATAAAGATTTATCAAACAATAATCCAGATGAATTATTAAGAGATATAACACTTGATGTTATAAAAACATTCAAAAGTAGTAAACATATTTTTTTAGCTGAACTTGAATTTTGGTCATTATCTAATCATGATTTAGATATCAGAAAAAAAACAACTCAGTTGTATTTAAAATTAATTGATTTGTTTAAGACTATCATATCAAAGGGTGTAAGAACTGGATTATATAAAAAAATAGATTTAGATGTTGCTTCATTATCTGTTATGACAGCTTTACAGGGAGTTATTTGGTTCAGTATATTTGATAAATCAGATATTTCTGCTGAAAAATATCTAAATGATGTTATTGAATTTATAATTCATGGATTTAAAAAATAAGGGAATATTATGGAAGTAAAAGAAGAGAAATTTGATTATACAGAAATTGTTAATAATATTGATTTTGATAAGTTGTATGGATTAGGCGGTGCTTTTTTAGTCTCTCCATTAAAAGATTCAAAAACATTTTCAAAAGAAATGTTTTCTGAAGATCAAAAAATGTTTGCTGATGCTGCATATGATTATGCTACAACAAGAATGAAACCTTTAAAAGATAAGTTATCAACTTTAAATAAAGATTTAACTTTAGAAATATTTAAAGAACTTGGTGAGATGGGTTTTTTAGGTGTTGATATGCCAGAAAAATATGGTGGTTCAAATCTTGATAAAACAACAGCTGCAATAGTTGTTGATTATTTAGCCTTTTCTGAATGTGGTTCTTTAATGGTTACTATTGGTGCACATACAGGTATAGGGGCATTACCTATTGCTTGGTATGGAAATGAAAAGCAAAAAGAAAAGTATTTGAAAAAAATTAATTCTGGTGAATCTTTATCTTGCTTTGCATTAACTGAACCAAATGCTGGCTCTGATGCAATGAATGGAGAATCAACAGCTTATCTTAATGATGAGAAAACGCATTATATCCTTAATGGTCAAAAAATATGGATTACTAATGGTTCTTGGGCAAAGTTTTGTATAGCATTTGCTAAAGTTGATGATAAAATGACAGCTTTTATTGTAGATAAAGAGTGTGAGGGTTGGGTAATAGGAGCTGAAGAGAAAAAGATGGGTATAAAAGGTTCATCAACAGTAACAATGTATTTTGAAAATTGTAAAGTACCTGTTGAAAACCTTTTAGGTTCTGTTGGTGAAGGTGGTCATATTGCCCTTAATTGTTTATATGCAGGTAGATGGAAATTAGGATTTTCATCATCTGCTGGTTCAATGAGTAGCATTAATGGTTCATATGAATTTGCTAAAGAAAGAAAACAGTTCTCTAGATCTATTCTTAAATTTGATATGATAAAAAATAAGTTTGCTAATATGATAACAAGAACATGGGAGTCTGATACAGTTAATTATGCTACTACTGGTTCTATTGATGATTCAATTAGTAAACTAAATGCTTCAGATAAAGAATATTATGCTAAAGTACAGAAAATAACAGAAGATCATGCTATTGAGGCAAGTATTGCAAAAGTAGTTGGTTCAGAAACCCTTGCTTATTGTGTTGATGAAGGGGTTCAGATTTTTGGAGGCTCTGGCTTTTGTGAAGAATATTCTGCTGCAGGTGCTTATAGAGATGAAAGAATAAATAGAATATTTGAAGGAACTAATGAAATTAATCGTTTAATTATTTCTGGGACAGTATTAAAAAAAGCTATTTTAGAAGAGCTGCCAATAAGAGATGTATTGTTAAATAGAAGCGAAGATATGGTAGTTGAAAATAATTTTGATAAAAAGATTAATAAGGAAGCTCAAGTTATCGAGTATTGCAAATCACTTGGTTTAATAGTTCTAGATAATATAATTAATATATATGGACAAGATTTTAAAAATAAACAATGGTTAATTGAGCCCTTTGCAGATATTGTTTGTTCAATTTCTATAATGCATAATTGTTTTCTTAGATATAATCAATTGCAAGATGGAAATCATAAAGATAATACTCTGCCTATATTGAAGTTATCTACAAGTCACCATTTTAATAAATTAATATCTCGAGTTAAAACTATAAATTCATATATTTGTGATTTTATGAATTTTAAAGATGAAAAAGATAAATACGATTTTTGTACTGTTGGTGATTCTTCAAAATTAAATTATTTACCTAATGAGATTAATCTAAAAAAAATAATTGTAGAAGAATTCTATAAGCAAGAAAAATATTATTTAAATACTTAATAAAGGAAGGTTATATGAATAGTTCAGTTATAATAGATGGTGGTAGAAGCCCAATAGGATTGAAAAATGGTAAGTTGATAGGTATGAGAGCAGACGATTTATGTGCAAGTGTAGTACAAAAACTTTTAAAAAGAAATGAAAATATTGATAAAAAATATTATGAAGATCTAGTTTTAGGTTGTGCTTTTCCAGAAGGAAGTCAAGGGATGCTAATATCAAAAGGAGTTGCAATTCTAGCAGATTTACCTATTACATCTGCAGCTAAAGTTGTAAATAGATTTTGTGGTTCTTCAATGGATGCTGTCCATCAAGTTAGTCAATCTATTAATTCTGGTGATACTGTCGCTGGGATTGCAGCTGGAGTAGAAGATATGTTTCAAGTTCCAATGGGGGGATTTAATCCAAGTTTCCATCCAGATTTATATGAAAAAGAGTATTATGTAGGAATGGGTGAAACAGCAGAAAACTTAGCAAAAGATTTAGATATATCAAGAATTGATCAAGAAGAATTTTCTATTATGTCTCATAAAAAAGCATTGAAGGCTCAATCTGAAAAAAGGTTTAATAATGAAATTTTTAAAATTGAATTTAATGAATCTCTAATTGAAGTAGATGAGGGACCTAGAGAGCCTGATTTAGATAAAATAAAATCTCTTAATCCAGCTTTTGATGAGAATGGAACGATAACTGCAGCTACTTCAAGTCCAATATCAATTGGAGCTGCTGCTATGATTATAATGGACGAGTCAAAAGCTAATGAAATGAGTTTAAAGCCAAAATTTAGAATTAAAAGTAGAGCTGTTGCAGGTGTTGATTGGACAAGGATGGGTTCAGGTCCATTGCCAGCTACAGAAAAAGCTTTATCTAAGGCTGGTATAACAATGAATGATATAGATATAATTGAATTAAATGAAGCATTTGCAGCGCAATCATTATATGTTATTAGAAAAGGCGGTTGGGACATTGAAAAAATCAATGTTAATGGTGGTGCAATTGCATTAGGGCACCCACTTGGATGTTCAGGCTCTAGAATCATTATAACTTTGATGAATGCTATGGAACAAAATAATTCTACTTTAGGATTGGCAACAATGTGTATTGGTACAGGTCAAGGTATAGCCACTGTTTTAGAAAGGATAAATTAAATGAGTATAGAAATAAAAAAGGTTGCGGTTCTTGGTACTGGAGTTATGGGTTCACAGATTGCTGCTCATTTAACAAATGCAAATATAGAAGTATATGCTTTTGATATGTCTCAAGAAGTATCTGAGAATGGAATTAAACAGTGTGAAAAACTAAAACCTAGTCCATTTTATAATATTAAATCATCAAAATTAATAACTCCTGTAAACTATGATGAACACTTAGAGAAAATAAAAGAATGTGACTGGGTTGTTGAGGTTATATCTGAGAGATTAGATTGGAAGCATGATTTATATAAAAAAATTATTCCATATATCAATGAACGTTGTATTGTTACATCAAATACTTCAGGATTATCATTAGAGAGTTTATCAAAGGACTTGCCAGTTGAATTTTCAAACAAATTTTTTATCACACATTTTTTCAATCCTCCTAGATATATGAAATTAGTTGAAATAATATCTTCATCTAATACGAACAAGGATTTAGTTAATATAATGGATAATTTTTTAACAAATGTACTAGGTAAAAATGTTGTTCATGCAAAGGATACCCCAAATTTTATTGCAAATAGAATAGGTGTATATGGAATGATGGTTACGCTACATGAATCAAAAAAGAGAAAACTATCTATTGAAGATGTTGATGCTATAACTGGGACATTAATAGGCCGTCCTAAAAGTGCCACATTTAGAACTGCAGATGTTGTTGGTTTAGACACGATGTGTTTTGTTGCAAATACAGCTTATACTGATTGTCAAGATGACCCTGAAAGAGAGATGTTTAAATTACCTGATTATATAGAGAAAATGATTGATAATAAATGGTTAGGTCAGAAATCAAAACAAGGATTTTATAAAAAAATTGATAAGGGTGTAATTCATTCATTAGATATTGATACAATGGAATATAAGCCAATGAAGAAAAAGAAATATTCAGCTTTTTCAATTGCAAAGGAAAATACTTATCTAGTAGATAGATTGAATGCAGTTGTTAGAGTCGATGATATTGCGGGAGAGTTTCTTTGGGTTTGTTTTGCAAAATCATTAGCTTATTCAGCGAACTTCCTTGGTATAATTGCTGATGATGTAACAAGCATTGATAATGCAATGAAGGGTGGATTTGGCTGGGAATTAGGTCCATTTGAGGTTCTAGATGCTATTGGTTTAGACTATTTTGTTAATAGATGTAATAATGAAAATATAAAATTACCAAATTGGTTGATCAATATGGTTAATAATAATTTAACATCGATTTATACTTATATAGATGGGACTAAACATTCATTTGATTTCAAAACAAATGATTATGTTAAAGTTATTGAAAATGAGAATGTAATTGATTTTAATTATTTAAAGTCAAATAATATGTTAATTGATAAACATTGGTCAGCATCGCTTTATGATTTGGGAGATGGCGTAGCTTCTGTAAAATTACATTCTGTATTAAAGCCAGAGCTTAATCCTATTGATGGTTCTATGATGCAAGTATTTGCAAAATCATTAGATTGGGTTGCTGAAAATAATTATAAAGGATTAGTTATATCCGGTGATGGAGCAAATTTTTGTGCTGGAGCAAATTTAAGTCTTATACTACAAGCTGCAGAGAAAAAAGATTTTAAAGCTCTTGAAACTTTTATTCATACTATACAGCAAATTTTTCAAAATGTTAGATTTTCAAATTTTCCAGTTATTGGCGCACCTTATGGTCTAGTTTTAGGAGGAGGTATGGAGATTATTGGTGCATGCGATAGAAGAGTAGCAGCAGCAGAATCTTATATAGGCCTTGTTGAAGTTGGTGTAGGGTTAATACCTGGAGCTGGAGGTAATTTAAGAATGTTATCTAATTTATCTAAAAAAATTAAAACAGGTATTACTGGAACTTTACCTTTAGTTCAAAAGGCATTTGAAACTGTTGGTTTTGCTAAGGTAGCTACTTCAGCAAAGCAAGCACAATCTTATGGTTATTTAATAAATGAAGATAAAATAGTTGTAAATCGTGATCATATATTATCTCATGCTAAAAAGATGGTAATTGATTTATCTGAAGATTATAATGCTCCAGAAATTGAATCTTTTAAACTACCAGGTTCAGCTGGAAGATTAGCAATTGATGTTCAAGCAAAAAGCATGGTTAAAGCTGGTAAAATAAGTGAACATGATGCTTTGATTGGGAGTAAACTAGCTTATGTATTAACTGGTGGTAAAAAAGGAGGCATGTTTACAGCTGTTGATGAACAATATTTATTAGATATTGAAAGGGAGGCTTTTCTTAGTTTGTGTGGTGAATCTAAAACTTTAGATAGAATTAGATTTATGTTAACTAAAGGAAAACCTTTAAGAAATTAATAAATTCAATGATGATTCATTGTTTTTCTCCGATAAAAGGCGTCTTAATGGCGCCTTTTATTACTTAAATAAATTTTGAATTATATATTTTGAGATATTAGGATTTTCTTTTATTCTTCTTATTGAATAATCATACCAGTTTCTACCATAGGGGACATAAATTCTAATCTTGTAATTATTTTTTAGTAAATATTCCGTTGTTTTATCCATAGGTACTCCATAAAGCATCTGGAATTCAAATTTATTTTTATCAATTCCATTCTTTTTTATAATTTCCAATGCTTTATCTATAAGCTTTTTATCATGTGTCGCAATACCTACGTATATGTCTTTATTAAAAGCTATTTTTAATAATTCAATATAGTTAGTATTAATTGATTGTGGGTCTTTTATAGCTATTGACTTATCCTCGTTATATATACCTTTGCATAATCTTATGTTGCTATTTTCTTCTAATGAATTTAAATCATCTTTTGTCCGCATAAGGTATGCCTGCAATACAATCCCTAAAGAGTTTTTATATTTATTGTTGTTTTTATAAGTGTTTATTGATAAATCTGTTAGTTTATTATCTTCCATATCAATTCTAATGAAATTATTGTTTTTGTTAGCTTTAATTATAAGTTTTGCAATGTTTTGATTAAAATTTTCAGAACCAATATCAGAGCCAATATGCGATGGTTTTATAGATATATTGCAATCAAGGTTGTTGGATTTGATTTTATCTAGTATATCGATGTATTTATAAGTAATTGCGTCAGATTCTTCTAAATCAGCTGTATGCTCACCAAGAATATCTAAAGTGCAAGAGAATCCATTATTATTTAATTTACTTACAATTTTAAGCGCATGAGATGTTTTGACTCCGGCGACATATTTGTTTGCAAATAATTTTACAAAGAATTTAGGCAGCAATGGAATTAGGTTTATAATTATCTTATTTACTAAATAATACATTATTATAATTTATCTAAAAATAATTATTAAAATTCAATTCATTATTTGTTGCTGATAAAAAGTATATATTCGTAAATTATACAACTAAAGTAGAACTAATAATTAATTGAAGAAGAATAAATAAATTGTATACAGATTTTTTACCAGTTCCAATATATGCAGTTCTCGTTGTTGCCTTAGTAGCACTTCCACTTGTTATTCAATATATAGTTTCCCCAAGACATAATAAGGGAGGGGAAAAATTAACCTCTTATGAATGTGGCGAAGTCCCTGAAGGATCAGCATGGGTTAAATTTAATGTTAGGTTTTATGTTATTGCATTAATATTTATTATTTTTGATGTTGAAGTTATATTTTTATTTCCATGGGCTGTTGTATTTCAAAGTTTAATCGATAGTAATTTAGGTTTTTTAGCATTTATTGAAATGTTTATTTTTGTTCTTATTTTGATTATTGGGTTTGCCTATGTTTGGGTAAAAGGTGATCTGGATTGGGTTAAAATGAAGTTAAAATATGGTGAAGGCCGATATAAAGATTTAAAAATAAAAGAAAATTAATATGTCACACGAAGATTATTACGTAAAAGATGATTTTACTTTAGTTGAGAAATTTGATAAAGATAACGTAGTTGTAGTAAAACTAGAAGATTTAATTAATTGGGGTCGAGCAGGTTCTCCTTGGTTTTTTCAATTCGGTCTTGCTTGTTGTGCTATTGAAATGATGGCAGCAGCTGGCCCAAGGCATGATTTAGAAAGATTCGGTATGATGCCAAGGGCAACACCTAGACAAGCAGATGTTATGATTGTTGCTGGCACTGTTACATTGAAAATGGCTTCTAGAGTAAAAAGATTGTTTGAACAAATGGCTGATCCTAAATATGTTATTTCTATGGGTAGTTGTTCAAATAGTGGTGGCCCTTACTGGCAATACGGTTATCATGTTTTAAAAGGTGTCGATATTGTTGTCCCAGTTGATGTGTATATTCCTGGATGTCCACCTAGACCTGAAGCTCTAATACAAGGAATTTTAGAATTACAGAAGAAAATTAAACTTGACACACCATTAAGGAAAAAGAGTTAGTTATGTCGATTAAAATTATTGATATATTAGATAAAAAGTTTAAAGATTCGATTAATTTTTCTGAAAATCAAAATTCTTTATTTATTGACGATCCGTCAAAATGGGATAAAATTTCTAAATTTTTACATCAGAATAAGGATTTAAAATTTGATTATCTAATGTGTTTATCTGGATATGATTTAACTGATAATAAATTAGGTGTAGCATATAATCTTTATTCAACATCATTAAAACATTATTTAGAAGTAAGAATTGAGGTCGAATCTGAAATTGAAATTCCTTCTGTTGCTAACTTATGGAGAACAGCTAATTGGCATGAAAGAGAAGCTTACGATTTACTTGGAATTAAATTTACCGACCATCCAGAATTAAAAAGAATATTATTACCTGAAGATTGGGAAGGTCACCCCCTTAAAAAGGATTATGAAACTCCTGATTTTTATAATGGGATGCCTGTTCCAAAAGATAAAAGTTATTGGGAATAAAATATGTTTAAAATTATTGATAAAAGTATTATAAGTGCAGATGAAATGGTTCTTAATATGGGGCCTCAGCATCCCAGTACTCATGGAGTATTAAGGCTTAAAATAATTACAGATGGAGAAATAGTAAGTAAGGTTGAGCCTATTATTGGTTATTTACATAGATGTTTTGAAAAACATTGTGAAAGTTTATCATATGAACAAATTGTTCCATTCACAGATAGATGTGATTATTTAGCTTCGATGCATATGAGCCATTCATATTCAATGGCTGTTGAAAAATTGTTAGATTTAGAATTACCTGAAAGAGTTGAATATATACGAGTTATTGTGGCAGAGCTACAACGTATTGCAAGTCATTTAATTGCTGTTGGTGTTTTTGGATTAGATGTTGGAGCTATAACTCCATTTACCTGGACTTTAAGGGATAGAGAAAGAATCCTTGATTTATTTGAAATGTTATGTGGCGCACGATTGTTATATAATTATGTTTGGCCAGGAGGTGTATCGCATGATTTGCCTCCAAAATTTATAGAAGAAACACATAAATTTTTGGATTATTTTCTTCCACAAATAGATGAATATAATCAAATACTTTCTACTAATAAAATTTTTATTGAGCGTTCTGCTGACGTAGGTGTTTTACCTTTAGAAGTTGGTATAAACTACGGAGTAACTGGACCAACCCTAAGAGGATCTGGAAGTACTTTTGATTTAAGAAAGGATGAACCTTACTCTGTGTATAATAAATTTGATTTTGATGTACCTGTAGGGGAAGGTTTAATGGGAACAGTTGGTGATTGTTGGGATAGATATTATGTTAAAGTCTTAGAAATGAAAGAGTCAGCTAAAATTATTAGGCAAGCACTAGATAGTATTCCCAAAGGAGATGTGCATGAAGTTTTACCCAAAAAAATAAGGCCACCAAAAGGCGAGGTTTATTCAAGATATGAATCAGCTCGCGGTGATGTTGGTTTTTATATTAGAAGTGCAGGAAAAAATATGCCTGATAGATTGAAAATGAGGTCTCCAGCTTATTGCAATTTATCTGTACTAAATGAGATATCGGCTGGTTGGATGATGTCTGATGTTATTGCTGCATTAGGTAGTTTAGATATTGTACTTGGAGAAATTGATAGATGACATCAATAGTAGATTCTATACTAAGTGCAATTTCATTTATTAATATTGATATTAATATATTATTAATATTTGCTATTGTTATTCCGGGTTTAGTTTTATTTATTTTAATGGCTTTAAATGTAATGATCTCAGTTTATTTTGAAAGAAAAGTAGCAGCATTTATGCAGGATAGACTTGGTCCAATGGAAGTAGGTATTTTTGGATTTAAGGGTGGTAAGAAATTCTGGGGTGGTATTGGACAAATTTTTGCTGATACTGTTAAATTATTAACAAAAGAAGATATAATGCCAGCTAACGCTGATAAAGTTTTAATGCTAGTTTCTCCATTTATTATAGTTGCTGGTGCATTATTAACATTTATTGGAATACCGTTTAGTGATGGTTTGATAGTTTCTGATTTTAATATTGGAATATTATATATTATTGCAATGAGTTCAGTGGGAGTTATTGGAGTAATTTTAGCTGGTTGGTCATCAAATAATAAATGGTCATTATACGGAGCTATGAGATCTGCAGCTCAGATAATAAGTTATGAAATACCAATTGGTTTAAATCTGTTATTAATTGTAATTGTATGTGGTAGCTTACAAGTTTCAGATATTGTTCAGTGGCAGGCAGATAATAGATGGTTTATTTTTCATAGTCCATTTACATTTGTTGCATTTTTTATTTTTTTTATATCTGTAGTTGCTGAAACAAATAGAACACCATTTGATATTCCTGAAGCAGAATCAGAACTTGTAGCTGGATGGATGACAGAATTTTCTGGATTTAAATGGTCTATATTTTTTATGAGTGAATATGCTAATATGTTAATTGTTTCACTTGTTGCTTCATTTGTATTCCTTGGTGGATGGTTATCTCCATTTACAATTTTTAATGTATTTCCTGATTCTTGGTTAATTTTAGATGGTTTTTATATAGGTATATTTTGGTTATTAATTAAAGCAATTTTTTTAGTTTTTGTTATGATGTGGTTTAGATGGACTTTTCCAAGACTTAGAGTCGATCAACTTATGTATATATGTTGGAAAGTCTTTATACCATTTTCATTAGCAAATTTATTTTTTGTTACAATATGGGAATTAATAGCAGGTTCAATTTCATGAGTCAATATTTTATAAATATATATGATGCTGTTAAAACAATGATATCTGGAATGAGTTTAACTCTTGAACATCTTAGAAAAAAGAAAGATTTAGTTGCTACATTGCAGTATCCAAACGAAAAGTGGCCACAACCTGAAAGACATATAGGGTTTGACCATAAAGATTATAATGTTATAAGATCTAGATTACATGTAGATATTGATGATTGTATCGGTTGTATGCAATGCGAAAGAGCATGTCCTGTTGATTGTATAAAGATTGATACAATTAAGCCAGGAAAAGGTATTGATTTTGATTGTGGAGAAACATCAAATGATACTAGGAAAAAAATGATTGTTCCAAGGTTTACAATTGATATGTCAGAATGTATGTATTGCAATCTATGCGTATATCCATGCCCGGAAGAGTGCATATATATGGTTGGTGGACCTAATGAACCTAAGCACGATATTGATTATGAGTATAGTAAGTATGTTAAACATGATTTAGTTTTTGAATTTTCCAATGTTACTGACCAGCAAATTGTTGATATAGGAGCACAATCATATTTAGATGAGAGAAATAGTAAAATTGATAAAATTAATCAAGGTGTTAATTTAAAAGGAAATGAACCTCAAGTATCTTCAGCTCCAACACCGGCAGCTCCAGTTCAAGCTTCTGATACTCTTGAAATAAAATGTTTAGATATTATAGAAGACAAAATGTTAAAAACACCAGCTAAAAAAGTATTTTTT
>Ga0066846_10000329_pt1 | contig 23971 bp, 25 predicted proteins | sample ETNtaG_33_FD_65489 | JGI IMG/M metagenome (GOLD analysis project Ga0066846, IMG submission 65489) | Marine microbial and viral communities from oxygen minimum zone, Eastern Pacific Ocean - ETNP201310SV76 | ecosystem: Environmental > Aquatic > Marine > Oceanic | place: Pacific Ocean: Eastern... | reverse complement strand
TTTTTTATAGAGAAATAAATACTAAATTATATGTGAAAAAAATTAATGAATTATAAATACATTCTTATTGTCATATCTACTCAAATTCTTTTATCCTCCCCTATTATGGATAAAACTTTAGATAAAATAAAACAATCTTTTCCAAATAACATTAGTATTAAACATAATCTTTATAAGATCGATAAAAAAGCAATTAAATCTATACAAAACACAGTCAGACAAAAATTTTTTAGAAAGGAAGTTAATTGGTGGCACATAATTGATAACGATTCCACTCATTATTATGCAATATTAGATAATGTAAAAGGTAAATCACTTCCCATTACATTTTTAACTATTTTTGATCAAGATAAAAAAGTTTTTTATTCATCAATAATAAAATATAGAGAGGCATATGGAGGTGAAGTTGCGAGTAAAAAATGGCTCAATCAGTTTGCAACCTATACAGATTCTTCTAATTACAACGTTGGTGATGCTATTAGCGGTATATCCGGAGCAACTATATCAGTAAATTCGGTATCAAAAGGAATCAATAAATTATCTATATTAATAGATTATATAATTAGAGATTTTAATGATGAACTTTAAACTTAAAAATTTAGACAATACTGCAAAAGCTTTCTTAGCTTGTTTCTTATTTACTATACAAATCGGTATATTAATCAGCATAGGATACATTTATTTTACAACAAATTTAAATCCCGAAGGAACTATAGAGCATTATAATGGATCAGAAGTAATTGGAAATGAAATACCAGAAGAATATCCAAAATCTTTAGAAAGCATGATATTAAATACTCATGCTCATGTTAATAGTTTTGCAATAATCAGCTTACTAATTGGGATTATATTTTATTTCAATTCAATTGTTACTAATAAGTTGAAATTACTGTTATTAATTGAACCATTCATTTCAATTACTATTACATTTTCCAGTATGTGGCTAATGAGGTACTTAAATGAAAACTTTGTTTTTTTAGTTATAATTTCAAGTTTTTTAATGTATGTATGCTGGTCTATTATGGTAATGGTTAGTTTTTATGAATTAATTAAAAAAAATAATTAATTATTCAATTATAACATATCTCATCTGTATATATCCGCTTTGATTATTTGTATTATAGTAACTTAGCAGCCAAACTTTAACATAATTACCATTATTCTGTTTAAGAAAAAATTTATAATTTGAAACATTAAATGTAAAACTATCATCGAAATAACCCCAGTTATCAAATGCAGGATTTTTAATACAATCTTCAAATTCATGATTCTCAGGATTATAACAACCTTGGTATATTCCAATATTACCTGTTATTATTTCATCAGCTTGACAAGATAAGTTTGGTATATCATCAGATAAATTAAATAAATCATTTGACCAGAGTTGTGTATCAACGATAACACAAGCATTTCCACTTCCAGATAATCCTCCGTTTGTCTTGATATGATTTCTTTGAAATGCGACGTCCCAATCTAAAGAATTTCCTGGATCTAAAATATCTACTTCATTACCTTGATTAAAAGAGAAATAAATCCATTCGTCATAATCTTGCGCATTAATTGTTATTATTTCTCCTGAAAAATAACAACTATCATTATTAATGGTGGCATTAGGATCATAATTCATAGCATTTTGATCCATACAACCTGGAATATCAAACATCCAATCATCATCGCAGCTTTGAAATAAAACTACAATAAATAATAGCTTTATAATAAAATTTAATTTATTTAGCATTATTAATATCTCTTGGAAATTTAAAACCAATCTCACAAAACAACCTTCTTCCTGGATCGTAAGAATTTAAAATATCAGTTGAAAATCTATTTGAATCCTTATAATTAAATAAATTTTTAAGACCTACTTTAAAAATAATATTACTTTGATTGCTTATTAAATACATATCAGTTAAAAAATAACTTGATAATTTTTTTATCGATTCGTTTCCTACAAAATCTTGTTCCTGATCAAAAATGAATTTATTTCCAACATATTTTATGTTAGCTACAACTTCTAAGCTTTTCAATATCTTATGGTTAATATTTATTCTAAAAGCATGCTTGCTAATACCCTCTAATATTTCATCAGATTTACTTGTTGCATCTGTTAAATTATAAACAAATTTAAGTCTTAAATCATTTGAAATCTTTCTAAAATAATGAACATTCAAACCATTGATTATAACTTTATTATAATTTCGATACATCAAATAGTCCCCATTTAAATCATACTCAGTTGAAATCATATTTTTAATATTATTACTATAAATATCTACTGAAAAATCATTCAAATATGTTCTTTTATCAAGAGATATACTAAAATAATCATTTTTAGTAGGTTTTAAATTAGGATTTCCTAGTAATTCCGGTCCACCCTCGTGATCTGCCCATTGATAATAACGCTCTTTAATAGAAGGTTTCCTATATCCACTGCTATAAGATATTCTGTAATTATAATTATTCTTCCCTTTAATCAGATATGATATTGATGGTAACAAACGATTATCATCATTTAAACTTTGCATTCTAATTCCAATAGATAATACTTTATTTTCAGTTAAATTTCTTTCTTCGTAATAATATAGAGAAATATCACTATCATTAATAGTTTGGTCTTCTCCATTGAAAATAGATTCTTGTACCTCTCCATTTAACAAATCAATATTATAGGATGAATAATCTTCATTAAAAGCCTCCAATCCTATTAATCTTTTATATAAAGGACTACTATTATTATATTGAATATTTAATTCTTTTCGATTAAGAGCTCCATTTAAAAATTCTTCAGGATTATATATATATTCGCCACTACTATAATAGTATGGATAAAAATAATGTTTTAAATATTCTTCTTCAATATATGAAACTTTAAAACTTTTATTTTTAGAAATCTTATAATGATATTTCATCTTATTATATTCATCCTGATATCTATTTAATCGACCTAAAAATAAGCTCTGCCCCACGTATTTATATTTAATAATTCGCGAAAAATAATCTTTAAAAGCAAATTGAAAAAGATGCTTATCTGATGGTGAAATTGCAATATTATGATTTAAAATTTTAGAATTATTTTCATCTAATGTCATATCATACTCACCTGGATCATCAGGCGTTAAATCATACCCATTAGATTCACTATATTGAATATTTAAATTATAATATAAAATACCTTTATTAAAACCTGTATTTATTGATGGAGTAATTCCCAAATAATCATCATATTGAGTGCTTGTATTGAACCAATATGGATTTTTATTTGTTTTTGATATAATATTTACGATACCACCTACAGCTCCTGAACCATACAAAGTAGACAATGCACCTTCTATAACTTCAATTTTCTCTACATTTGATAAACCAAGCATAGAAAAATCAAGATTTCCAGCAAATTCTCCTGATACTCTATCTCCATCTAGTAAAAATGTTAAATATTTATTATCAAGACCTTGAATTTTAACTCGATTTTCACCATGATTTGATACAACCATTTGGACATTAGGCATAGCTATCTCTAACATGTTTTTAACATCAACATATGAAGAATTATCAATTTCTGTATTAGTTATAACATGAGTTAGCATTGGGGTGTCTTTTATGTAACGCTCAGATTTTGTGCCTGTAACAACAACTCTTTCAAAATTAATATCTTTTTCTTCAAGAAAAACAGTAATAGTATTGCTTCCAATTGTTTCTAAATCAATTTCTTTATAATCAAAAGCTATATGCGTTAATTTTAAAACCTTACCATTATCAATATTGATTATAAAATAACCTAGTTTATCTGTTGCTGTTCCAATGTTCTCATCAACAATTTCAACATTAACATTCTTTATTGGATTATCAAAAGAATCAAAAACATATCCTTTTAATAATTCGTCAGAAAACAAAAATGATATAATAAAAATAATATAAAACATATTTTAAAAATAAAAAACGAGCCTTATAATTTAAATAAATAGAAATTATTGACGCAAGAACTTTTTCGACTAGCTGGTCGAAAAATATAATTCACATTCGATAATACTTAGCTGAATATCATTTTTTTGGCTATAAGCCAAGGAAGGACTATATACAAAGATACGTCTCTAATTAGATAATATAAAAAAATTCCAACCGCTGCTTTCCAGCCATATTTTTCAAATAGCTCTACTATTCTATTTTTAAATTTTGTTATCATTTTTTTGGTTTTAAGAAATTTTTCAACATATCTTCAAACTCATTATCTTTTAAATCTTCTTCATTACTAATTAATAATTGATGAAAAAGACCTCCAATTGCTTTCATAAGCAAATTAGGATTTAAATCTACAAATTCTTTTTTTTCAATTCCTTTCTCTATAATACTTTGCAATATAGCATACAATCTTTCTTGATATATTTTCCAGGGCTGTTTATTAGGATCATTTATGTAGTTAGGTGCAGTAAACAAAAATCCATATAAAATTTTATCATCTGTTACTATCTTACCCATCTTTCTTATAATACCAATAAATTTTTTACGAGGCCCAATATTTTCAACTACTCTTGACTCTATCCCTTCCCAAAGCTTCTTCCATCCATGCTCCATAATATGAACAAATACATCATCTTTTGAAGTGAAATAATAGTACAATGTCGCCTTACCAAAACCAGACTCATGAGCTATTTCATCCATAGTAGTTTTTTCTATACCTAATTCATTAAACACCCTTAACGAACCCTCTAAAATAGCTAATTTTCTTTTATTTCTTTCTTCTATTTTTCTATTTGATATCATATTTGCATTTTAGACTGCTTGGTCGAAAATTAAAAATATTAAAGTATATATTCCAAAGATTTTTTACTCATTTTCTTTTTCATTTGAAATATGAATAATTATTCTTTTTATACTACTAATTAATAAAGATTTAGTAAAAACCAGGTCATATCCTTTGTTTTTTGCCTTCGACTGCAATGATTTAGTCAGCTTGGCACAAACACCAAAAACAGGCAATTTAGATGTTTTTCTTATATGATTAATTATATTAAGGTTATCATCGTCTAAATCAATAATTGAAACAGATAAAGATTCAGTAGAAAAAAGATCATTTTTATATAACACATCTCCTTTATCAAAAAAACTTAATAAAAATCCAAATTTATTACATTCAGTTGCAAGGCTAGTACAGAAAACTGCATCATCAGACAAAACATTAATATTAAATTGCTCTTTAAGCATTTATCTTTGGAGCATTACTCCAGTTAAAATCTTTTATATCTTCTATCACATTTAAACTATCTATAGTTTTATTTACTGCACCTATCAAAAAAACTACATCTATTCCCCTCGAATTTTCCTTATACAAATCTAATTTTTTCAAACATTTACCAAACATACTTTTAGCACCATTAATATTTAGATTTGTTATATGAAAATATCCAACAGACAACTGTATTAAACCTTGAATAAACTTTGCATCTTTCAATTGATAATCTATCCATAGATCCTCCCAATATTCATGAGCATCATAATAGCTGCGATTATTAAATGCTTTAATACCTTTTAAAAATAATTGTTCTTTATTTTTTTCTTCTTCTATACTCATTAATAATCTCATAATAATTATCTGTTTTTTTTATTTCCACTGCTATTACATTAGGATCATGATATAAATATAAAATCCAATTATTCTCAGCAGCTAAATCAAGAAATATTTTCTTCTCCTCTAAAGTTAATGAGGCATTTAAATCATACCCCATTATCCACGGTAACTTCAAATGTGATTTAAGAGGTATTAAATCCGAACAAAAAACTAATTTTTTACTATCCCCAGAAACTATAACTAACTGTTGCCCTGATGTGTGACCACTAACAACATAAGTATTTACCCCAGGTAAAATCTCTGCATTATCTGGCAATAGATTCAAAACATTATAATCTTTTAGACAAATAAAGTTTTCTTTTAAATAACTAGCTCTATCTTTAGGATTTGGATTTAAAGCTGCCTCCCAATTTTTAGAAGAAACATAATATTGAGCATTAGGAAACTGAGGTTTCATATCTCCATTTAATTCCCTTTTAACAGCACCTCCTGCATGATCAAAATGCAAGTGTGTTAAAACAACATGTGTTATATCTTTAATACAATAACCTGAATTACTTAAAGTATTACTTAATGTATTTTTATGCTGATCAATTTCAAACATTTCTTTAAATTTTTCACTATAATGATCCCCTATACCCGTTTCAATTAATACAATATTTTTTCCATCATCTAGAAGCAAACATCTCATTGACAATTGAACTCTATTTAAATCATCACTTGGGTTTATTTTATTCCACATCACCTTAGGAACACTGCCCATCATAGCCCCACCATCTAGCTTAAAATTACCAGATTCTATAACTTTAATTTTCCATTTTCCTAAATTTGTTAATTCCATTTATCTAAATAAATATTCAGGTTATTCCAAATTTGCTTATCATACTTACCATCCGATACTTTCAGTGCGCCTCTAAACATATTCAGCATCAAAATCAATTCCACGTCAAGTATATCCCCTTTTATCTTCTCTAGGTATAAACTAATCCATTTTCGACCATTTTTCAATTGATCATCATGCACAATGAGCTCTTTATTATTACTAGAAAAATCAAAACCTCTAGAAATATTAATTTTTATATACTTTGAGATATTCACTTTTCTAACCAAATCCTCATTTAAAATAGATTGATATATCAATATATCTTTAATTGACTTACTATTATATAGATATTTTGAAAAATCAATATCTTCCTCTTTTTTTTCTGAGACTCTATCACCTAAATCATTACTAATTATATATTTCAAGCAAAATATAATACTATCATTAATATTCTTGTAATTTAAAAATAAAGACATTTTATATACTGACCAAACCAGGATATAAACGGAATTATTATATTTAATAGTAGACTCTAATAAAAACTCAAGAATATGCTTTCCATCTGAAACTTTCAATAATGAATAAATATTTTTTATTGATTTATCAAAATCTCTCAATAGAAGAGACTCTTCTAATGTAGCAAAAGAAATAGCAGATGGAATTTCGATATCTTCAAATACTCCAATAGAATCTACAAAAGTACAACCATTAACATAATTTTCACAATAATCAAGTAAACGTTCATGAGATATATCAAAATCAATACCTATAATTGACTTTACCGCATTAACAAGACTTACAGGATGTATATCAGATTGAGAATCTGCAAATAAAGATTTATAATAATATTCTGATAATTTTTGTTTGACTAATTGAGCATTCATTTTTTTAATAAATATACATATACTAAATTACTTATAAATTATAGAATTAATTTAAACATTATGATTATAACAAGTATATACACTTATATTGCTATACTTATTAGAAATAAACTCCCAAAAGAAAAATGGTTTTTTCCAGCTTTCTTAATAGGCTTATTATTACCAGATATAGATACAATAATAATATATATAAATTTTTCAAATATAAATCTAGGTAATCATACATTCGGACATAGCATTTTTTCTGCTCTATTAATATACTTAATACTATTAATTATATATGAAATATATAAAGATAAAGTATATTTAAATCTTGCAAACGGGATAATTTCTGGAATGCTTTTACATATATTTTTAGATATACTAATATCAATAAATCTTGTAAATATATTTTGGCCAATTCCTTTTAATGCTATATCTATATATGATAATATTTTTATCCAATATTATTTAAAAACATATATTAACATATTAATTTTTTTACTTTTCAGATATTTCTTTTTCTTTTCGATTAAATGCATTATAAATAACTCAAGTAAAAAAGGCTACTTAATAAAACTCTTATCTCAATCAATGAAAGCAGAAATATATATAATAATTCTATATTCTATTTTTGTGATATTAAATATGAAAGGTATTTCTAATTTGATATTTTTCATAGGGTATTGCTTGTCAATCCTTGTTTCATACTATACAATAATAGTTGGCTGGAATAGTTTTAATTATTTTAAAAGTGAGAAAAACAAAAAAGGGTTATTTAAAAAAGAGCGTGAATTAATTAATATTAATTAGTTTATTTAAATGCTTGAATTCCAGTTATTTCATGGCCAAGAATCAAAGTATGCATTTCATGAGTTCCTTCATAAGTATAAACACTTTCTATATTCATCATGTGTCTCATAATAGGATAATCAGAAGTTATACCATTAGCTCCCAAAATTTCCCTAGCTAATTTTGCACATTCTCTAGCAACCCATACATTATTTCTTTTTATCAAAGAAACCTGAGAATGTTTTAAGGATTCATTATCTTTATTTCTACCAACCTGCATAGCAATTAATTGTCCCTTAGTTATTTCATTAAACATCCAAACTAATTTTTCTTGAATTAATTGAAACCCTGCTATGGGTTTACCAAATTGCTCTCTATCTTTTGAATATTTAAGTGCAACTTCGTATAAATTCATAGCTGCACCGATAGCTCCCCATCCAATTCCATATCTTGCTTGATTTAAGCAACCAAGAGGACCTTTTAAACCTTCAATATTTGGTAGTAAATTTTCTTCTGGTACAAAAACATTCTCTAAAACTAATTCTGAAGTAATAGATGCGCGCAATGACCATTTACCTTTCATTATAGGCGCAGAAAAACCTTCAAAGTCTTTTTCAACTAAAAAGCCTCGTATAACGTTTTTTTCATCTTTAGCCCATACAATTGCCACATCAGCAATAGTTCCATTAGTAATCCACATTTTAGAGCCATTTAGGATATAACCACCATCAACCTTCTTTGCTTTAGTTATCATTCCAGATGGATTAGATCCAAAATTTGGCTCAGTTAATCCAAAACATCCTATTTTCTCTCCTTTAGCCATCTTTGGAAGCCATTTTTTTCTTTGCTCTTCTGAACCATACTTATAAATAGGATACATAACCAATGATCCTTGAACAGAGACAAAAGACCTTACACCTGAGTCAGCTCTTTCTAGTTCTTGACAAATCAAACCATACGCAGTACTTGACATTCCTCCGCATCCATAATCTGTTGGCAAATTGCAACCTAAAAATCCCTGATTACTTATTTTTTTTATTAATTCTTTAGGGAAAGTACCATTTTTATAATTTTCCTCTATAATTGGCATTACTTCTTTAGAAACAAATTCATGAGCCATATTCTGAACCATTATTTCTTCTTCAGAAAAGTGCTCATTAATCCCTAAAAAATCCATACAACTTAACTTCATTTATTCTCCATATAAAAAAAAATTATTATTTAAATTTAAACATAAATATTGTGTACAAAAAAGAGCTTTAATAATTAATCAAATATTCAACAGCATCATTAATCTTTGATTTTGGGAAGTAGATATCTTGTTCAATATTATCAGTAAAAGGAACGGGGGTATCAATAGATGCCAATCTTATTACAGGTGCATCTAAATATTCAAAACAATTCTCACTAATGATTGAAGATATTTCAGCACCAACTCCTCCCGTTAAATTATCTTCATGCAATATAAGCACCCTATTTGTTTTCTTTACTGAATTAATAATTCCTTCTTTATCAAGAGGAACTAATGTCCTTAAATCAATTACTTCTATACTGTAATTTGATTTATTTAAATATTCTTTAATCCAATTTACAGCTAATCCATAACACACTACTGTTAAATCTGTTCCTTCTTCTAATATTTTCAACTTACCAAGTTCAATATTATACATATCATCTGGGACTAAAGATTTACTACTTCTATACAGCGCTTTATGCTCAAAAAACATAACTGGATTTGGATCATCTATTGAAGAAAGCAATAATCCTTTTGCATCATAAGGATTAGATGGATATACAATTTTTATTCCAGGTATATGAAAAAATGTAGACTCATTACTCTGAGAGTGAAATGGACCACCTCCAATTCCAGCTCCTGTTGGTAGTCTTAATGTAACATTTACAGATTGCCCCCAACGATAATAAGTTTTAGCTAAATTATTAACTATCTGATTAAAACCATTACTAACAAAATCAGCGAACTGCAATTCAACTACTGGTTTATATCCACCTAAAGATAATCCAAAAGCTGTCCCAATTGCTCCAGATTCAATAATAGGTGTATTCCTAACTCTATCTTTACCAAATTCTTTTAAAAATCCTTCAGTTACTTTAAACACTCCCCCGTATTCAGCTATATCTTGCCCCATCAATAAAACATCCTTATCCTTTTTCATTTTTAGATATAGTGAGTTTTTTATTGAATCTACAAATCGCAATTCTTTTTTGTTATTTGATTTTATTTCAATTTTTTTAAACTTATTTTCTAAAAAAACATCTTTTAATTCATTTTTTTCTGAAGAAGTTGGTTTATTTTTATTAATAACCTTATCTAATACAATACCTATTTTTTTGTTAATTTTATCATTTATTTTTAATATTGAACTTTTAGTATATATTTTTTTATTTATTAATGTTTTTTCAAATTTAATTAAAGGATCTTCTTTTTTCCATTTATCAATAAGTTTTTTAGGTACATACTTAACACCCGAAGCTTCTTCATGACCTCGAATTCTAAATGTTTTTGCTTCTATTAATATTGGTTGAGGTTTTTTTCTAATAATGTTTGAATATTTCTTAATTATATTATAAACATCTAAAATATCATTACCATTTACGATATCACCGATTACGCCATAACCTTTAGCCTTATCAGCCAAATCATCACATCTAAATTGCTCTTTATTTGGAGTAGATAAACCATAACCATTATTCTCTATAATAAAAATTACAGGCAACTCCCATACAGCTGCTAAGTTTAAAGCTTCATGAAAATCACCTTCACTCGTTGAGCCATCACCAACAAATGAAACTGCTATATTATTTTGTTTTTTTATCTTAGAAGATAATGCCAAACCATTAGCAACGGGCAACATAGCAGCTAAATGAGATATCATTCCTACTATATGATTTTTCATATCACCAAAATGGAATGTTCTATCTCTCCCCTTAGTATATCCACCTTCTTTACCCATTAATTGAGAAAATAATTTTTCTAGATCTAATTCCCTTGTAGTAAATACACCCAAATTTCTATGCATTGGTAAAATATAATCATCTTTATTAAGGGCATATGTTGCGCCAACAGCAATTGCTTCTTGACCAATTCCAGAAAACCATTTTGATAATTTCCCATGTCTAAGCAATAGTAACATTTTCTGTTCTATATTTCTTGGAAGTTTTAAATAATAATATATTTTTTTTAATTCAGAATTTGATAAGCTCATAAATCTATACAAGTTACATTATTTTCTAATATACCTAATTTATCAATACTTAATCTTATAGTGTCACCATCTTTAAGCCATAAATTTTGTTTATTTGTTTGATTTATCTCTAATAAACACCCAGTGGCGCATGTTCCTGAACCAATCAAGTCACCTGGAACTAAATCAACACCATATGAAGCCCTTTCAATCATATCAGAAAATAACCATGAAATATTTTTAAAATTATCACTTGAAATTAATTTATTATTTAAAAATGCCTTCATAGGCAAATCATATCTTAATTCTTCTATATTTCCAACCATTCTATCTTGCAATTCATCCAAAGTAACTAAATATGGGCCTATAGAAGTAGCAAAATCTTTACCCTTTGCAGGTCCTAAATTTAGCTTCATCTCTTTCATTTGAATTTTTCTTGAGCTCCAATCATTTAATATAGTAAAGCCAGCTACATACTTATAAGCATCTTTAGCTTTTATATTTCTACCATTTTTTGATATTATTAAACCGATCTCAAGTTCAAAATCTAATTTATCTATTTGTTTATTAAATAATTCAATTTTACCTGAACCAATCATTGAATTATGATTTGAAAAATAGAATACAGGAAATTCATCATATTCAGGTATCATATCAAGGCCTCTACTTTTCCTACCAGCTTGAACATGCTGCCTAAAAGCGTAAAAATCTCTAAAAGAATTTGGTTGAATTAATGTTTCAATATTAACATCATTCAAATTCGTAACATCTATGGAATTTGAGTTAATAATTTTTTTCAATGATATATTATTAGATTGAAAATCTCTAAGATAATCATTTAGATTATTTGGAAGAGTTTCATTAGATGCTTTAGATATATTTACAATAGAAGATTGATTAATTATACAACCAAGTGATTTAAGACCATTAAAGGAGTATGTTAAAAACTTCATTTTCCAGACTCTGTTTTTGCATCAAAAAATCTTGTGGTTGGATATGCAAAATCAATGTTTATATCCTTTTCAAATTCATTTAAAATATCTTCCCATATAAATTGACTTGTTATTCTTCTCTTCCTTGGATTGCATAAATATCTGATTGTTAACAAAATACCAGAATCTTCAACTTTAGTATAAACTTGAGGATCAAAATCAGGTTGATAAACCATATATAACTTTGAAACTTCTTTAAAATTCTTTGATGCAACTTTACTTATATTCGCAGTATGTTTTTTTGAAATTTTTTCAAGTATTTTTTTTGCTTCCCTCCAATCACTTTCAAATGTTAATAAAACCGGGACTTCATTCCAAATATATTTAAATCCCTTACTGTAATTTGCTAATATATCAATAAACATTTTTCCATTAGGAATATGTATAATTCTTCCTGAAGCTTGTTCTCCTTCACCCCAATGACCAACTTCCATTAAAGTGAATTTAAAAAAATTAATATCAATTACATCTCCAGAATGTTCTCCAATTTGTATCCTATCACCTACAACAAATGGAGCTCTAGATAATATAAAAGCCCAACCAGTAAGATTGACAAGTGGATCTTTCAATGCTATTGCAACACCAGCAGATAATAAACCTAAATATGTAGCAATAGATTCAAAGCCTTTAAACCAAATCTGACCAACAATAATTAACCCTAAAACATTAATAACATAACTTGAAATTTTTTGCCATCTATATCTAATTAGAGCATTTGATGTATTTTTAAAGAGTATCTTTAAAAATAATTTTCTTAAAACGACAAATGAGAGAATAGCTATAAAAGAAGCAATAAACTTCACTTGAATTGAAGAATAAGTAAAAAATCTAGTAAACCAATCTAAGTTATCTATCATAACATTAACAATTTGTATTCCAAGTTAATTCTTTATCTTCAAGTATAAAATTAGAATATCTTGAAAGAACAAAAAACAAATCAGACATTCTATTTAAGTACTTTAAAATAATCATATCAATTAATTCATCATTTAATATCTTAACTATAAAGCGCTCTACTTTTCTACATTTCACACGGACCAAATGAAATCTAATACTTAGTTCATTACCTCCAGGTAACACAAAAGAATTTAACTCAGATAAAGAATCATTATAATAATTAATATCTTTTTCTAATTTTTCAACATTATTAGCATTAATACTAGGCATATCTTTTATATTGATTTCGGCATCTATTGCTAACATATTGCCTAAATTAAATAATTCATTTTGGATTCTTATTAATACACTTTCTAAATCTAAAAAATCTATATTATTTACTTTTTTTATTTGTACTAAACATGAACCCACAGCTACATTTAATTCATCAATTTGGCCATAAGCTGAAACTCTTTTATTACTTTTAAGGACTCTTTTTCCTCCAATTAACGAAGTTTTACCCTCATCACCTGTTTTAGTATAAACTTTATTTATTATAATTTTTGGTTTTTTAATTTCTAATACTCCTAATCAACAGAAGATCTTTTCAATTTAGTAATCAAATCTTTTAATAAAATATTTTGAATTTTTGTCCAAAATATTTTATTATTTAATTGAATCATTTTTAATTCTTTATTAGTCCATTCAATATAAGTTGCATCACCATCGGCTATAACATCTGCAGTAGCACCTTCTTTAGTTATATAACTTATTTCACCTATAAAACTACCTCTTGGTAAGTACGCAATTACACGCCCATTAGATTTAACATTCACCTTACCATTAATAAGTAACAATATAGATTTTAATTTTTCATCTTTTTGTATAATACTATTACCACCTTCTACATTTTTTATTATACCCATTTTCCAAAAAGTCAAAAATTCAAACGTTGATAAACTATTAAAAACTGTTTCATAAATATCAAAAATTTTAGGTTCTATATATCTTTTTCTTCTTTCATTAATAATTCTAATAATTTGATATAAATTAATTATTACAAATACTATCATCCAGAAAGAAGAATTCATATTTTGTTCTACTATGCTCTGAGTAATAAATCTTAAAAAATATCCAAGAGATAATAAAATTCTAATCCAAAGTATCTTTCTAAAACCTAAAGCAATTAGATTAAGTAAAAAGCCAATATTTAATAATAATGAACCTATATCCATAAACTATAAAATTACCTTTATTGAAATAATTAATAAAATTATACCCATAATTTTACTAATTATTACGGAATATTTATTTATAATTTTTTTTGAATAATCAGAAGTAAAAAATATAGATACTATGCAAAACCATAAACCTGTAGAAAATATCATCCATATACCATAAATAATTTTAATATAGATAGGAGTTGACTGATTAACAAAAACAGTAAATAATGAAATAAAGAAAAGAATTGCTTTAGGGTTTAGGACATTTGTAAAAAAACCAATTAAAAAAGGGTTTTTTAAATTAAATATTGAATTATTTGGCGATGAACTTTTATCATTACTTTTAGTATTTATTAATGATATTGATAAAAATAACAAATAAGTAAATGATAAATATTTAATAATATTATAAAAATAATAATTATTAATAAAAATATAATCTAACCCAAATATGCAATATAAAACATGGATTGTTATACCTAATGATATTCCTATGCTTGTTTTAAGTGCATTAATTCTACCATATTTAATACTTTGAGTAGTAACAATGACAAAGTCAGGGCCAGGACTAATAACTGCTAAAAAATGAATAATTATTAATGATAAAAATTGTTCGATAACTATATAGAATTAAGTGTGTACCGAGGGCCGGAATCGAACCGGCACGGACGTATATTGTCCGAGGGATTTTAAGTCCCTTGTGTCTACCAATTTCACCACCTCGGCATTATGAGGCGTCGACCAGATTCGAACTGGTGCATAACAGTTTTGCAGACTGCTCTCTTACCGCTTGAGTACGACGCCATAAAACTAGAGCGAAAGATCGGATTCGAACCGACGACCCTCACGTTGGCAACGTGATGCTCTACCAGCTGAGCTACTTTCGCAATAAAATTATAAAAAAAAGCATTTTTAATGAACTCAATTTTAGAAAGATTCATATAAAAAGACAAATACCTTTTTTTACTAATGAGAATGACCATGATGTGGATCACCAGGCAATCTACCACTATCATCCAAGATCGGCCCTCCTATTTCTTTTATCTTTTCTTTACCCTTATCAACAATTTTTAAAATATTAGGCTCATCAAAAACTAACTTTCCAAGTTCAATTTTCTCAAAAGTTAATGTATTTATAGCATTTTCTAGTAATTGATTAGCTTCATTTAGTTGGGATTGGTATCCATAAATTCTATTTAAAGTTTTTTGGTCACTTTTATATAATTTTATCAAATCTACATTAGGATCACCTTGCTTCATTTTTTCTAATCTATCATCAACTCGCTTTATAGTATTTTCACACCAAGATAAATCTGTAAAAGGTAAATCCTTATCAACAATATTTAAATCAAATTTATATAATAATTTTCCTCTATCACCTGCTATATATGTTGGTATTCTTGATCCACCATCCGATGATCTAGTTCTACCTCTACTACTTAATATCATATCTATCTCAAAATTATTATTATAAAGCTTTGTTAAATCTTGTTGAGTAGCATTAAATAAAAGTATAACAATATCACTTTTATTACTAACTTCTTTTAATATATTTTTTAAAGATGCGATGGGATCTAAAATTTCAATTTCATTATTATCAAAAACAGAGGTTAACCCTACAATACCTATATTAATATTATTCTTTTCTATAATTACATAGGGTTCAAATATTAGCTCGCCTGTTTTATTAGCTATATTACAGGAAAGGAATGGAAAAGTTGATCTTTTATATTGTGATAGAATAAAATCAAGACCACCAGCAAAATCTTTTGAACCTGGAGAAAAAGCATCACAACCCATTTCAATAAAAGAATCTATAATAATTTCTGCATTAACCTTAGAAACATCTAAAGTTACACCTGGATCCAAAACATTTTTCTTAAATAACAAATCACCTGCATCCAGAACCAATGGATTAATCCCTTCATTATTTAATTGTTCTAGTATAGTTGCTTTTCGAGCTAGACCGCCCAATGGTTTCTTCTTTCAACCACAAGGGTCTATTTCACCATGAACATTTGTTGTGCCAATAATTGTCAAAATATTATTGCCAAATGATTCTTGAGAAAATAAAAAGCAAAACATAAATAATATATGTATCATTTTTAACATTTAGTTATTTTTAGATTTAATGTTAACATATAAACTTATCCCTAAAAATACTATATCTTCAAATATTCTTTTTATCATATTTTTTCTTAATTCTAAATCATCTAAATCAGATATATTTAAATCAAAACATCCACATTCAACATTAATACCTCTAAAAATAGCTTGAGTTAGAATAAAAATAAACCACAGTAGCAATATTATCGATAAGAAAGATGCTCCATGGACCTTTAAATTAAAAATTAAACATATCCCAATAATAAATTCAAGCCAAGGAATGAATAAAGCAAATAAATTATTTAATATGATTGGAGTAATATGATAATTATCTATGACATTAGAAAAACTAATAGGATCAATAATTTTATCAATACTAGCGTAAATAAATATATAACCTAGAGCAAGTCTTCCGATTAATAATAAATTAATATTTTTAAAAAAATTAATCATTTTTTATAGGGTAACCTTTATCTAGCCATTCAGGAATTCCACCTTCATATATCAATATGTTTTTCATCCTCAATTCATTATAAAAATAGAAACCTAAATCTTCACTTAAACTACATCCATGACCATCACAGTAGATTAAGAAATTTTTATTCGAAAATGATTTACTATTAATTTTATCAATACTATCACTAATATAAAATTCTCCATTTATTAAACTCATATAAACTATAGAACCATCTATATCAACTTCAATACTAAAATCTTCCTGTAATTCAATTAAATATTTCAAATCATAATCACTAACAATTTGTTCTATTAATTCATAAGGTATATTTATTGATGATGCTATATGTTGTTCATTATATGATTCAATATCTCTAGCATCAATAAAAGTAACTAAATTATTATCATAGAGCATTTTAGATGATTTTAAATCTAACACCGTAGGTAATTCTAAATTACTAATCAAAGAATACAAACTATCAAGTTCATTAATATCTAAGTTAACTTCTTGTAATTTTGATTTTTTAAAGAAAGAATAATCTTCTAAAGATAGATATCTAAAGAAGGATAAAATTATCGAAATAGTTATTATTTGAATTATATCTTTATAATTAATTTTCATAAATCTAAATTATCATAAGTCTAAATTTAATAAATAAAAGCTTTTTCTTTGAGAAATATTCAATAAAAAATAAATTAAGGCTTGTTGTAGATGGTTTTTTAAGGGGATATAGCTCAGCTGGGAGAGCGCTTGAATGGCATTCAAGAGGTCAGCGGTTCGATTCCGCTTATCTCCACTTTTAAATTTAATAGGAGTATTTTTTTATGTTAAGCATGTCAAAATTAAGAGATAATTCAAAATGGATGTTATGGACCTTACTATTCTTTTTTGTAGCTAGTATGGCAGTTGGAGGATTAGTTGGAGGAGCTAATATTTTAGGTACAATTCAAAGTTTTTTTGGAAAAATAGATACAAGGCTTTATGTTGGCAAAATAGGAAATGAAAGTATACCTATATCATACTTTTTAAATGAAAGACAAATTCAACTAAATAGATTTCGTCAACAAGGTAGGAATATAGACTCTAGAACTGAACAAAATGCTAGCGATTTTGCATGGAATAATATTATTGAAAGAAAAATAAAAGATCAGAAAATAGAAGACCTAAATTTAATGGTCCAATCAGATGAAATATACAACTTCTTACTCTTAAGTCCCCCTGTGGCATTTCAAAACAATCTTAAAGAATTAGGGCTATTTAAAAATGAAGAAGGTGATTTTGATTTAGATTCTTATCAATATTCTGTTAGTAATGTAGGTATTCCAGATACTGCAAAAAGCCTTTTATTAATTTGGGAAAACTATTTAAAAACTTTTTTAGCTGATAGAAAACTTCAAAGTTTTTTTAATAACTTAAATAGTACATCTGATTATGAAATTAAAAATAATTATAAATTAAATAATCTTAATTGTAGTATAGATATCTTAAGTATTAAAGCAAATGATATTAGTGATTCACTTTTAATAGTTAGTGATGATGAAGTTTTGGAAAAATACAATCTAGATAAAGAAGAAAAATATAATAACTCAGAATCTATTACTGTCCAATATATTCTTTGGGAAAATTTAAATTCATCTGATTTAGATTCAATTCAAGTAATTGATATGCAAGATAGTTTACTTCAGTTGTCTATTGACTTCTCATCTGATGCTCAGTCATCCTCTTTCGAAGATACAATAAATGAATATAATATTACTAAAATTGATACAATTAAAATAACTGAAGATTTCAAAAATAATTCAGGTATTCCATTCCAAATGGGTACAGTTAGACAAGCAGTAAGATTTGCATTTGATAATAATACTGGAGATACTTCAGATTCGTTTCAAACTGATAATGGTTTAGCTGTATTTAATATTATAAATTCAAATAAAAGTTTTTATACTCAACTAGATGAAGTTGAAGGAAGTATAAAAAGAAGTTTGAAAAGGGAGAAAAAACAAGACTATTCTTATAATTTATTAAATAGTATCGATTACAAAACAGATAGCTGGGAAACAATTGCTGATAATAATAATTTAATTACATACTCCGATAATATCACATCAACTATTGGGGGAAGTTTTCAAACAATTGGAAAGAACAATTCATTAATTAGTTATTTAAAATCTATGAAAATAAATGATTTTACAGAAATTATAAAATCATCAAGTAATGTTTTTGTAGTAAGGTTATTAACAAAAGATGATTTTAATGAAAGTGAATTTAATGAAATTCTTGACTCATTAAGGACGGAATCTACAATTAGGAATAGAAATAAGGTTTATAATCAGTGGCTTAATAGTGAAAAAGAAAAGCTAGAAATCATTGATTTGAGATCTAAAATATTTTAGTTTTCTATATTGGAAATAGATGTATTATTTGTAAATACGTATTCATCAATATCTAATCCCCAGCGCTGCATATATTTTTCAATTTCTGATTTATTGAATTTTCTTTCATTTACTTGTAATACAACAGTTTTTGTTAGTACTGATCCATCAATATAATCAATATCTGATTTTCGTCTAAATTCATTTATTAAATTTTTATCTACATCTTCTTCTTTTAAATTAGATATTTTTAAAATTACATTGGTATTTTTAGGATGTTTATTTTTATTACTTGTAAGTAAGAAAAAGGATAAAAATAATATGGGAATAAATAAGTATTTCATTCGATATTAATTACATGCGTAAGTTAATAATAATTAGAGAATATTACAACAATTACTTAAAGTAAATTATGAAGTGTTTAATATTGAGCTGATTTAATACCATCTTCAGTGTTAACAGTATTCAATATTATCATACCTATAAAAAATAATACAGCTAACATTAAAAGTGATAATCTCATATTGTTTGTATAATCAATAATTAATGTAAAAAGAAGTGGACCTAAAAAAGCAGTTGCCTTACCTGAAAAAGCAAAAAAACCATAAAATTCATTTTCTTTATCTTTTGGAATTAAACGACCCATCAAAGATCTACTGGCTGCTTGATTTGGGCCCATAAAAATCCCGATCAAAGCTCCAGATATCCAAAAATAAAATTCTCCATTCTCTAAAACAGGAGCTATAAATGCAATTACAAGAGCAATAATAAAGCCTAAATTTGTTATTTGAATAGTGTTTTTTCCTCCGATATAATCATCTAAAAAACCCAATAAAAATGCTCCAACACCTGCAAAAACATTCAATACAATCCCAAATATCATCAACTTACCATTTGTATCCATATCAAAACCAAATTGTGTGTAAGCATATGGTCCTCCAAAAACAATAACTGTAATCATTGCATCATTATAAACAACTCTAGCTAATAAAAAACGTACAATTTGTTTGTATTTTTTTATTTCATTAAATGTTCTTTTAATTGATTTAAATGAATCTGAGATAATATTTTTTGATGGGTTTATTATTTTATGATTACTTTTAACATATAAAAAAGTAGGGATAGAAAATATAGCAAACCATATTCCTATAAACACATTAATTATCCTAATGTGTTCATAAGTAGATTTATTTAACACATTCCCTGTAAGAGGATTAATCGGATTATCAGGAACAACAAATAAAACAAAGCATAGAGTAAGAGCTATTAAACCACCAATATATCCAAAAGACCAACCATAACCTGAAATCCTCCCTATTTTACTTTTCGGAGCAATTTCAGGTAAATAAGCATTCAAAAAGACTCCTCCCATTTCGAATCCAATATTTGCTATACAAAAAAATAATAATGCATTAAACACATCACCTTGCTGTGGGAAATACAACAAAAAAGAAAAAAGGATACATATCCATGTCCAAAAAATTAAAAATAATTTTCTATAACCTCCCCTATCAGCTATTGCTCCCATTACAGGAGATAATAATGCAATTATTAATGATGAAATTGTTATTGCTTTTCCCCAAACTGAAACTCCGGCTTCTTCTGTACCTAAAAAAATAGTAGAAGCAAAAAATGTTGAATATATAAACGTTACAGTTATAGTCGTAAAAGGCTGGTTTGCAAAGTCATAAATAGACCAGGAAAAAATAGTTCTATTATAAAATTTATTATTTTTCATGATCTCTAAAAATATTTTTTAAATCATTGTATCCTTCTTTTGTGAATTTTAAAAACATAACTATAAACATAATTAATGAAAAAAAGAATAAAGCTTGCCAAAAAAATTTCCAAATCATCATTTTATTAATCCTTTTGCTTTATCTGGAAATATAATCGATCCTATAATCATAAGTGATATACTGAAAATCAAGGATATAATACCTATTACAGCTGGATTATCAATACTAAGACCTATAAAATTTCTAACAGGCTCAAGCCCAATAATACTCGAAAGTCCTCCCAATAAAGATAATACAGCACCTGTTGAGCTTGCTTTTTCCCAATAAAGACCTAATACAACAACAGAGATCGCACCTGTAAAATATATTGCTCCAGTTATACCAAGATAGTCCCAGATAGCATCAGAACCTTCATAAAACATTCCCCAGTAAAATATATATACCCCTAAGATTATTATTATTATTCTAGTTAAAAATATTTTAAAATCCGATGATATTTTTCTTCTATACAGGGGTTCAATAATATCATTTGTAATTATTGTACTCCAACATAACAAATAGCTATCATGGGTACTCATAAAAGCAGCTAACATACCAGCTACAACAATACCGAGAATACCGACAGGAAGAATTTCAGCTAAGAACTTAGGCATTAAAGCAAGCGATTGATCACCTGTATTCCCATTAAAATAAACAAATGCACATATTCCTAAGAAACAAGGAATAATAAATCGAATTAAAAATGAAAATGAAGACCAAAGATATTGTTTTTTTACAAGGCTAGTACTCTTAATTGATAAAACTCTAGTAATTGAGGTTGGCCATATAACAGCGCTAACAAAACCTAAAACAACCTGCCATGAAATATATGCTCCTCCCATTTTGTCTACAGGATTATAGATTAAATCAATATTATAATCCACATTATTTTCTTTCATTATAAATTCTAAAGAATTAAATATATTATTCCAGCCAAGTGTTTTAATTGAATAAAAAACACACAATATGAAACTTATTGAAAGAACAACATATTGAATATAATCAGTAACTATAACTGATAACATACCTCCGGAAATAGTATAAACAAGAACAAGTATAAGTAAAACTAACATAATAATTGTAAGAAGGTTGCTACTACTATCTATACCAAAGATACTTTGAATAAAAATTGCTCCTACTTTTAAAAATAATCCCATATTGAGGATTCCTCCAAGACAGAGTAATACAGCTCCTAAAATCCGTGTTCTAGGGCCAAATCTAAGATTATAATATTCAGGGATACTTTTTACTTTAAGTCTTCTAAGCTCAACAACTACAAAACCTGTCAAACCAATTAACAGTGTAACAATAAAAGCCGCAAGCCCTATGTGGAAAGAACTAAAAAGTCCATTAATTCCTGTCTGAGCATTATACATAACAGTAATAAGCCCCAGTTCTGTACCAAGCATAGTTACAACACCTAACGGCAAACTAACACTTCTGTTTGCTACCATAAAGTCAGAGAAACCATTTACATAATTTCTTGTAAAAATACCGACACCAAAAATAAGACTTAAATAGCAGGCAATTATTATAAAATCAATATATGTCATTTTAATACAATAGATACTTATAATTATTAAATTCTACCCAGTTTTTCATCAATACATTGATATCTTTATTAGATACAATGTTATATCTTAAATTATTAGATCCATATAATTTATCTATAAAATTATTATCGTGAAAATTAAATTCCTTAGGATGATTTTTTTTAATAATACTCATTAAATTTATAGTTAGCTTAATTGGATTAATTTTTTTTCTATCTAATATAGTTATTCTCAGACCATTACATTCTTCATTTAAATATTTAGGATAAAGAGACTTTCCTTTCATAGATTTAGGAGTAAAATTTATTTTAGAAATTTGAACACCCTCTAAATTTCTATTATTAATTTCTTCAATTAATTTATCTGAATCTAACCAAGGAGAACCAATTATTTCAAATGGATTATTTGTTCCCCTACCTTCGGAAATATTTGTTCCTTCAAATAAACATAAACCACTATACAAAATAGCAGAATCAATATTTGGTATATTTGGTGAAGGTGACACCCATTTTAAATTAGTTTCATCAAAATACATTTCCCTTTTCCATCCTTGCATTTTAACGATATGTAAATCAGTTTCCAAATCATCTTTAAGCCATTTTTTTTCATTTATCATCAATGCAATTTCACCAATTGTCATCCCATGTCGACTTGGAATTTCATGCATACCTACAAATGATGAGAATTCTTCATCTAATATAGGACCTTCTACTTTACCACTTATAGGATTTGGCCTATCAAGGATATAAAAAGGAATATTATTTGCAGCACAAATTTCCATAACATTAGTCATTGTACTGACATACGTATAATATCTACTACCTATATCTTGTATATCAAAAATTATAGCATCTAAATTTTCTAAATATTTAACATCAGGTTTAAAATAATCACCGTATAAACTAATTATAGGGATATTAAAATCATTAATATCATCAATATATTCTCCTGCAGCATAATTATTAGCTAAGCCATGCTCAGGAGTAAATATGATTTTCAAATTAAAATTTTTAAATCTAGGAGCAATAGAATTATTCTGTTCATTAATTTCTATAATATCACTAGAATGATTCACAACTAATCCGACATTTTCGATATTATTAAAATATTTTTCATTATTTAGTAATATATCACTTCCAATAAAAACTTTTTTATTCAAACAACTCTCTTTTATTTTTATATCTATAACATTTGAATTAAAGTTATCATCTTTACTACTAAAGATTAATAATATAGTTATTGAAACAATTAATGTTATTATGATATCTCTAACAAATAAAAATTTATTAGTGTATTCTAAAACTAATACAACCATAATATTAATAAATACACTCCCTAAAATATAAAATGTCCAAGCAATTCCAATTTTA
>Ga0066846_10000318_pt1 | contig 24267 bp, 14 predicted proteins | sample ETNtaG_33_FD_65489 | JGI IMG/M metagenome (GOLD analysis project Ga0066846, IMG submission 65489) | Marine microbial and viral communities from oxygen minimum zone, Eastern Pacific Ocean - ETNP201310SV76 | ecosystem: Environmental > Aquatic > Marine > Oceanic | place: Pacific Ocean: Eastern... | reverse complement strand
GGCGACCTTTACCTCCAATCCGATAACCAAGTTGGCGGCGACCTCTTTCTAAGCGGGACCAAAATGGATGATATTACGGGTACATCATCGCTTTCTTGGTCAGTACCTTCCTTCTTAGATGTACAAGCATTGAATCTTGTTGTAGATACCCGTGGTCAGTCATCTCCCCTACATTTTACAATTGAAGTTGAGTTGGACCCTCCTTTGAATCCAATAATTAGCGATGATGATAATGCTACTACTAGTATTGACGAGACCATTACCCTCAATGCACTTTCAACTCCTAATCGTCTAGGGCAGGTTTCATCGCTTTCTTGGGATTTTGATGGTGATGGAATAGAGGACGATAGTGGAATGATAGTTGATGCTTCATGGGATTCACCGGGAACTAAAACCGTCAACCTAACCGCCTCTTCACCTACAGGAGCGAGTATGACTACCAGCCATATTGTAGAGGTGGAAGACCTTGAAATTCCAGTTGCCGTCATCACAGGAAATGGAATCCGTGGACTAAATGGCGAGTGGCGCCTCCTTAGAACCGCTGACCTTCAATTATCTGCTGTATCTTCATTCGATGATGACATGATTTCCTCAAATTCTTGGAGCATTGATGGCGAACCATTCTCTTCTGCCACTCAAATTACAGTTAGTTGGTCGGAAATCGGTAGTCACTTGATTAAACTCACAGTGACAGATGGTTCAGGAAATATTGGATTTGTGAATACTACAGTTATCGTCTATGACTCGACAATTCCAATATTAGAAACGAGTGCTTTGGATGAATTGAATGAAGTTCACAAGGGCGACACCATCACTTTGAAGGGAACAGCTGTCGATATGTGGGATGATTCAGCAGATCTTCGATATGAGTGGGATTTGAACCCTGGAATCGATGACGATGATGATGGCGATGCAAGAAATGATGCAGACATGGTCGGTCAAACAATCGAAATTAGTTTTGATGAAATTGGCACAAAGAGCATCGCTCTCACCGTTTATGATGCATCTAATAATTCGGATCTCCACGTGTTCACAATCGAAGTAGTAGAACCGCCTTCAACCATGGGTGCATTCGCGATAGTAGTTATCGTCATTCTTGTAGCACTCGTGACGCTTGGAGTTGTATTATTCGGCCACCGTCGCCTCCAACACGGTGCTGCGATTCAGTTGTTGATGCAAAGCGGCCTGACTCATTATGATGCTCAAGTTCGTGTGATTGAGATTGCTAAAACTCGTAAGATTCCACCATTTGCAAAGGCTGCACAATTAGCAGGATTAGAGGAAGGAATGACTCTGAGGAGTGATGCACAGAAAGCCGCTGATGCCAAAGCTGCAGAAATGAATTCCATCTATGGTGAAGGCGGCGGAACAATTGCTACCGACCCGAATGCAGGATTTAGACCAACACAACCCCAAGTTAGACGTGTGGATCACTCATTATCGATGGCAGCACTCGAAGCATTTGCTGACGACCTCCCCTCTGAGGCAGTCAAGCAGAAGTCCTCTGTTGTAAGTGGAAAGGTTAGGAGCGGTGGTGTCGTACTTCCACAAGTAACTCCCAAAGTTGAAATTCCAGAGGCTCCAGCCGTTCAGTCGCACAGTTTGAAGAGTGATTGTACCGCTTGCGGTAAGGGATTTGCAATCGAATTACCCGAAGGTGTGAATCAAGCAGTCGTCGCATGCCCTTCTTGCGGAATCGACCAATTATTCCAGCGTTGAAAAACGACACATCTCGCGCCCGCATGAGGGATGGGTTGATACGGCTTAGAGTAGTCATTCATTGTGATGTCAGCGGATGGTGTACGTCTTCTCCAGCGAGGAGTACAGCGCCCTGTCGATGGGCGACGGATGGCAATAGTGCTAGTTCTCGTCATGTTTCTGCCAATTTTTTCACCGACAACTGCGGATGTGTCGGTTGGTCGTGATGACTTCGGAGTGCTCAGTGCAATGGCTGATGCATTGAACCAGCAATCCCTTTCTGGCGAGGATGAAAGAGCAAAGTCCGAGGCTGAAGCAGTTCTCGATGCTGTTGTAGCCAATGGAAGATTGATTGGTGAAGGTGATGCATTACTTGCTACTGATGGTGTGCTTGGGCAGATTACGATGAGAGATACCTCACCATTAGAACCAGATCATCCACGGCCCTACACTTATCTCACGGATAATTCAACTCACCCTGAGGGATGGCCTAATGATTTGCTTGAGACTTTATTCGCCCTCCCACCTTCATTTTCAGATCCTCTAGCAGTGGGTGTAAACTCCTACTCAATTTACGTCAATTACTCTGCAAGAGACGATGGGCCACAATATGAGGCATGGGATTATGGGACCTTCACTGGTGACATTATTTCATTTGAGGGAACAGGCATATTCGACAATGCTATCGATTTAGATGGCGATGGTAGTAATGACATCGGAGTTGGTCTTTCGATTGCAGGCATGGGTGAGCAAGGAGAAGGATGGGGAATTGTAATGTCCAATGATTTGATTCCAATAGTAGAATCGATTTGGATTCGCCCCAGCTTCCAATGGAGGGTTCATGTATTGGACCATTCAAATCCAATGTGGGACGATATGGCATCAATGGAAGTCTCGATGATGAAGGGTTTCGCCTATGATTTGTCTCTTGGCCAAAATGATGGAGAGTCATATGCCCTAGTTATCGATTCAAGATTCACCGAGCCTCCACACGACTTCAGGACAAAAGTCGGTCTCGACCAAATGGACCTCGCAATTACCGATACCATACTCGCTACTCTCGCTGGAGTTTTGTCAATTTTCACCGGCGGTACTGATGAATCATCTCTTGAAGTGATGTCTGTTACTGCACCGTATTCTATCATAATCACAAATCCTGATTCCTCTTCAGCAAATGAACAGACGGATTGCATGGATGGGAATTACTATGACACAATCACCGATCATGATGCGGAGAGTAGAGAACATAAATGCGGCTATAGCGTTGGAATTGGCTATGTTCATTTTGATTCAAAAGATGAGGTTACAAATAATCGGCCAGTAATGGAAATGGGGTATGTCGATGTGGCTTTACATCCTGTAATTGGTAGCAGCATTATTCCGTCCGAAGTTGATTTAGTTCTAAGAAACGATAATGTTGGAGATAATTCCTTTGACACTATTGAGGTTTACAGTGATGTAACAACCGATTTGTGGTTTCATTATTTTGAAGATAGATCAAATCATTACGAGGAAGGCGGTAAACTTGGCAATATCACCGATTCTCGAGGTTGGATTAGAGGATTACCTCACGGAACTCTTCCGGCAGAGGAAATCAATGCGATTTTCACAATGATTGGAGAGGCACCGGGTTCCGTGAATTTACCTGGAGATATTCCTGACCGACTATCTTTGATTGTCGCCATCAAGAATTTCACTGCTGATGCGACTACAAATACATACGATGCTTCATTGATTGTCGACCCTACTGATGAGAGGTGGAATAGCCTAATTTTGATAGCGGGTACAGAACGTATTGCAGAAATTGAATATGTATCAACATTCCAAAGACACGGCTATATCGAAGATTCGTCTTCACTGATGATTAGAGTAGAGGACCTTCCTGAAGTAATCATTGTTCTCGGAACATTCGAGATACCTGCATCTAACCGAGTACGGGTTGAGTTTGGAACCGCACCAGACCTACTTTCGGAAATGTTAGACAATATCGTGCTTAATTTGGTTGAGATTATCCTTGACATTGGTACAATTCTCAATGGGCTTCCCGAAGCTATTGTTGGAACTGCTGGTACCAGTAGTGGAGAAGTATTGCTAAACTGTTACAACCAAGTAAAATCCGCTCATTCTGATGGTTCTACCAGAGAGGCAGATATCGCCTCACATGTGTCTATTTCAGTCGCAAGTAGCGACCAGCCTGTGATGTTAGGAGACCACATTATTCTCGCAGAGGATAATGATAATCGGCAAGTGAATGGCCGTTATGGTCCAGAGGATCCTTTGGTACCTATAGCCATGAGTCTAACTTTGACAAATGTTTCAGCAGTGGGCTATTCTTACGACCAAGTTTCCGATGATCGCAAAATAACTCTCGATGGTAGGTCGAACGAAACTCTCGTAATTGGCCACCTAAACCATAGTTCAGGAACAACCGATGGAAAGGTCAGACAATTTGCTACCATTTCCAATCGGCCAGATACTCTATTGATTAACCAAATTGGCACCAATATCTACTATACTGCTAGTGGACCGATTGGTACTATCACCTATAGTGGTGAAGGGGAAGGCCAGTACAATGCTCTAAGGTTAGTTGGTTTACCATCGGAGTTTTCATTGGAATTAGGAGATACTCTAGGATTTACTGCTGAGCAGGGCGTTGATGAAATTGTAGTTCAGATTTCGAATGCTACCGAGCCATTGACAATGGACGGCGACCACATTAGATTCTGGGTAGATGAGAACTCTGGTGAAGCGAGTATGTCTTTGCGAATATCTGACATTACTAGAATCAATCAATTTCCACCCGATGAGCCTGGTTCGAGAGGTATTTCTGGAAATAGCCGATTTGAAATGGAAAGAACTGGAAGTTCGCCTTTCAGTATTCTGTTAGAAGATGTATCGGTAAGAGATGATGAATTCATTGGGCTATCAGGCCGCGCCCATCTAAATCCCCTACCAGCAAATATCAGCTTCTCCTTGCCGATAACTCAGAATGCACAAGTAATTCAGATTCCTGACTTCGGTGAAAGCAATGGTGTACTTTCACTCTCATTCTTCCTCGGAGGGATGATTGAATTTGGTGGTTCCATCAATGATTTTGCTCTGCAGAGCATGGTTAATTTGGGAGATACTTCGAATGAGAGGACCAACATGACTCTTGGCATTGATCTCGTGACCGACGAAGAATTTGATTTGATTCTCGATATTAACAAGGGCGTAAACCTCGAAGAGAAACCAAGATGGGTTCATGGAATCTCAGCAGAAGTACTAGATGCTACACAATTGGTATTCAATTACAGTAGAATGCCTACCTTTACTCAAACCAGTCGTGAAACAGTAGCGGCGGTGATGGAAGATTTCATAATTGACGAAAATGAGCTTAGCGACATAACAAACGCGTTTGAATGGGCTGGTCTCAATCAGACTGATATTCTAATCGAATCATTAGCAGATGGATATGTTTCTGTACGCGAATGGAATACACTCGATCACGATTTACTTGAGGAAGAAGGATTGACATTGGAACAGCGTCGGTCATGGCATAGCAGAATGTGGTTGCCAAACCTTCCTGCAGGGCGAATCAATCTTGCATATGACCTAGTTGTAGTGGACGATGTCCCAACCTTCCAGATAACAGCACAATTGGAGCAATACAAACCGGAGCGACCTATTCTCACAATCGAAGTACATGGATTATCACGAACAGATACAATACTCAAACTCGATGGATTAAACACTGAAATGTCACGTGATGTCATACTCGATGCGGTTTTCACTACAGACGCGGATAGGGTAATTCCCCGAACGAGTATCGATATGACATATGATGTTGGAGAGAGAATGAAAACCGCTCATGTTATTCAGAATAATCACATTAGAGGAATAAGAACTGAGATGATGATTTTTGATGCCCCTAGGAAGGTCAACCTTTCAGCAACCATTGGTGATGTATTAATCGCAGACCTAGTAGTTCCGCCTGAGTACCGAATAGGCATCAATGCTGCTGATTCCTTGATATTGCAGCAATTGCGAAGGGTCGATGACATATGGTGGCCTTCTACCATGTTCATTCATGATGTCCCTGGGGAAATGCATCTGGATGCATCCCCTGCTTCTGATTTTGACATTGATGAAATTGTAAGTTTCCAAGGTATGTTTGAACTGGATTACCGTTCGAATAGCGATGAGATGGATTTATTCCTTGAGACAAAGGGTAAGGCTCAGAATATCAAGAGTAACAACCTGATGCTCGCAGAAAATTTACCTGACATATTTGTTATGGAAACCACCGATGAATATGGAGTGCGAATTTCGGCATCAGGAAATGGTGTTGAAAAATTATACATGAGGAGAAGCGACACTCCAATGCGTCCCGGTTTAACACTGGTTACTGCAGAGGTAGTAGGTGAAGATTTGAAGAGCGCAGATGTTCATATCAAGAAGATTGGCGGATATCCAATTATCGTTCTCGACGGTATTTCTAGCGGCCGCATTGTAGCAACAGCACATGCCGAGGCTGAAGTTGGCGGTTCCACAATAGATGGTCGTGGCGTATTACTCGACGCCCAATTCACCGGCGGAATACCAACTGCATCGAGTATGGGAGTCAATGGCGTAGTAACAGACCTTTCACTAATCGGCGGATTGACCGGTGAAAAAGTTGAGACGACGCATATCATGATTGCAGAACCGATAACGACATTGATCGCTACAGGAATTACTTGGGTGGTGGGCTGAAATGAATTCAAATGACGAAGATCATGATGCCGTTGAAGAACTCGCCCAAGAGGTCGGTGAGAGAGTAAAGGAATTGGCCGAAAGAGTCCATCCGGTTCGAATCGCTTTGGCAGGTGTGATGATGCTAATCCTCTTGGGGGCATTAGCTTCCACATGGTATTGGGTAATTCCACGAGATTCAGTTGAAATTGAGACGGTATATCTCCAACGTCAAGGACATATTATCATGACCGAGTTTAGCAATACTGGAAGTAGGGAGGTTACAGATGTAATCCTCAGTGTAGAGGTATTAGATTCATCAGATGCAGTGGTTGGTCAGTATCAGCATTCTTTCAATTCTGTTTCGAGCCATACGAGTATATCTGGCGATGAAATGGAACTCGTATTATTCGGGCATTCTGTATGGGAAGAATATCATGTAGTCATTAATGTGGATTGGACGGATTTCAATGGTAAATCACATACTCAAACATTCAGTCATCCAATCGGTGAAACGATGAATGAGGTTTTCACCGATGAATGCGATACCACTACTTGGTTCTTTTAGCACCCGTGGAGTGACAAGTCCTAAAGCAGCCCCATCACGGCCTATAGGCCGTGCGAAGAGCGTTGCTTCTACTGACGGTCCTACTCCTATCGAGTGTTCCTATCTCTGAACAGTCTGAGAATGAGGCTGAGCAATCAGGAACCGAATGGTTGCGGTTTGACCTACCAGATGATGCAATGTCCAGCCTTGTCGGGATCCTCGATGAGACTCTTTCTCTAGAGGATAGAGCGCTTTTGGCGCATTCAAGAATTGGCATTCACGATACAAATGGTGTCTTATTTGAAACTGCAATTCCTGATGAATTGCTTGTACCGAGAACCGATATGGCTCTACTTTTGATTTCACCAGATGTTAGGATTTCGGATGCACGAGCAGAACTCGATGCAATCCCAGGACTCTCGGTAAGGGAATTTATCGCCCCATCTGGTCTGATGGTTCAAGGAACGCAGAATGCTCTGGCTCTTGTTTTCAGCATTGAAGGTGTAGCCTCAACTCAGCCAATACCGATTGCAATGTTAGTCGATGAGCGAGTAATGAATTCCGATGAAGGAACACCAGTTCGCATTGAATCGTGGCGAGGGGAGACTTTACTCGATGGGGTATCACTTACCGATTCTTGGGGAAACTCACTCTATCAATCGATGGATCGTCTTGCACATAGTACACTTGAGGATGCACATTTCGCTGAAACTGGTCGTTATGATGGATTCACTACAACTTCAATTGCATCTCTTGCTATGGAGCCTGCAATAGCGTGGGTAGGGCCACTTCCAGAAATCATGCTCTACAATGATCAAGCACGAAGCCATACCAGCATCAATGTGATGCGTCAATACTACACAACAGACCTCGATGGTTCAGGTATTATCGTCGCAGTTGCAGATTCTGGTTTGGATGAAGATCACGGCGATTTTGGAACAAGAGTAGTCGGTAATGTAGACCTAGTCGGAGACGGTTCAACAGCTGACCAACATTCAGGACATGGTACGCATGTGGCGTGTACAGTTCTCGGCGATGGTAGTCATACCTCGAGTTACGCGGGAATAGCGCCTGAGGCTGAACTTTATTTCCAAGCAATGGAGAATGATAACAGTGGAAATTTCCAATGGTCTAGTATCAACAATATGCTCAACACAGCGTATAATCAGGGCGCTCGTGTCCATACCAATTCGTGGGGCTCATCTTCATCATCTGAATGGGGCGAATATACTTCCTCTGCTGAAGATGTGGACGACCGTGCACGATATTATGACCAATATTACAGCGGTAGAGAAGGCTTTGCGATATTATTCGCAACTGGTAATGATGGGCCAGATAGTGGTACTGTCGGACCGCCTGCTACAGCAAAGAATACCATTTCAGTAGGAAGTTCACAGAATAGATACTCAGGGGCACCAAATTCCCTGATGGATAGTTCAAGCCGAGGCCCTACTGATGATGGGAGAATTAAGCCAGACATACTTGCCCCTGGCGGATATGTTCGCTCTTGTCGTGCTCAGGAAGCTACCGATACCAGCGGTTCAACTTGGTCGAGTTCGTGGTACCTTGAGTACTCTGGCACCTCGATGGCAACACCAAATGCTGCAGGTACAGCAGCACTGATTCGTGAATATATTACTGAGATTGCTCAGAGGCCGGAACCTCAAGGTGCTTTAGTGAAGGCTTTGATGATTCTTGGTGCCAAGGATATAGGAAGTCGAGACATTCCAAATATGAATGAGGGATGGGGTAGAATAGATCTCAAAAATTCCCTTGCTCCAAGCAATGACCGCGGAATTTGGGTTGATGATAGATCTGTGCTTTCTTCAACTGGTAATACCAAAACTTATTCTTTCAATATCACATCTCCAAATCAACCATTCAAAGCAGTAGTAGCGTGGTCAGATGAGAGAGGTTCACGGTTTTCTAACACTCAATTGGTAAATGATCTCGATTTGACACTTACAGATCCTTCAGGAACGGAGTACAGAGGGAATGTATTCAGCCAAGGAAGGTCGATTCAAGGTGGAAATTATGATGATTTGAATAATGTCGAAGTTGTATTAATCGATAATGCAGATATTGGCTTGTGGAGTCTTGAAGTTAGAGATGCGGGCCATTCAGGAAGTAAGTCTCAACCATTTGCAGTAGCGGTTTCTGGAGTAGGTGTGAATGACCTTAGGCCAGACCCAAGTCCTCTCGCTGCTACTTTTTCTACAGATATTGACATCCCACAAGTAGGAGACTCTGTTTTCGTCGAAATCGACATTACCAATCTCGGGAATGTCGAAGCACAAGGTGTCGAGGTAATTTTCCAAGAGGAAGGCGTTCCTATTGATACTACTACTTTCGACCTTGGGCCAGGAGGAGTAAAGGCTCTTGGATTTTGGTGGAACCCTCAGACTGCTGGTTCACGAACTCTGACTTTCTTGGTCGATAGTGATGATTCGATCGATGAAATCAATGAGGCCAACAACCGTGTTGACATTATTGTCAATGTTACTACGCCTGGTGTTCGAATAGAATCAGATGACTCTACTACTGTACTAACTGATATTTTGGTCACAACTTCATCATGGCAGGTAGTTCTAACCAATACTGCATTACTTTCGACAAATGCTTCGCTTTCCTCGAACGGTGTGACTTCCTCGAATGGCGCAACACTCCCTTGGTATGTCGGCCTCGATGAGACCGACTTTTCACTTGAAGGTCAAGAAGGAGCATTGGTGAATGTGACTTTAGTCCATCCTGCAGGCCCAGAGCCAGGAATATACTCAATCGAATTGCTGGGTGAAGATACCGATAATAATGTTGAATCACCATTTACTCTAGAACTAGATGTGCCGATTCTTGCAGATACAAGAATAGAAATTGATTACCAGAAGATACCAGTTCATCCATCTGACCCTACATCTATCGATGTTCGTCTATTCAATGATGGAAACACCGATATCGGTTATGATTTATTCCTTGAGAGCCCACCCGGTTGGCATTCTGGCTTTGATGACTTATCCCTCCAAGGTGGCGCAAATTCTGGTTCTACAGGTCTAATGTTAAAAGATGGTGAAAGGAGTGTTGGAATTACATTCACGCCACCGCAAGTGATGACATTAGCTGGCTCTGAATTAACGGTGAAATTACGTGTGGTTTCACAGACTGAAACGGCGGGACATGTAATCTATGACCTACCTTTGATAGTTCAAGAGATTAAGGAAATAAGTGTGAATCTTGAGACTCAATTATCTTCGATAATGCCGGGCAGTACTATCTCTTTGCAATATAGTATCGAACATGAGGGAAATATCGACCTCGATTTATCTCCACGTCTTCAACTACCTACTGGATGGATTCAGAATACTATCTTGGAAGATTTCACATTATCTTGGACAGATAGCCAAAACCTCCTGATTTCCATTACCGCTGATGAAGGGGCAAAGAGTGGCGATATTACATTCATTATTGACGGTCCTTCACTGAGTTGGCAAGATCAATCGCCAATAAGTGTCATCCAATTAGCCGAACCTGTAATGACATTTCTCTCTCTTGAAATAGAGGGGGAAATATGGTCTAATGAATTTGGTTCTGGTTCTCATCCAACTGGAAAGGCCTTGAATTATACTTGGCTTATTTCAAATGAAGCAGATACATTGTGGAATCCGAGTACAACTCTTCAAATGGATAATGGTTTACTCGGAGAATGTGACAATGTTGAACCTCTAACCAAGGACGAGGTTGAGGCAATGACTTGCACAGTGATTATTCCTGCAACTGCAAATCCAGGTTCAGAACCATCGTTTACTGTTGTTCTTGACGATGGCTCTGTTAGTATTCAATATCAAATTTCGATGAGTGTTGCTGAAGTGAAGGAGATAACTTGGAAGTTTGAAGGAGCATCAAATGTCGAAACCGGTGTTGAATCTACTATTCAAATCACCATTACCAATACGGGAAATAGCCTAATTTCAGACCGAGTTTCTACAACTCCTCCAGAGGGATGGACTGCTGCATTCGATGGAAGTGATATGATCGATTTGAGTGCAGGAGAGTCTAAACGCCTGCGATTAAAGGTGAACTCGAGTCAACCCGGTGAAGTTAGTTTCACCTTTGCTTTGGCAAATAGCCCTGAAGTATCAGGTCGTACTATCACCTACGAGATGAATTCTGAAGGTGAAATTATAACCGAACAAGGAACCAATATGACAATTGTAACCTTATCGATATTCGGTGTGCTAATAATCGTAATTTTAGCAGGTCTTCTAATCCGTAGAATGGCATCTGAAACCGACCATACTCCGCTAGTCGCCCCTGCTGCCGCCCCCACCGCGGCCGCATTCTCGGCTCCTGTGGACGCAACACCTTGCTGGTCTTGTCGACAACCGATTATTTCAGGCATGCTAGGTTGCCCCAAATGCGGCGCACGCTATCATTCAGTATGCGATGTGAAAACTTGTTTAAACTGTGAATCGGGTGCAGATTCTTTCGTTATCGTTGAATAATAATTCAAACATACTCGGACAGGCCTTTAATGGGAAGGCTTCGAGCGGGGTTCATGGAACCCCGTCGAGAAGTCCTCCTACGCAACCAGCGTCGAGCCAGTATCTTCCTTGTTTCCATCATGCTTCTAGCAATCATTCCAGTAATTGCAACTCCTGTAATTGCAGATGATAGTGGCAGGGATGCAAATATCACACTCACGGTAACTCCAACGGCTCAAACGGTCAATCCGGGAGAAACCGCGGAGTATACCGTTAGAGTCACCAATAATGGTGCAAATCCCGTTTCGATAAATCTAGCTGCAGCGAATGAGCAGGATTGCAACGGATATTCCTCAACCATTGGACAGATTGGCCAACCAATCGACTCTGGCGCTACAGAGGAAACCTTCCTCAACGTCACGCTCGCTCAAAACGCTGAGGACTCTTGCATTACTACAATCACGGCAAATGCCAATGAACAGGTTACACCCCCTGACCAGCCCGGTGCGCCTGCACAAGAAACATATGATGTTACCACTACAGCAGGTGATGGTGCAGGTTCGGAAGTATTCGGTGTTGAATTAATTGTAGATCAGCCATCGAGGACTTGGGCTGGTGAATCTACAATTGAATGGGATGTTGAAGTCACGAATACTGGTAGAGTTCAGGAAACTATTGATCTCACCTTAGAAGATATTACTTCTGGACCTTGTGTTTCCTCTTCTGGATTCTCAGTGAGTGTGGACCCTGCACAAGTACAACTCGATAATGAATCGAGTGAATGGGTTCTCGTTACCTTGGATGTGCCTGCAGGCGCATCCGCTGAAAAGTATTGTTGGGAAATTACTGGAGTCGTCTCCAATGACCAAAATCCAAACGGTAGCGCATCAGATGTCGAGCCGTTTGACCTTACAGTTCCCGAATTAAAGGAATGTGATTTGGAATTATCCAAGTCTTCAGTTTCCATTGACCCAGGGGATTCTGGAAGCCTAGAGGCTACTTTCTCAAATACTGGTAATGCAGATTGGTCGGTAAATGTCGCATTTACTGGCTCTAAAGCATCATGGGCATCAGTCGATGGTGCATCGAGTGGGATGCTCCCCTACGATGATGGAAATGGCGAGAAAGAGTTCACAATAGACATTACTCCGGACGATTCAGTTGAGGCTAATAGCCAATCCACGATTACGATTCAAGGAAGAGATGGCAACCTTGCTAAGTGTTCATCCGACATCAATGTGGTAGTTGGACAGTCCCATGGTGCATCGATGTCGCTGGGTAATTCTGTTATTCACAATATTGATCCTGGGGCAAATGCAGTCACTACTCTAACAGTTACAAATGAGGGCAATGGTCCAGACACATTCCGCATTTCAGCATCATCACCACCTTCGGGATGGGCAGTCTCTCTTGAATCATCTACAATTTCTACTAATTCACGTCATTCAAATCAAAAGCAGGGTACAATCGAAATTCAAGTCTCATTACCAGGTGACGCTCTTGCAACCGAAGAAGTGGAAATCACATTCTCTGTAATGCCAAATAGCGGCGGTGCAGCATATGCTACTCAGACACTGCGAATTACGGTAAAGGCGATTCATGGAATGAGTGGCGACTCTGTAGCCGATGACCAAACAGGTCGCTCAGACACTACCGTAAGGTTCCCAATTACCGTATACAATGACGGAAATACAGCCGATTCATTCAGATTTTCTGTAATATCTCAGACAGCAACACCAGCATGGGGCAATCATTTCGAAACAGTCGATGATGAAGTAAAGACCGAGATTAATATCGATGCAAGAAGTTCGGCGATAATGTACCTCGTTGTCAGTATCGATGGTGAGGAAGAATTGGCAAGTACGAGGCTGACAGTCCGTGTAACCAATATTGGAGACAACAATAATGGCGATACCGATGATGACGGTATCCCCGATAATCAAATCGAATTTACCTTCCGTGCAATCCTTTCCGACCGTAATTTCGCCATGGATTGTTTGATTATGCATTCAACAAATGACCTATCTCGAAACGGAGCTCTAATCTTACCACCTGGTGGCACTTCCTCTTATCAGATCAAGGTGATTAATACCGGCGATGGCCACGATGATGCATTATTCGACTTCTCTGGATTACAAGGAACTGCAACACGTACAATCTACCATCAAGGCATGGAAATTGATGGAGCGATTCACGTTCCTAAGGGATGGGGCGCAAGGGACCTTGCCACAGGCGAGTTCTACTATGAGAACGGAGGTCCAATGATTGGTAGTACCGACGATAAAATCGTCGAGAAAATGATCGCTGCAGGATTGATGGAAACTCATGAAGCAATCGAATACTATGCTGTAATCGAGCTGGTCATCACTGCATCCAGTAGTTCAGAAAATGGTGATGGCGGCTTGTTAGAGATGGTCGTTACATCTGTAGCAAATGCTGCAAACAGGAGTGGGAAAATCACAATTTCCCTTTCGGTTGAAACGGTGATGTCTCTGGAGATGGAACTCACTGGAGATGCAGAGAGAGACATTACATTCGGTGATATTGAATCCAATTCCAAATTTTATATCAATATTACAAATAGCGGAAATGTAGAAACTGAAGTCAAAGTTTTCGCCAGTGAAGGATTGAGAGGATGGAGTGTTACACTTTCAGCCGATCAGGGCTGTGAGAATGACGGAGCGGATTTGATTTGTATTCTCGATGAGGGCGAGTCCATGAGAGTAACCGCATTGGTCAGGCCTCCTTCTATCGATAATGCAGAGATTACTGATGAGTATATTTTCACACTCTCGGTTGAACCAACAGATGTCGGACTAGTAGGCCGCGAGAATATCGAATTAACAGTAACCGGTCATCCTGAGACTTTTGCATTGAATTCACTAATCACTCCGAATGTGCTCTATGGGATGGCTGGAGTAATTATTTTGGGGCTATTTTTCTTGAGTTTCAGAAAGCGCCCTTGACCCCTACGGGGTCATGATTTTGTCCCTTTTCTTTCGCATGTGCGTGAGACAACGCTTATGGATGGTCTGCGAGTCGCCAAGATTGGAGAGCGTCATCGCTCACTATGGTGATTGAATGGTTGGCGATATTTCCGTTACTGGCACCTATCTCTCGATGGCTCTGCTTACCCTCATCGGTATTGGTATGCCCTTGGGTGCATTCGTCACGCAATACTTCGTTATGCCCAAGACAGACCCCTCTCGTCCCAATATTACCCGTTCGTGGCTGATGGAAGGATATGAGAGCGATCACAGCCTATATCCACGCCGTCTTTCAACCTATGAATGCGGCTCTGAACCAGTCGGCGATGCAATGATTCAATTTCACTTCCAATATTATTGGTACGCTATTATTTTCCTCGTGTTTGATGTTGCTTTCATGTTCTTAGCACTCGGCGGTCTATTGGCAGCTGAGAATACCGGTGTTGGTGCAAGTGCAGCAGACCTATCCTCCCTTGAGGGTAGCATGTTGGTGCTGGCAACTTTCTTTGGCATCATGGTAATGGGCGTTTGGCACGTCTTCCGCAAGAGGGGCCGAATTTACATCTGAGGTGATTTTGATGAGCGATAGTGGAGAAAATTACGCCGCATTCAACAGCCGCGCCCTCGTAGAGATGGTAGGCGATGTTACCGATGAAGCCCTCAAGGCTACACGAATCAAACAATTCCTAGGAGTACTCGCTGGTCGATTCTTCAATTGGGCTGGTCGCAAATCTTTGTTCACACTGCACCTTGGAATCAAGTGCTGCGCTATTGAGATGGCAGCTTCAGCGACACCACGATTTGACGGAGACCGTTTCGGAGTGCTATTCAGATCAAGTCCACGCCAAAGCGATGTTCTGTTGGTCAACGGACCGATTTCAAAGAAATTTGCAGACCCCGTTGTCAGGTTGTGGGAGCAGATGCCCGAGCCTAAGTACTGTATTGCAATGGGCGAATGTGCCATTTCAGGAGGCCCATATTATCAGTCGTACAATATTCTCGAAGGCGTTGACACAGTCATCCCAGTAGATGTTTACATTCCAGGTTGCCCACCTCGGCCAGAGACTCTAATCGATGGCTTTGGTAAGTTGCGTGAGAAGATCATTCGCATTGGTGGAGCACCATCCACTGGTCGTGAGGGTGACAAGCCCATCATCATCGGAGAGGACTGAAATGGGTACTACAATTACCGCTAAACAGAACTCTAAGGCTGCATCTGCAGCAGTGAGTGCGGTCAACGACCGTTTCTCAGATGCTGGTATTGTTGCCGAAGTAATAGCTCACAGTGCGGGTAAGAAATACGAATTTGTGCGAATCACATGCGCTCCTGCTCAGTGGAGAGCACTTGCAAAGTGGCTTGCATCTGAGGCTGGAGTCAACTATTGCGGGATGATAACTGGAACTCACTTCCCTGAAGGCCCTTCAGAGAGAGGTTGGGAAGTTGCAGTGCATTTGTACCGCTGGCCAATCGCAAATGTCGCTCCACATACCTGTACTATTCACGTCGGTGAGAAACTCACTGGAGACGACATTCCAATCGAGTACGAAGTCTTCATCCCAATTGAGAAGACCGAATCGCCTTCAGTACCATCTGTACAGGACATCTGGGGTGGTGCTGATTGGAATGAGAAGGAAACTTGGGACCTTGTTGGGATTGATTTCGAAGGGCATGTAAACATGCATCGTGTTCTAAATCCTCACGACTCACCCGATGAATTCCATCCTTTGCAAAGGCAACATAAGATTCGCTATCATGATTTCAATGAAATGTACGACGACCCTCAGGGATTCGGTCGTAAACCGGTTGATGAGGGCCGAGTAAAGTGAGGTGTTGATGATGGCAGAAATGTGGATCACAATGGGGCCCCAGCACCCAATGACCCATGGCCTGTGGACTCTAAGAGTCAAGGTCGATGGAGAAACAGTTACCGATACTGAGGCAGAACTCGGATACATTCACCGTGGAGTGGAGAAGATATGTGAGTCGAGAGACTTCACCCAAATTACTCCTTATTGCGACCGTCTTTGCTATGTTAGTGCAATGACTTGGGCGCATTCCTACATCATGGCAGCAGAGGATCTCCTAGAGGCTGAAGTGCCTGAGCGTGCAGAATACATCCGTCTAATGGCTGCTGAAATTCAGCGCTTAGCAAGCCACTTGATGTGGCTTGGCGCATTTGGACCAGATATCGGAAATCTAACACTGATGACTTGGTGTCTACGTGACCGAGAGATGTTCCTTGACCTGCTCCAAGAATTGGGCGGTTCTCGAATGCACTATAATTTCCCTAGAGTGGGCGGTGTTAAGCGCGATATTCCAATCGGTTGGGCTGACCGCTTGCGTGCGAAAATCAAGTTATTTGAACACCGAATCGACGAGTATGAAATGCTTCTTGATGAGTCGACAATTTGGTTGGTTCGTCTACAAGGTGTAGGGTATGCTACTGCAGAAGACCAACTCAACGAAGGTGTGTCAGGGCCAAATATCCGTGCTGCTGGAGTCAACACAGATGCTCGATGGACAAATCCATATTCGGTCTACGACCAAGTCGACTGGGAGCCAGCGGTTGAGAAACCAACCAGCGTCAAAGGAGCTGATTGTTACGACCGTTACCGTGTGCGCATGGAAGAGATGCGTCAATCCTGCCGCATGATTCTCGATGCAATCGAAAAGATTCCTGGCGGCTCAAACACTCATTATTCTCCTGGAGATGAAATGATTCTCACCAAGGCGCCAACCCGTGCTCCAGAAGGAGCAACTGGTACAAGCACTTACGAATGCACCCGTGGAGTTAGCCAATTCTATCTCCAAGGTGGTGGCGATGGACGTGGAAAGCACCCATACAGGGTTTCGATACGCTCGCCTATGTTCATCACAATTCCATATGTGGCTAAAACCATGATCGGTTACAAGGTCGCAGATATTCCTGCCATTATGGGCAGTTTCGATCCGTGTATTGGGGAGACCGACCGTTGAGGTGATTATCATGAATGATTGGCTAGGACTTCACGATTTCATTTTCTACCGCACACGCGAATTGTGCTGGTGGGCATTTGAGGGCACATTCCTTGAATCGAGCAGCAACGATGTTGCCTTCTTCATTCACACCCTTCTAACTTGTTTAATCACCTTTGGAGGAATCATGATTTCAATGTTCATGATTCTCTGGATTGAGCGCAAATTCTACGCTCGTGTCAACGACCGCCGTGGTGCAACAACCGCTCTCCGTTCCCTTTGGGTCGGAGAAAATGGCGTTACAGCAGGCGAATGGTGGAATATGATACCATATGGCTTGGGTAAGCCAGTTGGCGCAATCAACGGGTGGCTCAATCGTGTTGCTGGTAATGATGGCCACCAACAAGAGATGGTCAACAGAGTAGGCAACCGTTCCTGGTATGGCGTTTCCATCTTCCCTGGATTCTTCCAGAACCTAGCAGACGGAATGAAATTCCTAATCAAGGAACACATGGTTCCAAATCGTGCGGATAAGGTCATCTTTGAACTCGCACCATTCCTTGTAATATCTTCAACAGTAATGATTCTTGGAATGATCCCACTATCGAGCGGTATCTATGGTGCTAATCCCGAACTCTCGGTACTATTCGCCTTTGCAATCTTTGGAATTGCGCCATTAGGCGTCTTCTTTGCTGGGTGGTCCTCCAATAACAAGTACACCTTACTTGGAGGAATTCGAAGTGCTGCTCAACTAACTGCATATGAAATTCCGCTATTGCTTAGCATTCTTGGAGTTTGTATCATGGCTGGCTCTTTCAATTTCCTTGAGATTGTACACTTCCAACACTCATCTGGTGTATGGCTACTATTCCTCATGCCTCTAGGCGCAGTATTGTTCCTCGTGAGCATGATTGCAGAAGTCGAACGAATACCTTTCGATATGCCAGAGGCTGAGGCCGAGCTTGTCGAAGGATGGTGGACAGAGTACGGCGGTATGCGCTTTGGACTCTTATTCGCTGCTGAGTACATGCGCGTCTATGCAGCATCGATTCTTTTCGCCCACTTCTTCCTAGGAGGATGGCATTCACCATTTGCGGGATTAATTCCCGGCGGCCCATTGATTCCTGGTGTAATCTGGACCTTGCTGAAGGCTTGGCTGATATTCACAGTGGTATTCGTTTGGGCACGTACTGCTTTACCTCGTATCCGAACCGATCAGATTCTCGAATTTGGTTGGAGAATGCTTCTACCACTTTCTGTCATACAAGTTGCCCTCGCAATAGTTTACAGAATTTACCTATTCGATGCAAGTGCTCTCAATGACTCCACCTCTGGAGGATGGGCGTGGGATGCTGGACTGTTCCCTTGGGCGGTTCCAGTATTGACCACTGTCTTCTGGCTGGCTTTATTCTTGGTATTCATGAATGATGAAGACGATACTGAAGACATGGAACGAATGTACCATGTTCAGACATTAACGCCTGCGGGAACGCACACTGCAGGTACGGAGTGAGGTGAGAATATGGCAACACATCCACACGGCAAGCCCAACTTCCGAAATCTGTTTTGGTATCCGTTCAAGATTACCGGGATAACCTTCTTGCGAACCTTTTCATTATTCGGCAAATATTTCGACAGTGGTTATCACAATACTGTTCACCCGGAGTTTAGAGATGGACCCTCAGTCATTCGTGCTGAGAAGACCAAGCATCTCAATGACATTACTGCCCATGAATATGCTCCAGATCGTGCAGGTACTGATTTAACCCCGACAATATGGAAGCCTCAGACTCTAAACTATCCTTATGAGAGGCTTGAGGAAATTGAACCATGGCTCTTCGTTCCAGGAAATTACAATGGACGTATCGGTGTAATTTGGGAAACTTGTACAGCGTGCAAAATGTGCGTAAACATCTGCCCCAACGACTGTTTACACATGACCACAGAACTCAGAGTCGACGTTCTCGACAATGCAGAAGGTGAGTGGGAAGGACTTGGAGCAGAACTCGAAGTTGGCAAATTTGCAGCCATTGAAAAGCCTGAGGTAAAGAGCACACAAGACTCATTTAACCTCGTTACTGCTCACAAGTCTGTACCAGAAGAGTGGCGTTTCGGAGAGGTTCTAGACCTCACAGGAGACTCGGTGCGAATGCGATGGAATGATTCTGGCGAAGAAGATGTAGTCGCATTGGAGAATGTATTCCCTGCAGACGACCAAATTGTTTCTGGTAGAATCGATTTGGGTCGATGCATGTTCTGTGGATTATGTATGGAATCATGTAACTTCACTTCCTTCTTCATGACCAACGAGTATGATGGAATGTCTGGATTTAGCCGTCAAGAACTCTGGATGGATGCGGATAGAACCCGTGTTTTGCCAGGTGTTCACCAAGAAGCGGTTGATGCCGAACTCGCAAAGCGCGCTAGCAAGGAGCGCGATAAGCGTGCTAAGAAGGCAGCAAAAGCTGCAGGGGAGGCTTGAAAATGGCAGCAGCAGAGATTACTGAGATTGTTGTATTCTTCCTGATGAGTACTATCGTAATCGGCGGTGCTCTAGGGCTGATTTACATGCAACGAGTTGCCCATTCCATGATGTCTTTGATATTCTGTTTCATAGGTGTCGCAGGAATTTTCATCCTAATGGGTGCTGAATTCCTAGCAATTATTCAGATTCTAGTTTACTTGGCTTCGGTCATGTTGGTTGTGCTCTTTGGCATAATGCTAACTCGAAGGCAGATCTTAGAGGAGGACTTCGAATGAGGTTGATGAGTATCTTGGCTCGTGTCGGGCTAGTATTTTTGGGAGCTGCTCTAATTGCCGCAGTTTCATCAGATTCCGTTTGGGAAGGCTCCTCGGACCAGATGCCAACCAATGCTGAACTCGCCGATAGTATTCTTGGAGATTGGGCATTACCTCTACTTGCACTTGGATTCCTTATGGCAATGGCCATGGTAGGAGCAGCATATCTTGTTCGTGACGAGCGTAAGGTGAATCTCGAATGGGAACTTACTGGAGGTGAGGAAAAGTGATTGATCCAGCATGGGTCTCTGGCCTCTCCGCTATTCTATTCATTCTCGGATTATGGGGTGCGTTCAGTCGTAAGAACGCAATCGTAGTTCTGATGTGTATCGAGTTGATGCTAAACGCAGTCAACCTACAATTCGTCGCCGCAGCCAGTCACTGGGGCGATGTAACAGGATGGGTTTACACCATCTTTGCAATTGCAATCGCAGCGGGAGAAGTCGCCATTGGTTTGGCAATTTTCCTCTCCATGTACGGTCAACACGAGACCATATCTCTCGACGAGGTCGACTTGTTGAAGCACTGAGGTGAGATTATGAGTGAAACTGGAATCATCACATATGCCGTGCTCATACCTCTATTGCCAATGTTGGCCTTCCCGGTCATCCTCTTTCTTGGAGGCATTTTCAATGGAACCCCTGGCTGGGTAAAGAAGGCAAGAGAGGGTGGCCTAATCGCTCTAACAGTAATGGGCGCATCACTCGCCCTTTCGATAATGCTAATCCTTGAGCACCTACATCACACAGGTGCTTCTGATATCTTCACATGGTTCGAATCATCGTGGTGGAATTCTTCTACTGGCGACATTAGAACCGATGTATTCGGTGTGGGTATTCATGTCGATCATCTAACAGTAATGCTTCTCTTTGTAGCAGCGTTCCTATGTTTCTTGATCAATGTCTTCTCTATTGGATACATGAATACCGATCCAATTAACGATAACAGAAATCATCGCTTCTATGCAGAATTCGTTCTATTCTGTTCTGGAATGCTTGGAATGGTTCTCGCAGATTCATTCCTTTGGCTGTTCATCTTCTGGGAGATTATGGGATTGTGTTCCTATCTGCTCATTGGATTCTACTACGAACGCCCAAGTGCAGCATATGCTGCAAAGAAGGCATTCCTTACCACCAAGGTTGGAGATGTATTCCTCGTCATCGGTTTGGTAATGTTGTGGAATCTCTTTGATGGTCACCTCGATTACGCCTATGTCTTCAATTCAGCAAATATCGCTGCAGTAGACCCAGGCTCCTTACAACTAGCACTTGGAATGATGTTCATCGGTGCTGTAGGAAAGTCCGCTCAGTTCCCACTCCATGTTTGGCTACCAGATGCTATGGAAGGGCCAACACCAGTTTCTGCGTTAATTCACGCAGCAACAATGGTGAATGCAGGACTATACCTTGTAGCTCGTATGTTCCCATTCTTTGCCGAAGCAGATGTAGGAAGTTTGAGCACTCTTGCGATAATCATCGCTTGTATTGGTGGAGTCACTGCGGTAATGGCCGCACTAATCGCCTTCGTCCAGGTTGATATCAAGAAGGTCTTGGCTTATTCAACCATGAGTCAATTAGCATACATATTCACAGGATTAGGAGCTGCTCTATGGTTAGCAAATAACGGCTATTCAGAAGCAGCGGTTCTCGCCATGGGAGCAGCACTCTTCCACTTGTTCAACCACGCTATGGCAAAGGGCATGCTCTTCATGGCATCGGGTTCAGTCATTCACGAAATGCATCACGCACATCACGAGGTGGCTCATCATGGCGATGGTCACGATGACGACGACTTCGATGCCCAATCAATGGAAAACATGGGTGGGCTTGCATCGAAGATGCCCATTGCTTCAACAGCAATGCTCGTGGGTAGTATGTCTATTATCGGCATTCCATTCATCGGTGGATTCTGGTCTAAGGAAGGTATCATTGCAAATACCTGGACAGTGGCAATGGAAGAGCCAATATTCATTCTACCTGCGCTACTAGTTCTTGGTGGAGCAGGAATGACCGGCTTCTACATGTCACGAATGTGGTTCATGACATTTGCTGGAAAGCCGAAGAGTGAAGTTGCTGCACACGTGCATGAGCAGACACCGTGGATACCAATTCCTCTGGTTGTTCTGACATTCATGTCGCTATCGGCAATTATCTTCGCCGGCATGCATTCAACTAGTTGGCTTGGGGATTACGACCATGGCCACTTCATGGGATTCTTCGAGTATATCGGTGAGGAATTACACCATGTGTTCCTCAATGAAAATCCATTCTTGTTGATGTTAACATATGTTGCAATCGGTCTTTCTGCAATTCTTGGACCATCATTTGCAATGGCACTCTATGGAGGACGCCTTGATGATGGCGAGAAAGCAAAACCATGGGTGCAGTGGGCGATTGATTTGTCGAGCAAGGTTCGACGCAATTCCCACTTTGACAATTCAGCATGGGCAAATTCAGGTCTTGCAAATTCATTGCATCAGCGCTTGCACTTTGATGCGGTATATGATGCGGCGATGCTCAAGTTAGTCGCAGGATTTGCCAATATTACCGCAATGATAGATCGTGTAGTCATAGATGGTACAATCAAGTTGATTGAATCCACTTCTCAGGCAGCCAGTCAAAAGGTCCGCCTGATAACCACAGGTTCGGCTCGAGATTACATCATGATGGTCGCGCTTGGGACTCTTGGAATTGCACTTCTACTATGGGGGGTGGCTTGATTGAGCGCCAATAGTACACTTGATATCAAAAACAAGGAGTTCATACTCGTTGGCTTATTATTAGTTACAGTAGCAGGTCTAGCTGCATTCTTCCCATCCTTGGGCTCTAATGCTCAAGGAGAGGTCGATTGGATAAGTTTGCCACTGGTTGGATTCCCAATCGTTGTGAGTGGAATCTTGATGGCATTTGCAAGTCAGGAATCACGTGCGAGAAAAGAGATACTTGCTGGTCCAATTCGCCTTGCTACCCTCTGTTTCAGCCTAATCCCATTAGCGATTAGTACTGCACTCTTCTTCGACTGGTTAATCGCTGTAGATTGGGCACTTGGATACAATGAGTATGCGCTAGAGAGCCGTTATCATTGGATGGAGAGCATTGGCGTTTCATGGCATGTTGGTATGGATGGCTTATCCTTCCCAATGGTTTGGCTTACCACATTCTTGGTACCTGTCACAATTATCATGACTTGGGAAGAAAAGAATGGTGCGGTATACCATCCACTTCTGTTGATGATGGGAGGCGCTCTAATCGGTGTCTTCGTTTCACTTGACCTCTTCATGTTCTATATCTTCTGGGAATTAACATTGATTCCGATGTTCTTCTTAATCTTGAGTTGGGGTGGAAAGGACCGTCGATATGCGTCTCAGAAATTCTTCATCTACACATTCGCTTCTTCAGTGATTATGTTACTTGGATTGATTACTCTATACTTCTTACAACCAGCCCAGGATGCGTCGACCAACCCATGGGTTGGTGACCTCACTGGTCGTTCATTCGACATTGTCACAATTCTTGATCAGGCAAACCATGGAAATCTCGGAGACGGAATATTCCTTGGAATGGGAATGCAGAAAGTATTGTTCGTTTTGCTGATGATTGGTTTCTTGGTAAAGTTACCAGCAGTACCATTCCATACTTGGCTTCCCGATGCGCACGTGCAAGCACCAACAGGTGGCTCAATGTTATTGGCTGGTGTAATGTTGAAGATGGGTGCATACGGAATGTTTAGACTACCTCTTGCATTATTCCCAGATGCATTGATGCACTATCAACATTGTATAATGGCAATTGGTCTAATCTCTCTCGTTTGGGGAGCATTTGTTTGTCTAGGTCAGACCAACCTCAAGAAAATGGTAGCTTATTCCTCAGTATCTCACATGGGAGTAATTCTACTTGGAATTGCAAGTATGCAGCCGATTGGATATGCTGCAGCCCTCTTCATGATGTTCGCACATGGAATCATCTCACCAATGCTCTTCGCAGTTTGTGGTGCTTTCAAGCATCATTATCACTCGATGGAAATTGGCTCAATGCGTGGAATGGCAAAGTGGTCACCTTACCTTGCTGTGTACATGATGTTTGCATGGATGGC
>Ga0066846_10000301_pt1 | contig 24621 bp, 24 predicted proteins | sample ETNtaG_33_FD_65489 | JGI IMG/M metagenome (GOLD analysis project Ga0066846, IMG submission 65489) | Marine microbial and viral communities from oxygen minimum zone, Eastern Pacific Ocean - ETNP201310SV76 | ecosystem: Environmental > Aquatic > Marine > Oceanic | place: Pacific Ocean: Eastern... | reverse complement strand
GTAACTTGGTCTCTAAATGACCCAGGGGGTAATGAAACTGCAAGTAATTCAGGAACAATTGGAAATGACCAAACTGAAACATGGTCGCACACAACAAGAGCGGTCGTTGCCGGTGTTTGGACATTAGATGTCGAAGTAACACAAGGCGACGATGTAAATGTTCTCAACGATATCACAATAGGATATGTGGAAGGTTCTGAATCCCCTACAAATCCACGTTCAGAGTGAATGTGAACTAAAAGTGAAGGCATTTATCGCAGTACGGCCTTCAGACCCTTTCTGAGCAAAGGAAAGCACTTTCACCTTCCAATGCTAGACTCATTTTATCCTTCAAGTACCTCCGGCTATGACTTCGGTCTATCTCAGGAGTGAAAAGGGATGGCAACAAAAAGCAAAACGGACGAGAGCAAGGCTGAAGAGCCGGAGGAGGAACACATCATGACAATGGAAGAGCCGCTAGAACCAGAGCCGACCATTGATGACCTACCAGGTGTAGGGCCAGCAACGGCTGAAAAGTTGCGCGAAGCTGGCTTCGAGGAATTACTCGCAGTTGCAGTCATGAGCGCAGGTGACCTAGCAGAACAAGCAGAACTTGGAGAGGCTGTAGCAGGCAAGATCATTGCCGCAGCCAAGAAGATGGCGAATATAGGTGGATTCGTAAGCGGTGCAGCACTACTTGAGCGCCGTAGAGAAGTCATGAAACTCTCTAGCATGGTACAGAGCATAGACGATTTAATGGCTGGTGGTTTTGAGACCCAAGCACTTGTAGAAGTCTACGGGGAGTTCGGTTCTGGAAAAACACAGATCGGGCACCAACTAGCAGTCAATTGTACAATGCCAATCGAAGAAGGTGGACTCGACGGTGATGTCTTTTACATCGATACTGAAGATACCTTCCGCCCGGAAAGAATCACGCAAATGGCAAGAGGCCGTGGCCTTGACCCAGAAGCAGTTCTCGAAAGAATACACGTAGCACGCGCATATAATTCCGCTCACCAGATGCTTTTGGCAGAGGAAATCAAGCGGATGAGTAAAGGCCGAAATATCAAGATGATTATTGTCGATTCCTTAACTAGCCACTACCGTGCCGAATACATCGGTCGTGGAATGCTAGCAAATAGACAGCAAAAGCTGAATCGGCACCTCAAGGACCTCAAGCAACTCGCTGATGTCAACAACGCCCTTGTGCTTGTGACAAACCAGGTTCAATCCAAACCGGATGCTATGTGGGGAGATCCAACCAAGCCAATTGGTGGTCACGTTCTCGCACACGCAAGCACATTCAGGCTTTACTTACGCAAGGCCAAAGGTGGAAGGAGAATCGCACGTCTAGTCGATTCACCAAACCTACCAGATGGCGAATGTGTCTACCAAGTTACAGAAGAAGGACTTCGCGATTGATCACAGGGTCAAACAATCCCCATGTCACCCCTATGGGGTGGCGGCACCTTCAAGGTGAGTAGAAAGGGCATGAGGCTCATGCGTCACCTCATCGAGCGTGTGCTTGAGCTTGCCGAAGAAGAAGAAGGTCCCTCAATTCGACCATCCAGTGTCGAAGAAATGGACTCTAACGATGAGGAATTACGTCGTCTTCTGGAATCACTTCAACCAAGGATTCGCGTCTATGGTGTCGGCGGAGCAGGATGCAATGCAGTATCCCGTTTACACGAAGAAGGATTATTCGGAAATCGTTTCGTTACAGGTCATGCAATCAATACCGATGCTCAGGCATTATTGATGAGTCCCCTCGAGAACAAAGTTCTGATTGGACGAACTGCAAGAGGCCGAGGTGCTGGCGGTGATCCTACAAAGGGTGAAGCAGCAGCTCTCGAAAGTGAAGCAAGTCTTCGCAAATTGACTGATGATACTCAATTAGCAATTATCACCGCTGGAATGGGTGGAGGTTCTGGAACTGGAGCTGCGAGTCACATCGCACGTTTAGCAAAGGAACAGGGCGCTCTTACTGTCGCAGTAGTAACTTATCCATTCAATTCAGAGGGAAATATGCGCAAGCAAAATGCTGAGTGGGGGCTTGAACGTCTCCGAGAGCATTGCGATACTATTCTCGTTATTCCCAATGAAAGATTGTTGGAAATCGAAGGTGTCAGAGACCTACCACTCGCCAGTGCATTCCGTGTTGGGGATGAACTCCTCGTCCGTGCAATTACTGGTGTTACCGAGTTGCTAACTACCGATGGAATGGTCAACCTCGACTTTGAGGATCTAAAGTCGGTAATCAATTCAGGAAGTGGAGTTGCGATGATCGGCCTCGGTGCTTCAAGTGGCCCAGGTAGAGCGGAAGCAGCAACTCTCGAAGCCTTGCATTCACCATTACTCGACTTAGATGTCAGTGATGCCCGCGGTGCTCTAATCAATGTAGTTGGAGGGAATTCACTAACACTTGGAGAAGCGGAAAGATGTGCTCAAATTATTCAAGGGCAAATCTCAGAGCATGCCCGTATCATCTGGGGTGCGGCTGTTGATGAATCTCTTGGCGAGGATATTCGAGTCATGCTTGTTGTCACTGGAGTTCGCTCTGACCAAATTCATGGTGCTTCAGAAAACCGCCAACTAAGGGCGTTAAAGGCAAGAAATATCGAATTCGTAAACTGATTAGTCACGAGATGAATTCCAAGCAAGTACTGCGAGTAAGATAACTGCAAGACTGCCTATTGCGATTTCCATTGATGTGAGTTTCCCACTAACATCCGAAGGTACTGCGTCCCCCTCATAGTCCATTCCTGGAACAATCATTGAAAGAGAACGCCATTCATCACCAGTAAAATCACCATTTCCATCTACTGCATTTCCATGAAGGATTATCTCAGCATAACCAGTTTGTGATTCAGGTGCTACCCATGTACCATTCCACGAACGTTGAGAATTGGATTCATTGGTATGAGTAATTCCACCATCTAATTCTTGTCCATCGACAATACTAGTATTTCCATCGCTTACCAGAAGTCTGAATCCTCCAGATGCAGCACCTTCTGTCACTGGAATATCTGATTCAATTGTGATGGTAATTGAATAGGTAACATTGGATTCAAAGCGCTCTGGGAATCCATCTATCGATACAGAAATATCATCTTGCCCACCGTGGCAAACACAGCCATTGTCTCCACCTGAATCAATTCCACTAATTCTTGCCTCTGCTCCACCAATCAAGAAAAGTAAGGCGAGGAGGAGAATAATTCGCTTCACGATTAGGGGGTACATTGCCGCCCATTTGAATATGCCACTCAAATTTCAGTGAGATGAATTGAATTGTTTAGTTTCTCTTTACCAGCTTCAAGTAAACTCCATCTGATGGCTCTTCCCTTACCAATGGACTTGACAAAATCCCTTTCAGTCAACTGTTTCATATGATAACTCATCAATTGGCGACTAGTTTCTAGACGCATTCTTAATTCGCCTGCCTTGATGCCTATCGTCCCTGAGTCGGAGAGAATTTGTAGAATTGCAATCTGCATTCCAGTTACTGGACTTTTCAATTCATCCAAACGGTGTTGATCGATTCCGGATGAAGCGAACCTTCGAACTCTACCGTCGATCCAAGAAATTACCCGCCCTTCCTTTTCCAATACCTGTATGTGGTGTGCGGTTACCCCATTCCCGAGTTCTAATGCATCCCTGAGTGCTGAGAAATGTATTCCCGGGTGAGCCTCGATAAAGCCAAGTAATCTACCCCGAGTAAATACGCCCTTTTCGCCCCTCTGTGTTATGGCAATCAAAGGTGCAGCAAGGGCGAGAAAAATCCCCAAGCGAGCTGCTTCACTTGCAATAACAGAAATGGTTGCTGATGTAATTAGTGCAAACGCCATTATTGCCATCATAGTTAGAACAATTATCTGAGTTGCGGGGAGAACAAAGGATGGTGCTTCATTATTTGAGGAGATTCCAGATGTAGGGCTATCAGGAGAATTGGAAGTATCCGATTCTTGGTCTGGTGGTGCCTCATCGTCACCAAATGATCCCGAAGCATCTGCAGAGGCTGACTCGTCTTCAGCGGGTGCACTTTCCTCTGAAGCATCTTCGTTTGTCTCATTTTGAGGCATCGTCTGCTCACTATTGTCGTTAGGCTCGGTATCTACAATAGAATCATCCTGAACCCATGATTCTTGGATTGAATCCATATTGGGAATAGTAGGCGCAAGTAGGACAACCAGCATCACTGCTAGCATCCGCCAACCCCAGACTTCCCTCCCGAGCATACAACAACCTAACTGTAATACGGTTAATTCTTGGTGGTAAAAGGATTTGACCTTAGATGCTCAATAGACAACGGGTTTGAATAATGATGAGGCAACCCCAGAGACACAGGTGTATACATGCTACCATTTGAAGCGCCGATTGAGCCAGAAGATGAAGAGGAAATCGATCCCTTTACTGAACTAGAAATCGATTCCAAACCTCTCGCGCAGCGAGGAGCGGATGCTCTCGATGCTTTTTCTGAAGAAGAGGAAACTATTGTTTCAAATACTGAATTTGCTGATCCCTTAGATGCATTTGCTGACGATGATGACGATTTAGCAACTATTCTCAGTTTCGAAGAAGAAGGCGCACCAGCGCCTAGCAAATCAGCACCGACTCCAGAAAATAGTTCTGAATCTACTTACAGACTCTTACTTGAGACTGTTTGGATTGATGATATTCTCGATCCATCAGAAGTCGAACTTCTCGCACGAAAGCGAGGCGAACTCGGTATTAGTTTCGAAAGGCACCTACAATTGGTACGCGATATTATCGGAGGCTGAACTATGGCTCCGACCCCTTTTGAGCATGGATTGGCCCTAGCTTGGGCCGATGGAGCGCTTTCACGTAATGGTGCGGTAATGCTTGAAAAACTTCAGAGTAAACTTGAGTTAAGCGATTCTCAAAGAGCGGTTCAAGAAGAAGCTTGGTTGGCATTACTCTCTGTAAATGAGCGCCGTTCATTCGGCGATGGTGATACCATTCTCAATGAATGGTTAACGGCACTAAATGACACTACATCACTTGATGATACGGTACGTTCGATGGGGCGCGCTACACTAGACTTAGGCCTTTCAAAAAGCACCTGGAATGAGGCAATGGCTTTTGCAGGTGGACTCGGTCTTTCCATCCCTCTAGCAGAAGGCGTATGGATGGAAGAAGCAGCGGAAGAGTTGACTGAATGGCCACCTGCTCTTGACCCACTTGCGGTGATTCTTGGATTAGTAATCTCGGTTGGTTCTATCCAAGCCGTGGAAAAAATGGAATATGGCGAGGGGGCTAAGATTGTCAATATCACTCATCCCGAAGCTACTACTTCGACCCTCTCATGGATGCCGGACCTCCTGCCTCTAGCTGGAGATGGTTGCTCATGGGGATGGAAAGATGGTTCTGAATTATCATCTGAAATACCTCAAGGAGGGCTTGTCTTCAATAATTCTGTTCTTCTTGCTTGGATTCGACGGTTTATTTCAATGCGTATTTCAAGAGGAGACCCTGGGCTCGATGGCCTGCCCGAAGGAGTCGCACTAATGCCATCTTCTTCATCTCTAAAGAGTGATGATAGCGGCATGATTATCTCGATGATTGTTGATTTAGGAGAATCGGGTTTGGTAAAGCCATGGGCAAAAGTATCCGTTGACGGAGTACCCGAAATTATTCCGGCGCCAGATGGTCTTGCCGAAAATTGGATTAGAATACATGATGCACTTGCAAAACTTCTCATCAATGCTCTAGAAACATTGCCACGTCAAATATTACTTGCAGGTGGACTGCAAACTGAATTCACCCCTCTAAATCAAGAAAACGGTTGGTTGATTTACGATTTGGTAGAATGATAATTAGAGATCAAGAATCTCCATCAACCTACTGTCAACAGTAACACTCTTACTGATTTCATCAACAATATAATTTCCGATATTTGATTTCTGAACACTGCGAATAGTTTCTTGAAATGACTTCTCTGCTTCAGCTATTTCAGTAACATCCATAGCCATTCCAATAACACGCTCAGGGTTGCCGTTTTCATCGGTCATTATTCCTCCAGTGCACCTCATTATTCTAGTTTCATTGTCATCCGGTCTGGTGATTCTATGAGTGAAATCAAGGGGCGAAAGTGTAGCAATTGCTTCACCTAAGGTATTGTGCACGAAATCCCTTTCATCAGGATGTAGAAGTGATACAAAACTTTCTAGAGATGGTTCGAAATCTGGATCTGTACACCCATATAATTGGAAGAGTTGTTTTGACCATGTTACTTCGCCATTTGCAACATTCCATTCCCATGTACCGCACTCTGTTTTACCGCCTATCTCATTATGGGAATTAGCAATATTAACTGAAAGATTCAACACTTTCTCCATCTCTTTATGCCCTGTTAAGTCTTCAAAGGTTCCAATTGTACGGACTAATGTTCCTTCTTCATCAAATTCGGGTTTTCCATTAACACGACCTAAGAAATAACTGCCGTCAGGCCTAGAAAATCGTGCGGTTACCACATATGGCTCCCTAGTTTTTTCAGCCTGTTTGACATTTGCTTTTAATAGTGCCAAATCAGAGGGGTGAATCATACTATATGCTCGCTTAATTGATTGTTCATTATCCGGCTTCGCTACAATCGCTACGCTTGATGAATCGAGTAATATCTCAATTAATGCACTTTCGACTTTAGCCAAATGTTCTGCAACGGTGGAGCGAGAAAGATTGATTTTTTTTGCTAATTCTGACATCGTTATTTCTCTAGGTCGAGCGTACCATCCACATTCGTAAGCGGCCTTGATGACGCGCACTTGTTCTGGAGATACTACTCCGTCCGAAATGATTGTTTCCGTTCCAATGGATTTTGCTGAAATCTTTGAAGGAGTTTTTACCATTCTAAGCAAATCTATGGCAGGTTTTACTGATTTCGCTGGGCCGCGTACTGCATATGAAATTCCAGATGGACCTAATCCAGTTTCTGGAAGCATTGACACACTTGGAACTTTGAGTTGAACTGCAACAACAGGGCTAATTGACGCCTCCATTCGAATTTTTAGTACAGTCTCTTTTTCATATCCTGTACTTGGAGCACTAATCACCTCAAGTACAGATAGTCCGGGAATTGAACCATCTAAATCACTTGGTCCTTTATTCGATTGAAAGGAGCCTTGAATGATTAAATCAAGATGGCTTTCGCCTCGTTCAGCATACCCAAGTAAATGCAAATTGTGGATTATTTCGAATAATGGTTCCATGGGTGTGCCATCGAATACAGACCTTTTCCAAAACACCTGCACTTCGCGCATGTATTTACGATATACTAATCTGATAAAAAGGGGCTCCCGGTTTTCATTTGTTAACGCCATTAATAATTACAGTACAATTAATCTTAATGCTTGGATTTAATGAATTTGATACGCTGCAATACTTCTCATGACTTTTATGAATAATTCGTTCAGCCAACAATTTTGGAACTTCTCCGGTGATGTGATATTCCATTTCAATCGAGGTGAATGAACGTGGACTTTCTTCCCTTCGAGTAGAGTTAATTTCAACCCAAACCTCAGTGAAATTGCGGTCCTTCAATCCGATTACCACATCGACCAAAGAACACGCACCGATCATTTGCAATGTCAATTGCATTGGGCTAGGCCCATCGTCCCAATCCATCTCAATCGATTGTCCATTCGAGTTTGTTCCCACCATTTTGCTACCGCCAGTCCACTCCACTCTTCCCTGCATAAATGCCCCAAGGGCGTGGCGGAATTAATTACATATCCGACCGGCGTGTTGATGAAGGAGTCGCCGGTGGGCGAAAACGATTGGCATGACAGGCACCCCTATCACCATGGAAAATGGCGAACTCATAATCCCTAATGACCCTATTATCCACTTCATTGAAGGAGATGGAATCGGAGTCGATATCACTCCGGTAATGATTGGCGTAGTAAATGCGGCAGTTGAGAAGGCATATGGTGGCCTGCGGAACATTTCATGGGTCGAAACATTAGCCGGCGAGAAGGCTTTCAATGAAGTGAAAGAGTGGTTACCTGAAGCTACACTAAACTCTATGAAAACTGGATTGATTTCAATCAAGGGCCCTCTCACTACTCCTGTTGGCGGCGGAATTCGTTCTCTGAATGTCGCCCTTCGACAACAACTCGACCTATTTGCATGCGTTCGACCTGTCCGCTGGTTTGAAGGGACTCCTTCTCCGGTAAAGTCACCGGGAGATGTTGACATGATTATTTTCAGAGAAAACAGCGAAGATGTCTATGCTGGAATCGAATGGGAAGCCGGTTCTCCTGAAGTTAAGAAGGTCATTGATTTCCTACAGAATGAAATGGGCGTTGACAAAATCCGTTTCCCTGCAACATCCGGAATTGGAATTAAACCAATTAGCCAAGAAGGTACTGCGAGAATTGTTCGAGCGGCGATCAAATACGCTGTGGACAATGACAAGGATAGCGTCACTTTAGTCCACAAGGGCAATATCATGAAATTCACTGAAGGTGGATTCCGTGATTGGGGATATCAACTTGCTAAGGATGAATTTGGTGCTGTTGAACTCGATGGTGGCCCATGGTGCACCTTTAACAATCCAAATACAGGAAACCAGATTATTATCAAGGACGTTATTGCTGATGCTATGCTACAGCAAATTATCACTCGCCCTGCAGAATATGGTGTTCTTGCAACAATGAATCTCAACGGTGACTACATTTCTGATGCTCTTGCTGCACAAGTAGGAGGTATTGGCATTGCGCCTGGTGCAAATATCAACTACGATACCGGTATTGCAATCTTCGAAGCAACACATGGTACAGCACCCAAGTATGCTGGTCAAAACAAAGTCAATCCGGGTTCTCTTATTCTCTCTGCTGAGATGATGTTGCGCCATATGGGCTGGGGTGAAGCTGCTGACCTAATCGTCAAAGGTTGCGAAGGTGCAATCAGTGCAAAGACAGTTACCTATGACTTTGAACGCTTGATGGATGATGCGGAGTTACTCTCTTGTTCGGAATTTGGGCAAGCAATGATCTCACACATGTGAGATTTCAAATGACTAATTTTGATTTCGTTGTAGAGATTGACTAGACTCTAATTAATTAGCGCCATCTAGCATTCAAATCTCTTGAATTCTTTACAACGCCGAATCCTAATCTCTCTTCGACCGCTCTAGCAACTAGAGTGAAATCGCCATCTCTTGTTGCGACGAGAATGTTTCCAATTTCTCCAAGTGACCGATTGGCAAGAATTGATGCTAAACACATCAATGTTTGATCCGCTACTTCTGGATAGAAGTCATTCTTTTCGATTACCGTACGAATTGGTTCGTAATTTCTACGCTTCATCATCGTTAACTCTTCGTATACCACTTTGTGATCTAAAAGGAATTTCTTGAGTTGCGCTCGAACTTCCTCATCGTCTACTTCATCTTCGATATGTAGATCCAATGGTTTCCAGGTCGAGAAGTCTGACAAAATACTGTTGACTAACTCACTAATAGTCTCTGAATTCATTACTGTATCAAGGCGGTCCTCGGACACTAATGTATCATTGAAACCCGCACGAATTCGTGGAATGTCTTTTGAAATTTCAGTGAGTTCATGTTGTACAACCTTTGGAAGCCAAAGGTGAATTCGCCCCTCATCAGAACGGCGCTTAAGAATGCGGTGGAATCGTCCGTGTCCACCAATGTCAAGAGATGCTTCAGCAGCAATTTCGAGTTTTTCAGTAAGACGATGATGTAATTCATCAATGAGAATATTGGTATCAACAATCACCAACGGATTTAGAGAAAGATGGCGCAAGTATGCTCGTGACTTGACGGGTAAATTGTGCTTATGATTAGAAAATAGGCCTCGCTCTGCATCTGCAAGCCGCTTTGAATCCAGTAGCGAAAATTTGCCTGAATTTTGAGCTCTTTCTAAAATCATCAATCCCTCTAGAGGTTTCTCGGCTGCTGCTTCAACTGCAATCTCGTAAATTTCTTCTCTACTAACCGGTTCTAGTTGCATTGCCTGAGCATAACGGTTCTCAAAGGAATGACGGTTTCTCCTTCTCTCTCTTTGCAAACTATTGACTGCAGCCTTTACACGTCCAATAAATGGCTCTCGAGGTAATTGACGGGTATGAGATGAAGGATAATTTCGCAAGAGATCCAAATCTTCCTCAGAGTGGAATGCTCGTTCTACCATTTTGGCTTCTCCTTGCTGATTCTCTTCTCGAACCATGCGAGTTTTCCTTACATACGACTTCAGCATTCTAGTTGCATCATCCGTCTTACCACGGGTTGCAGCACTATGGCTGACATTCAGATATAATTGGAATCTACGAGTAAGTGCAGCCTTTAACGCAGGTTCGCTATCTAGCAAATCCACTGCTTCTGACCATTGTTCTGCATGAGCCAAATGTATGAGTGCCTTACGATATAGCATTATTCGGTGCTCATAATCAAAATCAGAATGGTCTCCAGCCCTGCGATAATCTCTTGCTGCATTGAGTTCATCGCTCTTTGAAGCATTTATTGCGGCTCTTGCCAATGTATGCCAAGGAGATTGTGGGTCATTATCTTGATACCAACTAACCAAATTTGGTAATCCGATATCATATTCGAGAACTAGGTGGCGGACCGCTTGCATCATTGGCATTGCAGTAACATCACCAGATAGTAATCCATTCAACAGCTCAACAACGCCCTCGTTCTGGCTTGTCTGTAATAGCCAAGCAGCTCGATTTAATCTGAGAGTATCGATTACAGCTCGGAATAATCGGCTTTCAATCTCTGTAAGATCTGCAGATTCAATACTCTTCACAAGTGTATCAAGAGTCTTAGATTCGGTTAAGCCATCTCCGCCATCTTTGAGGGCCTGACGGCATTTATTGAATGCTAGAAGGCCGCTTCTATTCAATTTGCTAACAACACTGCCATCATTTGCAGCAGCGCCGTCTAGAACGAGAAGTAATCCCCTAGCAGCATCCGAAAAGGCATCAGGAATTTCCATATCCTGGACTGTTCCAAGTGCTGCTCTTCGTGCTGTTCTGATTGATTCAAAAGTATAACCTTTGGACCTTGCAGGTAGTAGGTGAGCAACCATGAGCGTCTCATAGGGGTGGTCTGCACAGCGCTGATTATCTTCAATGAGTAAGTCTGCTAAACGATTGAGGTCTAAACCTCTACTGAATAGGTCAATCGAGGACTCCAAACCAAGTTCGGCCCCGATATCATGTAGTCGACGTGCTGCAGCTACTCTGACTGAAAGGTCTAGTTCAACATCAGAAACTAATTCACTCAAAGGACTCTCGTGCAAACTAGAAATCTGGTTATTCATCCATTCAGTTGCTGGCTCTCCTAACTTTTTCACCAATGGAATCAATATGCTAAGATCTGCATCTGCATCTAATTTGATGGATGAAAGAATTTCAAAGGCTGATTCCGATGCCCCCTCCTTTACAAGAGCACTGAGAAGCCACCATTGTAGAGTTTCTTTATTCTTTGAATCCTTTACCGAAGACAAACCTACCTCGAGTTCTGCAGAAGAAAGGCTTGCTGCGTCTTCTGGAACCATTGACCATGCAGTAGTTCGGCGGGCAATTGAAAGTCCATCTTCTCCAGAGGCTGAACGACTAGAATCCCAATCTTTTGCCTTACCTTCTCGAAGATTAACGATATCAGATAATGCGATTGAAAGGTCTGAATCCACCTTTTTGAGGCGCTTTAGTGCAGCGGTTGCATCTTGACCAAGGTGGATTAGTAAAAGGGCGGATATCGCACTTCCTTCACCATCTAATGTGCCCAGCGGGCCGATGTCACGCAGGCCTCTATTGCCACGTAATTGGGCGATTGCCTTCTGTATTGCAACCTGTGCAGTTGCTCCACTTGCTGCAGGGGAAATTGCCTTGAGTGCATTTGCTACCGCTTTTGCATCGGCAGGGTCAACCCATGCATTAGCAAGGTCGACCGCTTTATCCTCAACAACCTCACTTTCATCCACAGGGAAGGCTGCGAATTGTGCGAGGATTGGCGTTGCTTCGGCCATTTTAGTCCAAGCAGGATGTACGCCATCGCTCATACACGAATCTCTGAGTTCATCGATTATCGAATCCCACGATTCATTCCAATCATCCTTGAATAGAGTCCTACGAATTAGAAGTACAGATAATCGAAAAGCGGATGGCGAACTCTCATCCAGTAGAACATCGCTAGATTCTGGTAGCCATTCGAGAGGGCCGCTTGAGTTTCCTCGTGCACCACGACGTGTACGAGCCCCTCTACGTCCTCTGAAACCAGAAGAATGTGATCCTTCATCTTCATCTGAAGGTATTTGCACTTCGTGAAGTGCGAGTAGAAGAAGTGATTTCCAAGGTTTGTCGAGCATTTGCCACTCGGGTAGTTTGGCCACAAGACGTTGGCGGGTTGCAGGTGGAACCCCTTCCTTGAATCCAGAATCCAAGCAGGTCTTGAGGTCTTTCTCTTGCAGCTCCACTCACCCCTTACGGGGTGAGGCGCTCGGTCGGACCTCTTTAGAGCCACCGGCCACCTTGTTCACTAGCAACATCCATCATGTGAGGCGGCAAGGGCCTCTTCAGATGGGGCTCCAAACCACTGCTATCCTTCTACTGCATCCCCTGTTGGCTTGCGGCATCATAGGTTACATGTGGTGGCAATATGGCTGGAAACTAAAGAGTCGCCAATTGAAGGGCGAAGAGCGCCAGAACGCTGTCGACAACCATGAAAAGGTAGGCGAACGCATTCTAATTCTAGCAGTTTTAGCAGTCTTCATTGCATTCTTCGCAAGATGGCAAACTGGATTAGGACTTCTTCCTCAAAGTCTGCATGGTTTTACTGGCTCTGTTGGAGTTGCCCTACTTTGGATAATGACGAGGTGGGGTCGAGTTGCACGAAAACAAAAAGTCGAGAGGCAGAAACATGGGAGAGCAGCAGACCTGTTGATAGCCTGCATGTTCTTCCATTCATTCCTCGGATTCCTCTACCTTTTCAGTGTTCTTTGAACCAGGTAACCAAGATGGGCTCCACCAATTCCACTTACCCATCAACCGCATCGTTGCAGGGACTACAAGTGCACGAACAATTGTAGCATCGATAAGAATTGCAAGTGCCAGACCGAATCCGATTTGCTGCAGAATAATTAATGATGAAAGGCCAAATGCACTGAATACAACTATCATGATTGCCGCAGCACCAGTGATTAGTCGACCTGTCCTTTGTAATCCATTGGCTACAGCCAATCTATTGTCGCCAGTCCTCTCCCATTCTTCATGAATTCTGGATAGCATCAGAACTTCATAATCCATCGATAGCCCGAATACAATACAGAACATTATCACAGGATTTGTAGCCTCAATAGGCTGTGGGGTAAAGTTCAGTAAATCAGAACCATAACCCCATTGGAAAACAAATACCAACATTCCAAAGGATGCTGATATCGATAAAATATTCATCACGATTGCTTTAATCGGAATTATCACACTTCGTACTTGGATGAAAATTAAGACCATCGTAGATATGAAAATGAATGCCAATGCCATAGGTAAATTTTCCTCGATGGCATCTAGTGTATCTAGGCTGTAAGCGGCAAACCCAGCAACTTGGAGTGAACCTTCGCTACCAATCACCAAATCATCCGTTAGTGAATTTCTGTCATCGCGAATATCACTGACAAATTCTCTACTATCCTCTCCCGTTATCGGTCCATCTAAAGAGAAAATGAAGTACGTGATGTTGTTTGCTAAAAATGAATGTCGAAAGTATTCACGAGTAGTATTCATTTGTGGTGTTAATTCTTCACTTTGCCAAAAGTCGACTACTGCATCCTCTGACATCCCAGGAACTGGCCCTAAAGCATAACCGAATCCATCGAGTACTCTTGAATCATTGACATGTTCATTTGCCCATCTATACATTAAACGAATATTATCTTCATGAAGAGGGTCTTCTCCATCGAAGTCGATTACAATCATTGCTGAGTTTGCTGCGCTTTCAGGCCACTTCTCATCTAAGTGTTCGAATCCTATTCTGGTTTCATCGTCAGGGGGTAAAGCATCCCTAGAGGCCATAGAAAATTCCGCTTGAAAGAATGGCAATCCCGAACCTAGCAAGATGATCAGGGTTGGAATCAAAACAGCCCAAGGCCGTTCCATTACTGTATTAGCAATCTTTGACCAAATACCATCTTCACCATCATTTTCTGTCTTGAAGGAGAATGGTAATTTCCATCCATCGCTCACCTTAGTACCCAACATGGCTAGAATCGAGGGTAGAACAATCAATGAATAAATCATGGCAACTGTTACAGCCAATGTTCCACCAATTCCAAGGCTTGGAATTCCTGTATTCTCAAAAAATAGCATTCCCATTAGACCGATTCCAACTGTGACTCCACTGAAGAACACCGCTTTACCTGCGGTTGCTACGCTCATCGCAGTGGCTGTTCTAACATCGTGACCCCTGGTTATTTCCTCACGGAACCGATTAACCATGAATAAGGAATAGTCAATTGAAACCCCAATTCCAATTAGTGAAATAATATTCACAGCATATTGAGTGACATCTGTTACATTGGATAGCCAAATAGTGACTCCCATTGCAGAAAGAACGGTTAACAATCCAATTCCAATTGGCAGTAATGCTGCTATAATTGTCCCGAATACAATGACTAAGATGATGAGGGATAACGGGCCCGAAATAAGTTCAGCTGTAATCAAATCGTCTTGAATTCTCTTATCAAAAATGACATCGATTGCAACTCCACCAGTACGCCATGTCTCAAAATCTCCGTCGATTACTACATCTCCCCAATTATTCGCATACAATTCCTTGGCCTCTTTGCGATCAAGATTGATAGTTACGATATTCAATGCCCAAAATCCATCTTCATCTTGATGAATAAACTGGTTCCTCTCATCACCAGTCTTATCCCATGAATATTCGATACTGACATTATCCAAATCTGCAAATGGAGCCAGAGCCTCAATAACAGAGTTTTGCCATTCTGATGAAGTATCATCGAGAGTTGGATGATGGACAAGATAGATGAAGGATTGAGATCCTTCATCCAAAGTAAAAGCATCATTGTACATCTTGGATGCATTCATTGATTCAAGGTCCCCCTCTCCCCATGATTCAGCCCAATTAGGCCCCATGGTCATCAGTGAAGCCATACCGAAACATGCGAGAATTCCGATGACTAAGACCTTCTTTTTGTGGTCGAAGGTAAATTCTCCCAGCTTGTAGAAGGCGCGGCCTTCTAGCATCTTGGGGTCAGACGCACCTTCCATGGTCGCTCGCTAAAAACAAAGTATTTCAGTTAATGGTTGCCCATGTGTACATCTTTCCTAAATACCAAAAAATGGTTCACAGGTACATGGGAGAAGAGCATCTTATGGTCGAAGGATATCCTACCAATCGCTGGTTAGTCCTAGCAGTAATGAGTTTGAGTCTTGTAATTGTCATGCTTAACAATGTCACACTAAATGTTGCACTCCCTGAATTATCAAAGGATTTGAACGCTGATAATTCAGAATTACAATGGATTATGGATTCCTATGCTCTCGTATTTGGTGGCTCATTACTCGTCATGGGAGCTCTTGGGGATCGGTTTGGTCGCAAAGGCGCATTACAAATTGGCTTGGTAATGGTTGGTGCAGCATCAGCATGGACTGCAAAGTTCGCTGATTCTTCGACAGATGTGATTATTGCACGTGCTACAATGGGGCTTGGTGCTGCTTTAGTAATGCCTTCAACGCTCTCTGTTGTACTGGTGGTCTTTCCTCCAAATGAAAGAGGTAAAGCGATTGGAATATGGGCGGCAATGGCAGGCGTAGGTGCGCCGATTGGGCTACTTGTAGGTGGATGGGCAGTAGAGAATTACGATTGGGCAATGGTGTTTTGGATAAATGTACCAATCATCATCTTCGCCCTAATCGCTGGAGCAATAATCGTTCCAAAATCAAAGGATAAGGAACAACGGCCTCTCGATATAGGTGGTGCGATTCTATCTGTAATTGCCTTAGCTTCATTGCTATATGGAATCATAGAAGGTCCAAGTCTTGGATGGACTGATGAAAACGTTCTCATCTCATTCGCTGTTGCAATAATTTCTGTAATTGCATTCGTAAAGTGGCAAAAGCGTACTGAATATCCATTATTACCGATGGAGTTCTTCAGAAACAATGGCTATACTCTTGGATTAATCGCCATTGCATTAGCGTTCTTCGTGATGTTCTCATTCATGTTTATGCAAATGTTGCATTTCCAATTGGTAAGAGGTCTTTCACCATTCTCTGCCGCGATTAGGTTCTTCCCATTACCGATGGGTTTGATGCCTGCTGCTGCAAATAGCGACCGCCTTGTTGCGAAATTTGGCAGACCGAATGTGATTACCGCAGGATTGATTCTCGTTGCCGCTGGTCTATTCTTATTCACCCTAGTAGAAGTCGAAACCAGTTATTGGCAGATCGCTGCTACATTCGTCCTCCTCGGACTTGGAATGGGACTGACAATGGCACCGTCAACAACAGCGGTTATGGATGCTATTCCAGAGACAAAGGCTGGAGTTGGTAGTGCAACAAATGATGCGAGTAGAGAAATTGGTGGTGCTCTAGGAATCGCTATTGGTGGTAGTGTATTGAATCAAGTCTACCAATCAGCCGTCATTGTCCCAGATTCAGCACTCTCAAATGCAGGATTGATAGAGAGTTCATTCCCAGCTGCGATAAAAATGGGTCAGCAGATGCTTGCCGCCGGTAATCAAGAAGGAGCACAATTGATCGCTTCTGCGAGAGATGCTTTTGTCGAAGGAATGGTTGGCGCGTGTATTGTCGCTGGTTGTGTTGCACTAATTGCGGCATTCCTTGTGAAATGGAAAATGCCTGAAGACGAAGTTCTCGATTCCGAAGAGTGACGAGAAGATTTCGGTAATTGCGCCGTGGGATTTATTCAATAAGGCGGCATTGGTGCAGAGATTGTGGCAGAAATAGAGTTTGGACTATTATTAGTCGGACTCTTTGTCGTTGCCATTTTGTATTCTAGTGTAGGCCACGGTGGCGCTTCAGGATATTTGGCAATAATGTCATTGACATCGTATGGAGCAATGGAAAGCGCTTGGCTAAAGCAACACGCATGGTTCCTGAATTTACTAGTCGCATCCCTTGCATTCTATCACTATCGCAAAGAAGGATTTCATAATTCTAAGTTGACAATCCCGTTCGTCATTGCGAGTATGCCAATGGCATTTATCGGCGGATATTTGTTGATTGATGGCTCGCTATACGACATCTTGCTCTCCTTGACTTTAGTGTGGGCTGCTGGAAAACTCTACACCACTATCTCAATTGATGAAAATGATGAAGTTAGTATTCCAACTTATTCCCAAGCAGTTCCTTGGGGCGCTGGAATTGGTTTTGCAAGTGGAATAATTGGAGTGGGTGGAGGGATTTTTCTTTCGCCGATTATTTTGTTAAAGAAATGGGCTACTCCAAAGAGTGTAGCCGCAACTTCTGCAGTTTTTATTTGGGCCAATTCGATGGCTGGAATCGCCGGCGCTAGTGCTTCAAATCAGTTGATATTAGATCTGGAAATATTGGCATATTTCGCAGTAGCAGTCGTCTTGGGAGGATTGTTAGGTTCGTCGTATGGGGCGAAAGTTGCCCAACAAACAATGGTCAAGAAATTACTGATTATCGTTCTCATTATTGCAGCAATAAAGCGAATTCTTGGATTGTTTTCAATCGCGTAACATATCGGTGTGCCTTCGTGACCAAAGGTTCTGCCATTTGGCAAGATTGTACTCTTTGTCTCCTGCCTGAATTGCCCGGTCTGTACTATCAGCTGGCTGTACTCGACAACCACATGCATTAGCATGACCGCCACCGGTTTCATCGAGTAATGTTGCCAACTTCGAAAGGTCGTATGGATTCTTCTCGCCTCTGAATGAATTTGCGTAAAATGATGCGCCTAAAGCCGGCCGAGATGGGTCATCGATTGACCCATCATCCCAACCATGGATTACACAACATGCAATGGCTTCGTCACCAGCCAAAGCTGTAACGAGATAGCCATTGGTACGAATCCCTGAATTCGATAAATCACAAATTGCTAGTCCATCGGTAATCACAGTATTTTGCTTGACATGCATTGTCTGAATAGAACGCTGGTCACCTAATTCATCCAACCTTTTGGAATGGAATGATAGTATATCATCCACTAGCATACCTGTGGCAAATTGGTCTAGTACAATCTGTAAATGGTCAGGCTCACGCAGTGAAAGAGAACGAGATAATCGGAGGATTGGTGGATCTTCCATGAATATTTCAAACGAGATTCCACCGCTATCAAGCGCATCGACTATTGGCATTATTTCCTCTAAATGAGAAAGGTCTACATCGTTACGCATCAATTCGAATGCTGCTCTTGCCGCTGAAGGTGTGTCACGCCAATGACAAATACCTCCATCTGCAGTGAATACCGCCTCCTGCTCTGGAGTTGGCCGATTAGTCATATGATGGTCCAGATAGAGGCCGCAAGCAGGGTGAAAAGGAAGGTCGCATATCGCGGTATTTCTATCGATTATGCCATCTAGAGTACCGCTTCTGACCAGGGCAGCATGAGTGAAGATGACTTCAACCTCAGGCTTGCAAGCCTTGAGAACTGCAGCTGCCATCAGACCATCGAGATCTGAATCTGCAACGACCCGAGTGATACCTTCCAGCACCGACATATTTGTGGCACAGCATACAAGACATGAAGGAATCGCTATTCTTTCCGCGCCGATGGGCCTATGAATAGGCACCAAGGCAGGTCAACCATGGAGACTTCGTGTGGCGTGGTCCTAGTGAACTTCGGTTCCATTCTGCTTCTCCAATATCCTCAGGGGCACTGGGATTTTCCTAAAGGGCATATCGAGGAATCGGATGAGGACAAGAAGGCGACTGCAGCCCGTGAATTATCTGAGGAAACCGGAATCTCTGAAATAGAATTCATTGATGATTTCGAATACAGAACAGCATACGAATTCAGGCATAAAGGCCGCTTAATTGAGAAACAAGTATTCTGGTTCATCGCTGAAACAGAAACTATGTCTGTTAACATCTCTCATGAACACACAGAGCACCTCTGGCTAGAATGGGATGATGCAATGAAGCAACTAACTCATCATGAAAGTCAAGGCGTACTTGCTGCTGCACATACTCACTTGAAAAGTATCAATCGTGCGTAATCACAAATCATCGATTTGTTCACGATTTGCCTGTTGTCTCTGTGTTGATTCGACCGTGCTATCTTGACGCTTGCCTTTAGGAATCCACAAAGTTTCCGCTTCACCTAATGTCGAACTGACCCACCGAGTGAGAATGAATAGCCAATCAGAAAGCCTATTCACATATTGAAGGGCAAGAGGACGTATCTCCTCCTTCTTCGAAACCATTGATCTCTCAAGTCTTCGAGTGATTGTTCGAGCCAGATGTAATACTGCTACAGGGCCCGAACCTGTAGGCATAATGAAACTTTCAAGAGGTTCCAAATTCTTATTCCATGCATCCATTTCTTCGCATAACCTATCTGAATCTTCTTGGTCTACCAATGCCATGTATTCTGGGATAGAATCCATCGGGCAAGCTAATTCGGCACCAAGATCAAACAACTCGCTTTGAATACGGGTGAGTGCCATTGAACAAACAATTCTAATTTGACGTACTGTAGGTCGGATTCCTCCATCGGAATGTTTGTCATCAATGCGGTCGACTTCCATCAGTGCCATGCCGAGTAAAGCGTTCAACTCGTCGCATGTTCCTACCATTTCTATGCGGCCATCAGACTTAGTGATTCGAGAACCATCAACGAGTGAAGTTTCACCGGCGTCTCCGCCGCCGGTATACACCTTGGTGATTCGGACCATGCACATCCGAGGTCATGCCTCAACAAGAGGTCTGCGGCTGGAAATTGTGGAATCCATTGGGTACCACCATTCGATATCGCCTTCTCCTTGGGCCCAAGAATATAGGACTAAATGGCCATCTACGACTCCGTACCATTCTAATTGCCCCGGATCTAATCCGCTTATTCTAGCACCTAATCCTTCAATTGCATCACTAATGCCTTGCCAATCTTTTACCAGCCTACCGAGTTGGTCTGCTACCTCTATTACATGAGGGTGGTTTGGTGCGAGTTGCTCAATGATAATTTCGAGTTCCTCTGTCAAATCATGCGCTTCGTCCTGTAATGCCTGGAGCGTTGACAAAAGTCTTGATGCCCTATCGAGTTCTGACCTTGCTTCATCAATCGTAACTACCCGGCAATCATCGGGTAATGCAAGCAAAGACATCTCATCGAGAAGATCTGCAACGGTCATTGGCTGACCTGCAAGCGGAGGTATGTTCGATTCATCGTGCACGTAATGTGCTTTTATTGACGACTCTTCAAGCCTGTGGTGCTACAGACTCCTGAGAGTGGCTTTCTGAGATGCGTTGAATATGGCGCTTAACCGCTTTGGAGCCGATTAATGCAACTATCATGAACCACGCAATTGCCTCAATTCCAATTATTATCCATGCAAATGATCCCATCGAGTCAAGCATAGCATCCGCTTCATATGGCATTCCAGTTGAAGCGATATATGCCGCTTGAGAAAGTAGAGATGCTGAAAACCAAATCAAGATGGCAAACCAACCTATCATGGAGGCTGACCAATCATTCTTTGTGCTCTTTCCCATGTTTGTAAATCAACCTCTAGACACTTAAGCCATACGATTTATTGTGAGGGGTCCCGGGGATATCCCGTGTATTTATTCCTCTTCACTTAGATTTTTTAGCCTATTCAAAGCAGAATCAATAGCATCGAGCCACTCTTCTGCAACTGCCTCATTTCCCCCAGATTCAGCCAAACGCTTTGACCAATAACGCGCTTCATCGCTATTTCCAAGAAATGAATTACACCTAGCAAGAGCTGCCCAAGCCATTGGGTTGAGATGTTCTTCTTCTAAATCCCACGCCTTCTCAAAACAGTCGATTGCTCCATGGTCGCCTGAAACATGTCCTCGCTCTAGTGCAACAAGGCCCGCCTTTGACCACGCAAGTGGAAGCCTTCCAATCAAAAGTCCTCGGAAAACCAACCAGGTTTGGCCACATCCAATGATGACAATCATTGCAAATGCAGCATATTCTTCGATTTTCGAGAGATTTGGCCATTCCATTGCCATTGCTGCACTTGCGCCCACGCTGAAAAGAAAACCAGCGAAAGGAGCCACGATTACCTCGGTGCGAGTTTTCAGCATACTATGAACGCCTTTTAGCAATCCTACAGCGCCATATGCAAGAAGGAAAAGAAGGTGAACATGTACACCGGTTGGTCGAGGAGCATTCTCTCCAATTAAGAATAATGATGCGATTATCAATAGCACTAACCCGTAGCGATAACTTGCCCTAGGAAATGGCTGACGCTTACTCATCACCATCAGTGAGATGGCGACTGCGAATTCAAAAACTAGGAACCACCAAGTCTCCACGAGCAGTGGGTAAGGACACCTCTTTTTGAGGGTTGTCAGACCAAACTATTGCTGCTTTGAACTGTCGATATGAATTCCAACCGTTATAGATTGCTTTCAATACATGAGGCTCCATGAGCAAACAATGGGGACACACGAGTATCAACAAGATCCCCGCAACGAAAATGTGTGGATTTCGATTAATGGCGAATTATTTCGTCGTAAAGATGCAAAAATATCGGTATTCGATGCTGGTTTTCTCCTAGGAGATGGAGTCTGGGAAGCCTTTCGTCTACATGATGATGTGTTGGTTTTCATCACTGAACATCTAGACCGTTTGTACCATGGAGCATCTGTAATCTCTCTTGAAATTCCATATGAGAGAGAAGAGATTCTTGCAGAGATTCAGAAAGTCATCAAGGCAAATGATATGCACGACCAAGTTCACATTCGCCTCATTATCACTCGCGGATTGAAGCCTACGCCCTATCAAGCACCTTGGGTTATCTCAAGCGCTCCAACCTTGGTCATTATTCCTGAATACAAGAAAGCCAATATCGAGCGTAGTATCAAAGGTATTACTTTGGTAACGGTCGATGTAATCCGAGGCCCTCAAAATGTCCAGGACCCTCGGATTAACAGCTTATCAAAACACAATTGTATTGCAGCATGTATCGATGCTGCTGAAAAAGGCGGGGAAGAAGGTTTGATGTTGGATCCTAATGGTAATGTCAGTACCTGTAATTCAACACATTTCTTCATGGTCAAAAATGGAGAAGTCTGGACTTCAAAGGGTGAATACTGCCTCGATGGGATTACAAGACAGAACATCATCAATCTTTGTCATGACAATGATATCCCATGTTTTGAGAAGAATTTCACCACTGCAGATGTGGATGAAGCTGATGAAGCATTCGTCACTGGAACATTTGCTGGATTGACTCCCGTCATCGAATATGATGGTAAGCCACTAAGTGGCGGAGTTAGAGGCCCTATGGTTGAGAGATTACAGAAATTATATCTCGAATTGATTAGGAGTGAATGCGATGTCTGAAACAAGGATTGCTATGTGGTCTGGGCCTCGAAATATCTCAACTGCAATGATGTATTCATTTGATAATAGACAGGATTCATTTTGCAGTGATGAGCCATTGTACGCTCACTATCTAGCCAAAACTGGAGTCACTCATCCTGGAGCACAAGCCGTGATTGATGACGGCGAGACTGATTGGCAAAAGGTGGTGGATTCACTTTGTGGAAATATCCCGAACGGAGCGGGCGTCTGGTATCAAAAGCACATGACGCACCATCTTCTACCCAATATCGACCTAAAATGGATATCAGAATTGACTAACTGTCTACTCATTCGGGACCCGAGAGAGGTACTCCTTTCCTTGGCAAAGAAAACAGACCAAATCGATGTAATGGCAACTGGTATTCCTCAACAAAGCCGAATTCTTGACTATCTTATTGAAACCACAGGAGAAATTCCTCCAATAATTGACTCTAGAGACATCTTACAGAATCCAAAGGGAATGCTATCGAAATTATGTGATGTATTGGATATCCCTTTCGACCCAGCAATGCTTTCATGGCAATCAGGTCCAAGGGAATGTGATGGGATTTGGGCAGAGCATTGGTATGATGCAGTATGGGAATCTACAGGTTTCGCACCTTACAAGCCGCGAATTGGAGAACTCCCTCCAGACTATCAGGAATTTTGTGATGAATGCCAAACTTTCTACGAGCGATTGCACTCATTACGATTGAAATAATTCTAACTCAGGCCCGGTGGTAAGCGCTACCTCTGCCTATCTCATAGGAGCGATACAGTTGTTCCATCAGCACTACGGCTGCTAACTCGTGAGGCATTGTCATCGTTGATAATGAGATTGATTTATACCCATTATTTTTTGGAAAACCGTCTGCTGGCCCGATCGCAAGATGTGTGTCCTCTTGGGAAATTGTCCACTCAGCAAAGCGTTCTGCGAATTCGGTAGAAGTGAATTCCTCTCCACCCTCATCCAATAATATCGTGGAATCAGGTAAACTAGAAAGATACTCTCTAGCTACTAATTTCACACTGTGAATCTCAAGTCTAACTCTAGACTTTAGCCGCTGTGAATACTCTTCGACGAGCATTGCCATATTGCGGTCCGATGGTTTGCCGTGGAGATGTACAACAACCCTGCCCATACCTCTCCGAGGGCTAGAGACCCCAAGACTATTGATGGTCCAACCTAAGTTGTGACCATGGGTTGGTGGCCGTTCAAGTCCAAAGCCGAGCGTGTGCGCGTTCCCGATGTCATTCGCAGAGACACGCGCACATGGCTCGCTGATCTCCAAGAAGCATGTGAATTGAACTTTGATTCCCCTGAAGAGGCACGAAGAATGGTCCGACAGATGCAAGGGGAGTGGAATGACGCCCACAAAGACGGCATCATGGACGATGCTCTAATCGAGGGACTGCGTATGCGTGCGCACCGTCTTCTTACCGGTGATGATGAAGAGTTCAGAAAGTGGTTGGATGACCTATCGTTCTGGAAACCAGGCTGGAGACCCGAAGGGTCTCGTAGTACTGAAGACTCATGAAGGTGGCTCTTCACGCTCGTTCATGGCGAGCACCCCTCAACTACACATGTTGTACACCTGTCCGTTTTGTTGGAAGGTTAGGAGTTTGTTAGAGCACATTGGACTTGAACATGAAAAAGTTCAGGTCAATCCAATGAAGGCAAAGAAGCAATTACCATCTGCGCCTGAATGGACAAAGGTACCAGTTTGGGTCGAAGCAAATGGGGAAATCATCACTGATTCAACTCCGATTATGAAACATATCGATGCCAAATACAACGGCGGTTCACTATGGGCAAGTGAAGACGATGCTCGAAGAGATAAGTGGTTGGAATGGGCTGACCTGCACATGAGCAAGGCAACGATTCCAATTCTGTATGGAAGTATAACCTCGGCTCTAAAAACCACTACTAGAGTTTCAAAATTAGAAAATTTCGGATTTATCTCAAAGCGCCTCTATGCATGGGCGGGCTTCCCTATTATGTGGGGAATAATCGCACGTAGCCGGGTCAAAAAAGATGGGAGAAAACCCAAGCAATTATGGCACGACCTACTAACCGAATTTACAGATTCATTTGACGGTGCTGAATTCTTCGG
>Ga0066846_10000282_pt1 | contig 25268 bp, 39 predicted proteins | sample ETNtaG_33_FD_65489 | JGI IMG/M metagenome (GOLD analysis project Ga0066846, IMG submission 65489) | Marine microbial and viral communities from oxygen minimum zone, Eastern Pacific Ocean - ETNP201310SV76 | ecosystem: Environmental > Aquatic > Marine > Oceanic | place: Pacific Ocean: Eastern... | reverse complement strand
TATTAGCATTATTGCCTAATATCATATTCTCTAGTAACCCTTTATTCTACATTTATGGTCTATTAGTAGGTTTGGGATATTTATTATTTATATATACAGTAACTTGGGTTATAACAAAAAAAGAACCTCTTGGATTAGGAGATATACAATTAATTGCACTACTAGGATTATGGTTAGGACCTCTTAAAATATTAATAACAATTTTTTTATCTGCATGTATTGGAATATTCTATTGGATAATACTATATTTTATTAAAGGACATGAAAAAAACAGGAAATTACCATTTGGTACATTTTTATCATTATCAGCTATTATCATTTATTTAACTAAATTAATTTGATAATTGTCTTTGTCTCTCAAACAATATAATACTTGTTGCTGCCGATACATTTAAGGACTCTATCTTTCCATTCATTTTTATTGTAGCTAAAAAATCACAATTTTTCTTAATTAATTCTCTAATTCCTTTACCTTCACTTCCTAAAATAAATACAATTTTACCTGAATAATCTAATTCATACCACTGTTTTGCATCTACTCCATTTTCAATACCTACAATCCAAAATCCTTTGGATTTTAAATAATCAATTGTTGATTTTAGATTAGTCTGCATATAAATATTAGTACTTACAAATGCTCCCTGACTAACTTGCAAAACAGTATTTGTTATTTTAACTGAATTATTTTTAGGTAATATAATACCATTTATTCCAGCACATTCAGACGTTCTAATAATCTGGCCTAAGTTTTGAGGATCATTAATTTGATCGAGCATTAACAAACATTCATTTTCAGAAAATTCACTTTTAAAAAATAAATCTAAATAAAAATCATAATAAAAATCTATTACTATCCCTTGAGTATGCTTATGAATATATTTATTATTAAATGCATTTCCATCCAAATAAGAGATAGAGTATTTTTTTTTATTTAAGATTTCGTTTAATTCTTTGAAATGTAATGATTCAATTGATTGATTTATAGTAATTGAATCTATACTTGCATTTAATGGAGAATTTAGTAGACTTATACAATTATTTATACCGTGTATACTAAAAAAATTAGAATTTTTATTTTTCATAAAATTTACTCACTAAGTAAAATTTCAATATTATACACTAAATCAGAGTACATATTTGGGTCATATTGTTTTAATATAGCTCCTGGATAAATTCTTTTTATTTTATTATTCTTACCTATTAGAAATGTTGTAGGTATTGAATAAACACCACCATAATCAATTACCATTTTATCAATCACCTTTTGATCACCATATAGTACCGGATAATTAATCTCATAAACCTTTAAAAAATTCTCTAATTGCTCTTTTTTATCAGATATAGAGACACCAAGTATACTAAGTCCTTTAGAATTATATTTTTCATACAAATCATTAAAATCAGGTATTTCCATTCTGCATGGACCACACCATGTTGCCCAAAAATTAATTAAAACAACATTATCTTCCATTTCTCTAAGTGTATATATACTATCTTCTCTAACAGAATTTAATGAAAAATCTTTTGCTAAATCTATATCATCAGTTAAATTCTTTATTCTATCTAGCTGTTCTTTATTCAAATCACTTGAAAAAATAAGTGAAAATATAATTAAAAAAAAATATTTAGTTTTCAAATTTCTCCTTGGAGTTGTTTAAAAAATTTATAAAATTATCTTTATTGGGATCCATCCCAGGAAATGTCCCAAGTATTTTATCATCAGGACTTAATATCACATAGTATGGTAAAGCCGCAGAACCAAACCTATCAATTTCTAATTTTCTATTTTTTTTGTGTATATCCTCTTTCCCATCTGTGTATAATTTAACTAAAATAAAATCTTCAAAAATAAGTTTTACATCTTCCTCTTCAAATATATTAATCTCCATCCATCTACAATTAGTACATGTATAGCCTGTAAAATCAATAAATATTGGTTTATTTAATTCTTTCGATAAAATATATCCTTCATCTAAATTTTCTATCCAGTCCCCTTCTTTATCTGGTGGAAGATATGACTCAATCAAACCATGAACTTTATTACCACTAAACAATCCAGTCGATAAATAAATACCAATTAACAAAAATATTATACAAAAACTAATTCTTGTAAAGCTCCATTTTTTTATTGGACTATCAAATGGCATTTTTATTATACCTAATAAATATAATCCCATTAAAACAAATATTACTGCCCAAATAAGTAAAACCATATTTCTATCAAAAACACCCCAATTCCAAACTAAGTCCACATTACTAATAAACTTAAATGCAGCAGCTATTTCCAAGAAACCCATAATTACTTTTACAGAATTTAACCAGCCACCACTTTTAGGTAATTTTGATAAATATTGTGGGAATAATGCTAATAAAAAAAATGGTGATGCAAATGCTAATGAAAAACTAAGCATACCTATAATAGGCCAAAAAACAGCGCCTTGACTTGCGGTTGCTAATAATGCTCCAACAAAAGCAACCGTACAAGTAAATGAAGTTAAAGTAAATGTTAAAGACATAAATAATATACCAAGAACACCTCCTCTGCTTTCTTGATTTATACTGAATTGCCTTATAAATGAAGGTGTTTGTATTTCATAATAACCAAATAAACTAAAAGCTAAATAAATAAATAAAGAAGCAATAAAGATATTTATCCATGGATTAGCAGCCAAATCTCCTGCACCTGATGCTCCCAATGTAAAAGATAAAAGCAATCCTAAAGTTGTAAAAATAAATATTATTCCAAGCGCATATAATGATGCTGAAAATATAGGATTATTATCTTCTTTTTCACCTTCTTTTGTGAAATATGAAACTGTTATAGGAATCATAGGAAATACACAAGGAGTTAACAATGCTAAAAAGCCCATTCCTAAAGCAAAAAGAATAAATGAAAATAATCCTTTATTTATTTCAGTTTCAAGTTCACTTAGAGGAACCTCTGAATCATATTCTAGAGGGAATGGTTCCCAATCAAAATCTTCTCTTTTATCCCCTTCAAATACTTGAAATTCAAAACTAAAATCATCCCATCTAGGGATACACATACTTGCATCACATGCATAATATTCAAATACACCATTAATTAAGTATTTTTTATTTTCGAGATCTTCGATTAATTTTAAATTTTTAACTAATTGGATATCATCCTTATGATAGTAGATATCTTGATTAAAAGTTTTATCAAATTTCTTTAATGGTTTAGGTTCATTTATAATACCTATATGAGAAAAATAAACAGAATCGATTATATCAACATAAGAAGGACTTAAACTTTTTTCAGGATGGACAGAATAAATATGAAATCCTTCATCTATTTCAATGTTGAATGATAAATATAAATTTTCACCTCCAAAATAAACTTTCCTATCTACTTCAACATCAAATTTAACACAATTTTCTAAGGCTAGGTTATCATTAGAAAATAAAATGTTAAATAAAAAAAAAATAAATAAACAGTTAAATCTAGTTAGAATCTTTTTCAAAATTTTCACTCCTGACTCTTACTTTAATTATTTCTACAGGTCTTTTTGTTTTATGGATATTTTTCAAACTATTATTTATATCATCCCTAAACTTATTTTTATTCTCATTCAAAGGGATTTTTATATATCTTTTTCTATTTTTATAATTAAATTCTAAAAAATTGTTTTCTTCATTATCAGGTAATTTACTAACTGACCTATCAATTATATAGTTTGCTTCTGATTTTAATTTTTCTATTTTATCTAATACTTCATATCCACTTATTAATTTACCAAATACTGTATATTTATTATTTAAATGGGGAGCATTATCAAAACATATAAAAAATTGACTTCCAGCAGAGTTAACATCTTGAGAACGTGCCATTGACAATACACCTTTTTCATGAGAAATATTATTAAATTCTTGATCAACTGTCCAACCAGGGTTACCTCTTCCATCATTTTTTTTATTTGAATCTCTAGTTAAAATATCTCCGCCTTGGGCCATAAAGCCTGGAATTATTCGATGGAATATTGTTTCATCGTAAAAGCCACTGTTTGCTAATTTTTTAAAATTATAAGAATGATTAGGTGCTTCTTCATTATAAAAAATAAATTCCATAGTTCCAAAATTTGTTTTCATTATAATAATATCATTTTCAGTCACAGGAGAAGGAATAAAATCTTTAGCCTTAGATTTAATTAAATCTATTTCTACTGGGGATAAATCTGTGGGTGCTTTAGGAATTATATTTCCTTTCATGTTTGCATTAAACTTCAATCCTTTTTTAGATAATAGCGGATTATCAATTATCAAGGTATCAGATAATAAAAATGATATACATATGATATATATTATCACCATATTATTTACCAGTACTTCCTGGTTTTGTTATATCAATTTTTTCAAGCCAATTAGGAATATTATTTTCTTCCCAACTTTCTACAGATAATTTTAACAAAGAAATAAAAGGGAAACCAAAATCCAATTTTTTGTTACTTCTATCTACTAAACAAACTATCCCTTTAATATTTACATTATAATTTGATAATAACTTGATTAATTCAATTATTGATCCACCTGTTGTTACTATATCTTCAACTATTAATACATTAGAATTTTCTTCAATGGTGAAACCCCTCCTAAAATCCATATCCCCATCAACTCTTTCACTAAAAATATGTTTACAATTAATATGTTTCCCAACACCTCCAGATAATAAGATGCCTCCAATTGCAGCACCAACTACTAGATTAATATTATCTTCATTATATTTATTTGCCATAGTTAAACAAATTTTATCTAATGCAATTGGATTTTCTAATAATCTAAATTTTTCAATATATGTGTCACTATGTCTACCTGAAGTCAACTTAAAATGCCCTTTCATTATAGCACCTGTCCACTCTAATAAATCCATTACTTCATTACTCTTCATAATATTTTTCTAATTTCATTTGTGTAACTCAATGTAGCTTCTCTAATATCAGAAACTTTTCTATTTTTAAAATTTAATATTCCTCTAGATACATTAATTAATGGAAGATAATTTTTTTCACCAACTAATAATGATCTCTTTAAATTTCCTCCTTGAAAACCAATCCCTGGCATTAACCAAGGAAGAGAGTTTGACACTAACGCAACTTCATCAAGTTCTTCATCATTTGTTGCTCCGATAACAAGGCCTACATTATTATGCCTATTTAATTCATTACACATTTCAATTACATATTTATATAATTCTTTATTATTTATAAATTTTTTTTGAAAATCATTCGATCCAAGATTAGAAGTTAAAGCCAAAACAAATACACCTTTACTTTTATAATTGACAAATGGCTTAATTGAATCTATGCCCATAAATGGTGAAACTGTAACACTGTCATATCCTAAATAATCAAAAATTGATTCTGCATAAAATTTTGATGAATTACCTATATCCCCTCTTTTGGCATCTGCAATTAATATAGATTCTCCATTAACATATTCTGGAATTTTCTCTAAAATCTCATATCCTTTTGATCCATGTCTTTCGTAAAATGAAAAATTAATCTTATATACTGGACAAACATCAACTGTTGAAACAATAATATCCTTAATATAAGAGTTCATATAATCTAAAGATTTATTTTCAAGAGAATCATTATCAATATCTAAGCCTAAACAAAGTCTATTATTTTTTTCATTACACTTTATTTTTAATAATTCATTAAAATTCATATATTCTTATTTATTTTTTTTTTTGTTATCAATAATATAAATTTACAATGATATTATGAAACAATTATCATTAAATATAGTTAATAAATCAAACTCTGAAATAGTTGCATCCTCATCTTATAATTATAAAATTGAATTAATAAAAAAAATTGGTTCAGATGATATAGAAAATATTTTAAATATCTCTAAAGATTTATCTAAAATCTATGGCAAAAGATTAATTATAAGTGAAGATAATATATTAAAATATTTCAACAAAGATACTCTCCCCTTTATTGCAAGATATAAAAATAAAATTATTGGTTATATAATAGGAGTACCATTAGAGTATTTTTCTCAAGAGAGCTGGTCTCATTTTGATACAAATATAAATAAGAAAAATACAATTTATACGTATGCTTTTTTTATGAAAAAAAAATATAGAAAAAAAGGTGGATTTTCTAAAACCCTGAAAATGATATATCTAAATTGGGTAAAGAAGAAAGGATTCACATATGTTTCTGGTCATGTTTCTGAAGGTATATCAAAAAAATTTTCAAAGAATACAGAAATAGTAAAAATATTTCCAAATTGGTATGGTCTAAATAAACCATATGAATATTACAGGAGAATGTTATAAGTTAATATTATGCTTATTATAGTCTTATTTATAAATATTAGTTTATTTTCATATACTCTTCAGGAAATATATGATGATGCAAGCTCTTATGAAGAATATAATAAATATTTAGTTCTATCTCAGAATAATATTTATACAGGTGGATTAGGACTTTATGAAGGGAATACATATATAAATTGTAATGGTGCAATTATTGATTTTCAAGAAGGCAATGGAATCTGGGTATATGGAGATGAGAATAATCCTGCTAATTTAGATATTGAAGAATGTATCATAACTAATAGCTTATATTATGGACTAAGTTATAGTGGTGAATCTACTGGGAATATTAATAATTGTAATTTAATTAATACTAACTTTGGTATTAAACTGTTTGATAATTCTAATATAATTGTAAACAATTCTATATTTTCCTCAAATAATTCTATGGGAATTTCAATTTATACAGAAAATCCAAATTTAAATATTTCATATTCTTTATTTTGGAATAATGAAGACAATCACCTAGAAAACTGTCCTGGTTGAGGCAATATATGGACTCAGTTTGAGTTAAATCCCGGAATTGGAATCATATATAATGATCCAAAATTTATAGATTCAAATCATTGGAATTTTAATATTGACTCAATATCACCATGTATTAATTCTGGAAATCCTAACTATTATGATTCTGATGGTAGTATATCTGATATTGGAGCATTACCATACACTGCAAATTGTTTAATTTTAGGTGATATAAATAATGATACAGAAATAAATGTATTAGATATAGTAGATCTTGTAAATTGCATACTTTTAACTGAATGCTCTGAATGTTCTGATTTAAATAATGATGGGAATATAAATATATTAGATATAGTAGATATGGTTAATATTATTATTAATTAATTTTATAATATTTTTCCATTTTTCATAATTTTATTAATTTTTGTATAAGAAGAATCAAACCAATAAGGTAATTCATCTAATTCTTTAATATCCCAGAAAATAAAATCTGCATTATATTCAGATCTAATAAGACCTAATGTATGTTCTTTTTTTAATGATTTAGCTGCATTATATGTAATACCTAGAAACGATTCTTCTAAAGTTAAACCGCAATGTTGTATGGCTAAATACATAATATTTGGTAAAGATCTTATAGTACATGTTCCTGGATTAAAATCTGAAGCTAAGGCTACAGAGCAACCATTATCAATTAAATGCCTACCATTAGCATATTTATTTTTATTTAAAAAGAATGTTGTACCTGGTAATATTGTTGCAACTGTATCTGATTTTGATAAAGCCTGTACTCCCTTATCATCTATTACCATTAAATGATCAGCTGATAATGCACCTACTTCATTTGCAAGTTCTGAAGCACCGAAACATTTAAATTCATCTGCGTGAACCCTTGGCAACAGCCCATATCTTTTAGAAGTTTCTAAAATTTTTCTAGTCTGATCCAAATTAAAATATCCATCTTCACAAAAAACATCACAAAAAATTGCTAATTTTTCTTCAGCAATTTGAGGGATCATTTCTTTACATATTAGTTCTACATAATCTTCTGTTTTGTATTCTTCTGGTACAGCATGTGCTCCTAAAAATGTTGGTAAAATATCAATAGTTAATTCATCATTAATTTTCTTTATAACCTGTAAAGATTTAATTTCATCTTTAACTGATAATCCATACCCTGATTTAGCTTCTAATGTTGTTGTTCCAAAATTAATAAATGGTTTAATATTATTTAAAGAATATTCATATAATTGATTAAATGAGGCCTCTCGCAAGCTCTTAATTGATGATAATATACCACCTCCAGCATTTTTAATATCCTCATAACTACTTCCATTTAATCGCATTTTAAATTCATTAGATCTATTTCCAATAAAAATAGGATGCGTATGAGAGTCAATAAATCCTGGTGTTAAAATACATTGTTCAGCATCAAGAATATTACAATTATGATTATTGAAATTATTTTCTATTCCTATTATAATATTATTTTCAACTAATACTTCTTTATTTAATAATATATCCAATGAATTTGATTCAGGATTCCAAGTAATAATTTTTCTAATATTAATAATTTTAGTCTTCACAATTAGGAAGGAATATTAAGTTTTCTATCTTTGGCTATTTTTATAGCTTTTTCATACCCCGCATCAAAATGTCTCGCTACACCTAGTCCAGGATCATTTGTTAATACTCTATTAATCCTTTCTTTCATCTCAAGTGTTCCATCAGCAACAATTACAACTCCAGCATGTATTGATAATCCCATACCAACTCCACCGCCATGATGTAATGACGTCCAACTAGAACCTCCTGAAACACTTAACATTGCATTTAATATTGGCCAATCAGCTACAGCATCTGAACCATCTTTCATTGCTTCTGTTTCCCTATTGGGAGAAGCAACAGATCCACAATCCAAGTGATCCCTACCTATAACAATAGGTGCTTTTAAATCACCATTTGCAACCATATCATTTATAGCCTCACCAAAAATATTTCTCTCTCTATACCCTAGCCAGCATATTCTAGCAGGAAGCCCTTGAAATTTTACTTTTTTTTGAGCTAACGTTATCCATCTTTTTAAACCTTTATCTTCTGGGAATAGTTCTAATACTTTTTTATCAGTTTTATATATATCTTCAGGATCACCAGATAAGGCTACCCATCTAAAAGGTCCTTTCCCCTCGCAAAAAAGTGGTCTTATATATGCTGGAACAAAACCAGGAAAATTAAATGCATTTTTTAAACCACCATTTTCTTTAGCTTGCCCTCTAATATTATTACCATAATCAAAAACTATTGAACCCATACTTTGTAAGTCTAACATTGCCTGACAATGGTCTCTCATTGATTCATATGAAAACTTAATATATAAATCAGGATTACTTTTTCTTAATTCTAATGACTTCTCATATGATAATTGATGAGGAATATAACCATTTAGTTCATCATGAGCTGAAGTTTGATCTGTTACAATATCAGGTATAATTTTATTTTCTACAAATTTTGGAAATAATTCAGCTGCATTTCCTAATAAACCAATTGAGAGTGCCTCATTATTATCTTTAGAATTAAGAGCCATTTTTATTGCCTTATCAAAAGATTTAAGTTTAACATCTAAATAACCTGTTTTAATCCTTTTATTGATTCTGTCTTCATCAACCTCAATCGTTATATTTACACCTTCATTCATTGTAACAGCTAAAGGTTGTGCTCCACCCATACCACCAAGTCCTGCTGTTAAAGTTAAGGTACCACTCAAACTTCCATTAAAATTTTGTCTAGCTACCTCAGCTAAAGTTTCATATGTACCTTGTAAGATACCTTGCGTACCAATATAAATCCAGCTTCCAGCTGTCATTTGACCATACATCATCAATCCTTTTTTATCTAACTCTCTAAAATGTTCCCAATTTGCCCAATTTGGAACCAACATTGAATTTGAAATAAGTACTCGAGGTGAATAAGGATGTGTTTTAAATATTGCTACGGGTTTACCAGATTGGATTAATAATGTTTCATCATTTTCAAGATTAACTAAAGCCTTATTAATATTTTTAAATTCATTCCAATTTCTTGCAGCTTTCCCAAGACCTCCATATACAATTAAATTATCTGGATCTTCAGCTACAATTGGATCTAAATTATTATTTAACATCCTCATAGCAGCTTCTTGATGCCAACCTTTACAAATTAATTTATTTCCTATTGGTGATTTTATTTTTTTCATTTATTTAATCTATATAAAAGTTCAATGTATTATAAACTGGATCATACCAATTTATAGTATCTTTATCAATATTATAAGGGAATAATGAAAATTTATTGAATCCATCTAACCTAGTTAATAAAATTTTATTCGATATCATTGATTGACTTTGATTAAATACAGATATTCCAATTGAAATTTTATTTTTGTCTGAAATTCTAGAGTTTAAAATTGTATTAATTGAATTGAATTTATTAAAATCCTCATAATAATTCATTACTACACAAAAATCAATAATATCTTCATTTATCCAAGATTCCCAATCTTGATACCATCTATATTTTGCTTCTAAAATATCTGGTTTTACAGCTGCACTAAGTTTAATATTTAATGAGTCATTTATAACTAAATACTTAATAGATCTGACAAATTCTGTTACTTTGTCAATTTTAAATTGTTCCCAATTCACTTCCATTAAATCAACATATTCTTTTGAATAACCAAATCTTTCCGATATAATACCTCTTTTCAAATCTATAGGATTAATAAAATATTTTTTTTCAAATTCAATCAATCCTAACTTATTATACCCATAAAAACTATCTTGATATCTTAAATAATCAAGATGTAATCCATCAAGCTTATAATTTGAAATTAACTCATTTACAACATCAAATAAATGCATGTTTACTAAAGGGTTCAAAGGAGATAAATATATACCTTCCCATGATTTTGAATGGATTTGATGTAAAGGAATTGATATATCTGACTTACCATTTAAATCAACTTCAAAACAATCTTCACAATTATAATAAAGATGATTTTCATCTAAGGGCTTAGTATCTGAAGACCAAAGAACATAGGTATTAAACCATGCATGTATTTCAATATCAGAATCTTCAACTTTTTTCAAAATATAATTTAATGGATCAAAAATTGAATCTAATTTTTCATGTTTTGGAACTATCATAGAATTATAAAGGGCATCACCTCTATATCTTACTTGATAGAAAAGTTTATTTACTTTATTTTTAACTGCAAAATTGTAAACAGAATCTACTGAGCTACTATCCAAAATACTTGTAGATTTAACCCATAATGAATTATCAATTATTTTAGGTATTAATGATTTGGGAAATATATCAAATGAAAGGAAAAGAAGAATAATAAAAAATAATTTTATTTTTCTATTAAGATAACTAATCAAATTTATTTTTTATCTTCTATTGTTTCACTATCTTTACTTATATCATCTGATGAATCAGTTTGTTCATTTGATTTAAAATCAACAAACTCTAAAATTGAAACTTTAGCATCATCATTTTTTCTATTGCCAAGCTTAATTATTCTTGTATATCCACCAGATCTATTATCATAATTTGGTGCAATCTCATGAATCAAAGTATTAGCAATTTCCTTTTTATAACTACCTTTAACTTTTTTAAGAATTAATCTTCTTCCATGAATATTATTCTTTTTAGCATATGTTACTAATCTTTCAACATATTTTTGTACTTCTTTTGCTTTTGGAAGAGTAGTAGTTATATGCTTATGTTTTATTAAAGAACAAGCCATATTACTCATAAGAGCCTTTCTATGACTAGCAGTTCTATTTAATTTTCTACCTTTTTTTAAATGTCTCATAAAAACTTACCTATTTAATCTTTCATAAATTGACTAATATCCATACCAAATCGCAAATTAAGTTCACCTAGTTTTTCATTTAGTTCTGTTAAAGATTTTCTACCAAAATTTTTAAATTTTAACATCTCGCTTTCATCTTTGCTAACTAAATCAGAGATTTGATGAATTCCAGCAGCTTGCAAACAATTATGACTTCTAACTGATAACTCCATTTCATCAATACTTTTTAATAAAGTAGCCTTAATCTCAATTGCTTGATTTGCTTCTTCATTATCAATTGCTTTAATTTTTGTTGCATCATCAAACATAAAAAATGAAAAATGTTGAATAAGAATACTCCCAGCATGATTGATACAATCTTTAGCTGATGTTGAACCATCTGTATCAACTTCTAAAACCAACCTTTCCTCTCCTTCAGTTGACGCTGGAATAGGTATAACTTCCCAAGCAACATTTAAAACTGGATTAAAGATCGAATCAACAGCTATAGTTCCTAAAGTATCATCAGATCTTTTATTTCCATCAGAACCGACATAACCTTTTCCTCTTGCAACACGAATTTCTATTTCAAGAGAAGATTTCTTATTAAAAGTCATTATTGGTAAAGATCCATTTATAACAGAAAAATCATCTAAATACTTATTTAATTCCTCTGCCTTTAAAACACCTTTATCATCAAATGATGCTTTAAACGTAATTAACTCGGTTGTTACATCATTCTTCATTTTAAATCTTATTTTCTTAAAATTTAAAATAATATCAGGTAAATCCTCCGAAACACCTTTTAAAGTTGAAAATTCATGTGATACTCCATCAATTTTTATTGATGTTATAGCAGCACCTGGCAAAGTAGTTAACAATGTCCTTCTAAGTGCATTACCAATAGTTACAGCATACCCTCTATCAAAAGGCTCAACACTAATCTTAGCATAGTTTTTTTTATCTTTTTCAAATTTTATATTTAAATCATTAAAATATTTTACTGACATAGTTTTTTTCCTTTATTTTGAATATAACTCAACTACTAATTGTTCATTTAATGGCTCTGATATTTCTTCTCTTGTCGGAGCTTTATCAAAAACACCTCTTAATTTACTTTTATCAAGAGTTAACCAAGGCATTGGATTATCATTTTTAATTCGTCTCATAGAGTTAAGAAATATATCATTCTTTTTACTCTTACTTCTAACTTCAATTATATCTCCTTCAGTTAAACTATAAGAGGGGATATTTACTACTTTATTATTAACTAAAAAATGTTTATGAGAGACTAATTGTCTTGCTGCACTTCTTGTATTTGCAAAACCTAACCTATAAACAGTATTATCTAATCTTGACTCTAATGATATTAGAAGATTATCACCAGTTGCACCATCTCCGTTAAGAGCCTTTTTAAAATAATTTCTAAATTGCTTTTCCAAAACACCATATAAATATTTTATTCTTTGTTTTTCTCTCAATTGAACACCATAGTTAGATAACTTTCGTCTTCTAGATTGACCATGCTGACCTGGAGGATAATTTTTCCTAATTGAAGAAAATTTTTCTGATTCAAATACAGGAAATTCTAATCTTCTACATATTCTTGCTCTTGGGCCTCTATATCTTGCCATTTAATTCTCCTTTAAACTCTTCTCTTTTTAGATGGTCTACATCCATTATGTGGAATTGGTGTTAAATCCATTATTGCTGTAACTTTCAGTCCCGAAGCCATTAATGCCCTAACTGCAGCTTCTCTTCCTCCACCAGGTCCTTTAATCATAACCTCTATAGTGGTCAGACCTCTAGCCATACCATCAGCAGCAGCTTTTTCTGCTGCTTGTGCTGCAGCAAATGGAGTATTTTTTCTAGAGCCTTTAAAACCAACCGTTCCTGAACTAGCCCATGAAATTGTATTCCCGTATTTATCAGTTAAAGTTATAACTGTATTATTAAATGTTGATTTTATAAAACCTATACCTTGAGGATCAACTTTTTCTCTTTTCTTTTTTAATTGTTTCGCCATAAATTAAACCTTTATACCGCCTTTTTCTTATTTGCTATAGTTTTCTTCTTACCTTTTCTTGTTCTAGAATTATTTTTTGTATTCTGACCATTAACTGGCAAACCTCTTTTATGTCTTAGACCTCTATATGTTCCAATATCTACTAATCTCTTTATATTTCTACCTACAGAACTCCTTAATTCTCCTTCAACAATATAATTTTCAGATAATTCATTTCTAATCTTTAAAATTTGTTCTTCATTCAATTGATTAGTTTTTATTGTTGGATCAATATTAATCGCTTTTAAAATTAATTTTGACTTAGCTGATCCAATACCATAAATATAAGTTAAACCAATTAAAATTGATTTATTTGCTGGTAAATCTACTCCTGATATTCTTGCCATACTATCCTTGCCTTTGTTTATGTTTAGGATTTTCACATATTACACGTACAACACCACTTCGTCTAATAATTTTACACTTAATACATATTTTTTTTACTGATGTTCTAACTTTCATAATATTCCCTAGTATCTAAAAACTATTCTTCCTTTACTTAAATCATATGGTGACATTTCAATTTTCACTTTATCCCCTGGCATTAATTTTATATAATGCATTCTCATCTTACCTGATACATGAGCTAAAATAACATGCTCATTATCCAAAATAACTCTAAAAGTAGCATTTGGTAATGTCTCTTGTATCTTTCCATCAACTTCTATTGGTTGTTCTTTTGCCATAATTTTTAATTAACTTGTTAAAACCTTTACTTTATTATCAATAATTGCTATAGAATGCTCAAAATGAGCTGATGGTAATCCATCCTGAGTACATACTGTCCAATTATCTTCTTTTGTATGTACTTCATGACTACCCATATTAATCATTGGTTCTATAGCTATACATAAACCATTTTCAATCAAAGCCCCATGATTAAATTTTCCAAAATTAGGGACCTGTGGTTCTTCATGTAATTTTCTTCCAATACCATGTCCAACTAATTCTCTTACAACACTAAAACCATTTTCTTCAACATAATTTTGAATTTTAAAACCAATATTTCCAATTTTAGCATTTACCTTAACTTCTTTAATGCCTAGATTTAGAGATTCTTTAGTTATTTCTAATAATTTTCTTTTTTCATCAGAAATTTTACCAACAGAAAATGTTTTAGCATGGTCTCCATAAAAGTCATCGTAGATTGAACCGACATCAATTCCAATAATTTCACCTTCTTTTAGAACTCTATTACTTGGAATTCCATGAACAACCTCATCATCTATAGATACACATAATGTACCAGAAAACCCATATAAACCCTTAAACCCAGGGATTGCTTTATTTTTAATAATAAAATTTTCTGCAATTTTATCTAATTCAAGAGTTGTAATACCTGGTTTAACATACTCTTCAACTAAAAATAAAGTTTCCTTTACAATTTGTCCTGCTCGATACATTTTTTCAATCTCAAATTTATTCTTAAGATGAATCATTTTTAGTATCTTCTAGATCGTCCTCTTATCTTACCTTTATTCAAAAAGCCATCATAGTTTCTCATTAGCATATGAGACTCTACTTGTTGCAAAGTATCTAATGCAACACCTACAATTATTAATAAACTTGTACCACCATAAAAACTAGCTAAAGAATAACTTATATCTTCATTAAAAGCTCTAAACAATATTATAGGGAAAACTGCAATAAGAGCTAAAAATACAGATGAAGGCAAAGTTACTCTTGTTAAAATTTTATCAATATAATCAGATGTAGCTTTACCTGGTCTTACCCCAGGAATAAACCCACCTTGTTTTTTCATATTATCAGCAACATCTATTGGATTAAATGCAATAGCCGTATAAAAATATGTAAAAATAATAATTAAAAAAGCAAAGAAAATTGAATATACAAAATGTGTAGGAGAAAAATATATTCTCAAAGCATCTCCAAATCCACTATCAGGTAAAAAAGAAGCTATGGTATTTGGAAGAAACATTAAAGCCTGAGCAAAAATAATCGGCATTACTCCTGCTGTTAGTATCCTTAATGGTATATGAGAAGCTTGGCCACCATATACTTTTCTTCCAACAACTCTTTTAGCATATTGAACTGGGATTTTTCTAACACCAGTATTTACTAAAACAACTATAAAGGTTATTGCAAACATTAAAACTGCAAGAAAAATATATCTATAAGGATTTGCAACAATATTAAACCATTCTGATTGGAAAACGAATGGAGCTTGAGCTAAAATTCCACACATAATAATCAATGAAATACCATTACCTAATCCATAATCAGAAATTTGTTCCCCGAGCCACATAATAAAAATTGTACCTGTTACTAATGTTATAATAGTAACAAAATAAAAATAAAAGCTACCATCAGGTACCACAGAAGCACCATTATTTAACTTAATACTTGATAAGTATACAGAGACACCTATAGATTGCATACTCGCTATTAAAACTGTTCCATACCTAGTTAATTGGATAATTTTTCTTCTCCCTAACTCACCTTCTTTTTGTAATTTTTGAAAATAAGGTACAACAGAACCTAACAATTGAATAATAATAGATGCTGATATATATGGCATAATTCCTAAAGTAAAAATTGAGGCTTGTGAAAAGAAGCCACCAACAAAAGTATCATAAAGGCCCAAAAGTGAATTTTGTTGAGTTGCCTGATCCATAAAACTTTTCAACACACCCTTATCTACACCAGGAACAGGTACTTTACCTCCTAATCTATAAATTAATAGCATAAAACCCGTAAAGGCTAATTTCTTTCTTAAATCACTAATTCTAAATATATTAAGAAATTTATTCATTAAATAAATATAGCCTTCCCACCAGCTTTTTCGATTTTTTCTAATGCTACTTTACTAAAAAAATTAGCTGAAATTTCTAATGGTTTATCTAAATCACCTTTAGAAAGAACTTTTAAAGGAATATCTTTAAACTTAATTAAATTATTTTTATATAAAAAATCGTGATCAATCTTAGAAACTTTTAAGCTTGATAACTTTTCTAAATTTATAATTTGATAATTATTTTTATATCTATGTACTTTTGAAAAAATCTTCATTCCTCTCTTAGGTAATCTTCTCATCAATGGGGTTTGTCCACCTTCAAAATGGAACTTTGCTTTTGTTCCAGAACGAGCTTTATATCCATTATGACCTTTTCCTGAGGTTCTACCTTGTCCAGAGGCCTCACCTCTACCAATTCTTTTTCTATTAGATATTGAGCCTGATTTATATTTTAAAGTATATGCCATTTTATAATTCCTTTGTTCGTACTAAATGTCTAACTTTTTCTATCATTCCAATATGAGCTGAATCATTATTTACAATAACTGGAGAATTTAATTTCTTTATTCCCAAAGCTTTAATTGTTGCTTTAGTCTTTTTATTATAACCAATAGCACTCTTAAATTGTATTATTTCTATCTTTTTTGACATCTTAGTTAAATAATTCCTTCATTGTTATACCTCTATCTTTTGAAACTTGGAGAGGATCTCTTAATTCTTTAAGTGCTTTCACTACAGCTCTAACAACGTTAAGAGCATTTGTTGAACCAGTATTTTTAGTTAAAATATTTGTAATTCCAATTTGCTCTAAAACTGCTCTAACTGGTCCACCGGCTATAATACCAGTACCAGGTGCAGCTGGTTTTAACATTAATTTAACAGAACCATATTTAATATCAACCCTATGAGGTATTGTTCCCTTTATAATAGGAGCTTTGAAAATACTTTTCTTTGCAATTTCTTTTGCCTTGTTTACAGCAGATGCCACTTCATTTGCCTTACCAAAACCTATTCCTACATGACTATTACCATCACCTACGACAACAATAGCATTAAACCTCATTCTTCTACCACCTGTAGTAGATTTTGAAACTCTGTTTATTTGAACTACAAATTCATCTTGTAGTTGTAAATCTGTTGGACTTATAATGTTATTCATTTATTAATTACCTATTAAATTAAATACTAATACCTTTTTCTTTAAGAGCTTCTACAAGAGCTTTAACTCTTCCATGAAATTGGTATCCATTTCTATCAAAAACTACTTTTTTAATTTTTTTACTTTTAATTTTTTCTGCTAATAAATAGCCTACTTCGATACTTTTATCCATCTTGCTCTTTGATTTAAGTTTTTTTCTTAAATCATTATCCATAGAAGATGAAGAAAATAAAGTTAAATTCTTATTATCATCAAGCAGTTGACCATAAATATGCCTATTTGATTTAAAAACGACTAATCTAGGATATTTACCTAAATTACCTAAAGATTTTTTTGTTCTTAATTTCTTTTTTAAATATTTTTTTCTTTTATCATTTAAAGACATTTTATTTTATCCTAATATTTTATACTAACTCGCTCCGCCAACAACTTTACCTGCTTTCCTTCTTACAATTTCATCAGAATATTTAATCCCTTTACCTTTATAAGGCTCAGGCTTTCTCATCGACCTTATTTTTGCTGTAAAATCACCAACATTCTGTTTATGATATCCCTTAACAACTATAGTTGTTTGATTTGGGGTATTTACAGTAATTCCATCTGGAATTTGAAAATAAATAGGGTGCGAATAACCAACATTAACCAAAAGAAAATCTCCTTTTTTCTCAGCTGTATATCCAACACCTACTAAAATCAATGTTTTTTCAAATCCTTCAGAAACACCTACAACCATATTTTGAATAAGCGCACGATAAAGACCATGTAATTCTTTATCTGTTCTTTGATCTGTACTTCTTTTAACTATAACTGTGTTATCCTTACTTGATATATCTATTTTAGAATTAAAACTCATATTAAGCTCACCTAATTGACCCTTAACTTCAACAGAATTATTAGATACATTAATTTGTACATTTTCTGGTATTACAATTGGTTGTTTACCTATATTCGACATATCTATAAATAATCTACCATACTTGGCAAATTATTTCTCCTCCAATATTTAAATTTTTTGCTTTTTTGTTTGACATCACACCTTTTGAAGTTGAAACTATTGAAATACCCATACCATTTAAAACTCTAGGAATTTTATCAACAGATACATATTCTCGACATCCAGGTGTACTTATTCTCTTTATTCCTCTAATAACAGGTTTATCATCATAACTGTATTTTAGATAAACACGCAACATACCCTGCTTATTATCTTCTATCTTGACATAATCTCTAATAAAGAACTCCTCTCTTAGAATATACAATATTCTAATATTTACATTGGAACACTTTACATCTACCCATTTTTTAGATACAGAACTAGAATTTCTAATTCTTGTTAATAAATCTGCTATTGGATCATTCATACTCATATTTATTTTTCCTTTACCAACTTGCTTTCTTTAATCCAGGAACTTTACCTTGAGTAGCAAGCTCTCTAAGAGATATTCTTGATAAACCAAATTTTCTATAATATCCTCTTGGCCTTCCTGTTAAATTACATCTATTTCTTATTCTTATAGGATTAGCATCTCTAGGCAACTTTTCTAATTTCATATAAGCTAATCTTTTTTCTTCAATAGAAGTTTTAGGACTTTTTATAATTGATAACAATTCTTCTCTTTTTACTTTAAATTTTTCAACTAACTTTTGTCTATGAATATTTTTTACTACTTTAGATTTCTTAGCCATTATTTACCTTTTTTCTTTTCTTTATAATCATTAATTGGAAATCCAAAACTTAATAATAATTCATATGCATGATAATCATTATCAGTACTTGTCATTATAGTAATATTTAATCCTCTAATAGTATTAACCTTATCATAATCAATTTCAGAAAAAATAATTTGTTCTGAAATACCAAAATTATAATTTCCTCTTCCATCAAAACCCTTAGAAGGAAGACCTCTAAAATCTCTAATCCTTGGAGAAGATATAGAAATAAATCTATCTAAAAATTCATACATTTTACTTCCTCTTAAAGTAACCTTTATCCCAACAGGATCCCCTGCTCTTAATTTAAAATTAGAAATTGCTTTTCTTGCTTTTGTGACAACTGGTTTTTGCCCAGTTATAATAGTCATCTCTTCAATGGCTTGTGATAGACTGTTTTTATTATCCTTAGCATCTCCCATACCCATATTAAGAACAATTTTCTCAATCTTAGGTAATTGCATAACATTACTAATGTCCAACTTCTCTTTTAATAATGACTGGATATCATTTTTATACAAATCAAATAATCTTGGGCTATAATTTTTCATTAATCTATTTTATTCCCATTTTTTTTATTAATTCTAAATCTTTTACCATCTTTATCAATTCCAAAACCAACTTTAACTACCTTGCCCTTATTCATTAAAGCTAAGTTTGATAAATTTATTGATAATTCTTTCTCAATAATACCACCCTGTGGATTATCCTGAGTTGGCCTAACATGCTTTTTAGCTTTGTTTATACCTTCAACAATAGCTCTATTTTTTACAGTTAATATTTTAACAACTCTTCCAGATTCACCTTTATATGAACCTGCTAATACTTTAACTGTATCTTCTCTTTTTATCTTATTCATAATTATATAACCTCAGGAGCTAAAGAAAGAATTTTCATATATTTTTTTTCTCTTAGCTCTCTTGCAACAGGACCAAAAACTCTTGTCCCTGCTGGTTCATTCTGATTATCTATAATAACTACAGCATTATCATCAAATCTTATATAAGAACCATCTTTTCTTTTAGATTCTTTCCTAGCTCTAACTACAACAGCTTTACGTACTGAACCTTTTTTAACATTTGAATTTGGGATAGTTTTTTTTACAGTCACCACTATCACATCACCTAATCTTGCATATCGTTTTCTAGAGCCACCTAAAACTTTTATACATAAAGCCTGCTTAGCTCCTGTATTATCTGCAACATTTAATCTAGTTTCTTGTTGAATCATTTTATACTTTAATTGCTTTCTTTAAAATTTTCTTTACACGCCATCTTTTTAATTTACTTAAAGGTTTTGATTCTTCAATCAATACGGTATCTCCCTTTTCACAACTATTTTTTTCATCATGAACGTAATATTTTTTTGAAAACTTTACGTATTTTTTATATACAGGGTGAGGGAAACTTCTAACAATATTCACAACTATTGTTTTATCCATCGAATCTGAATGTACTAAACCACTTAATTCTTTTCTATTATTATCCATAAATTTATTTTCTTAATCCTAATTCAAATTGTCTTATAAATGTCTTCACTCTAGCAACATCTTTTTTGTTCTGATTGATTTGTTTTGGATCTTCTAATTGTTGTAATGTTTTTTGAAACCTATAATTCAACATAGAATCATTCAATTCAATCAATTTTTTATTTAATTCTTCTAGAGTTAAATCTTTAATATTTTTTTTCTTAGCCATTTTTATAAATCTCTTCTTGCAACCATTTTAGTTTTAATTGCAAACTTATGTGAACAAGCTTTAAAAGCTTCCTTAGCCTGTTCTTCAGTTAATCCATCAATTTCATATAAAATTCTTCCAGGCTTAATAATCGAAACCCATGAATCAGGAGAACCCTTACCTTTACCCATTCTAGTTTCAGCTGGTTTTTTTGTAATTGACTTATTAGGAAATATTCTTATCCATAGTCTTCCAATTTTTCTAACTCTTCTAGATAAAGAAATTCTTCCAGCCTCAATTTGTCTATTTGTTATCCAGCCAGATTCTAATGCTTTCATTCCATAAGTACCATAACAAACATAATTTCCAGAATTAGCCATTCCTTTCAAATTACCCTTGTGAGGTTTTCTATATTTAATTCTCTTTGGAGATAACATTTTATATCTTTCCCTTATTAATCATTATAAATCCAAACTTTTACTCCAATAATCCCATACGTTGTATTTGCCTCAATATGTGCATAATCAATTTTAGCTCTTAAGGTATGCAAAGGAACTTGGCCTTCCTTGAATGTTTCTTGCCTAGCTATCTCTGCGCCATTTAACCTACCTGCAACCCTTACTCTTATTCCCTTTGCTCCCATACTAATAGTACTTTGAATTGATTTTTTTACTGACCTTCTATAATTAATCTTTTTTTCAATTTGTTGAGCTATATTTTCTCCAACTAAACTAGCAACTAAAGCTGGACGTTTTATTTCAAAAACATTAACAGAAACTTCATGACCAACTAATTTCTTTAATTCTTTTTTCAAACTATCAACTTCAGAACCACTCTTGCCAATTATTAATCCAGGTCTTGCTGTATTAACTGTTATATTAACTTTAGTTGATGTTCTTGAAATTTGAACTCTTGAAACACTTGCTGTTTTATATTTTTTAAAAATATATCTTCTTAAAATAATATCTTCTTTTAAACGATCAGCATAATGCTTTTCATCAAACCAAGTTGAATCCCAGCCTCTATTAATTCCTAAACGTAAACCTATTGGATTAGCTTTTTGCCCCAAAATTAACCTCTCTCTGATAAAGTTATTGTTAAATGGCTAGTTCTTTTTAAAATTTGCGAAGCTCTACCCATTGCTCTAGGTCTAAATCTTTTCATAACAGGGCCACCATCAACAAAAGCATTTGATATTATAACTTTATCTTGATTAAAATCACCATTGTTCTCAAGATTAGATAAACCTGAATTAATAGCTTTTAATATAAAGTTTGATGCTTTCTTATTACTATTATTCAACATATTAATTGCTCTGTCTACTTTGAGTCCCCTTAATTCGTTAAGTACAAAACGTACTTTTGTAGGAGATTGTTTCAAATGTTTAACTTTTACTGTAGTTTCCATAATTATTTCATTTTCCTATCACCTGAATGACCTCTAAAGATTCTAGTAGGAGCAAATTCACCTAATTTATGACCTACCATATTTTCAGTTATAAATACTGGTACAAATTTGTTTCCATTATGAATTGCTAAAGTATGACCCACGAACAATGGAGAAATCATTGATCTTCTTGCCCAAGTCTTAATTACTTCTTTTTTATTATCAGAATTCATTTTCTCTATCTTTTTTTCTAATTTAAAATCAATATATGGCCCTTTTTTAAGAGATCTTGACATTATTTTTTTCTCCTTGAAACTATATATTTATTTGATAATTTATTTTTTTTCCTAGTTTTATATCCTTTTGCAGGAGTACCCCAAGGAGAAACAGGGTGTCTACCACCAGATGTTTTTCCTTCACCACCACCATGAGGGTGATCAACAGGATTCATAACTACTCCTCTAACCTTAGGTCTTTTACCTAGCCATCTAGATCTGCCTGCTTTACCAATTTTAATATTTTCATGTGACTTATTCCCTACGGCACCTAATGTAGCTAAGCAATTTTCAGATACCATTCTAATTTCACTTGAAGGCAGCTTTAATGAAACCATTTTATTTTCTTTTGCCATAATTCTTGCGTATGTCCCTGCACTTCTTGCCATTTGAGCACCTTTACCTGGTTTTAATTCTATATTATGGACAAGCATACCATCTGGAATATCTTTTAATAATAAAGCATTGCCTGATTTAAATTCAACTTTGCTATCTCTTGAAGAAACAATAGAATCCTTAACATTTAGACCATCAGGAGCAATTATATATCTCTTCTCATTATCCTCATATTGGATCAAAGCTATTCTTGAAGATCTATTAGGATCATATTCAATAGCAACAACCTCACCTATCATATTAAATTTATTTCTTTTAAAATCAATTAATCTATATCTTCTTTTGTGTCCACCACCTCTTCTTCTAGATGTTATACGACCTAAATTATTTCTTCCACCAGTCTTCTTAAGTGGTCTTGTTAAGCTCCTCTCAGGAGTTTTTTTTGTAATTTCATCAAATGTTGAAATTGACATATATCTTCTACTAGGAGTATCTGGTTTTAATTTTCTTATAGCCATTAAAATTCTCCATCAACTAAATTTAGTTTATCATCCTTATGAAGCGTTACAACTGCTTTTTTCCATAAATCTCTATGCCCTGAGGTTCTTATAACATGGCCACCACTTTTAACACTTGTATTTTTTAATTTACCTTTATAAACAGATGTACAAACCTTTGTTATCCTTACATCAAACCTTTTTTCAATTGCTTGTTTAATTTGCAATTTATTTGCTTTAGGATTAACCTTAAAAACATATTTATTATGCTTTTCACCTAGAAGATTACTCTTCTCAGTTAACATAGGTGACACTATAATATTTGACATTTCTAATAACACAATCTATTTCATTAAACTTTTATTTAAAAAATCAACAGAATTTTTATCAATTAATAAGTAATTGCTATTCATTATATCATAAGTTGAAAAACTTTTTACATTCACTAAATTAAGATTTTTAATATTTCTTGAACTCAAAAATAATTTATTATCAATATTCTCAGTTATAACTAAAGTTTTTTTATCATGCGCATCTAATTTTTCTAATACAACTAAAAAATCTTTTGTTTTGATTTTATCCATAGAAAAATCATTTAATACTTTATATGATTCATTTAATACTTTCATAGATAACGCACTTTTTCTAGCTAAAGATCTAACTTTTCTATTTATTTTATGATTGTAATCCCTAGGCTTTGGTCCAAATGCAGAACCTCCATGAACCCTAGCTGGATTTCTAGTTGAACCAACCCTTGCATTACCAGTTCCTTTTTGCTTGTAAGGCTTTCTTCCACCACCACTTACTTCAGACCTTGTTTTAGAACTTGAAGTACCCTGCCTTTTCGCTGCAAGCTCTGATTTAACAGCCAAATAAATACAATGCTCATTAGGCTCTATTTTAAAGACTCTATTATTTAAATCAACTTTAGTTGATGTTTTTTTACCTTCTTTATTATAAATATTTACTTTCATTATTATTTCTTTGTTAAATACAAATAATTATTATTAGAACCTGGAAGTGCACCTTTAATAAAAATTAAATTATTGTTATAATCTATATTTAATACTTCCAAATTTTTTACTGTAACCCTGTCATTGCCCATTCTACCTGCCATTTTCATTCCTGGAAAAATCCTACCTGGGTCAGTTCCGGCACCAACAGAACCTGATTTTCTCATTACACTATTTTTACCATGAGAAGCTCTTCCTCCACTAAAATTATGTCTTTTCATATGACCTGCAAAACCTTTACCAATAGAATAGCCTGTAACAGTAATAATATCTCCAACACTAAATTGTTTTAAATCAACTTGATCCCCAATATTAGGAAGATTATTTGATTTGCTATCAAATCTAAATTCTTTTAAAACTTTTTTTGGAGAAATTTTAGATTTTGAAAAATGACCAATTTGAGATTTAGTTAGATGTTTTTCTTTTACATCAAGGTAACCCAACTGAATGGAATCATACCCTTCACTACCTTTGCTTTTAATCTGAGTAACAGTACATGGACCAGCTTGAACAACTGTTGCTGGGAAAACATCTCCATCATCTGAAAATAATTGTGTCATTCCTATTTTTTTACCAATTAAATTTGAGAAATAAAACTTTAATTCATCTACAGGAGCTTCTTCAGATTTAGCTTCTTCTACAGGAGCTTCTTCAGATTTAGCTTCTTCTACAGGAGCTTCTTCAGATTTAGCTTCCTCTACAGGAGCTTCTTCAGATTTAGCTTCCTCTACAGGAGCTTCTTCAGATTTAG
>Ga0066846_10000265_pt1 | contig 25829 bp, 13 predicted proteins | sample ETNtaG_33_FD_65489 | JGI IMG/M metagenome (GOLD analysis project Ga0066846, IMG submission 65489) | Marine microbial and viral communities from oxygen minimum zone, Eastern Pacific Ocean - ETNP201310SV76 | ecosystem: Environmental > Aquatic > Marine > Oceanic | place: Pacific Ocean: Eastern... | reverse complement strand
CCAATAGAAGCCGCTGCTGGAACAGTCCAATTAACAACTACTCTTGCTTCACCATATGATGGAATTGAAGGGACAGGTTCTCTAATTGAAGTTCCATCCGGTGTTATGATTTCTACTTCAGTAGATGGGGAACTAAGAAGGCCTCTGTTTTGGGTTGGAATAGAGAATGAGAGTAAATCTCCAGGTAGTGAATTATAGCCAATCGACTTTGTTAGGATTTGAGAAACTCCATCACGTGTTCTTGTGACAATAATTGCATCAGCCTGTGCTATTAGGTCAACAGCGGTTAGGGATAAATCGATAACAATTGTTGCAGCTCCAATGATGTCAGTAGCAGGGTCCCACACAATCAGTCCGTTGCTTGTATAATCATCACTGGAGTTTGTTGTATCTCTCACATTGGAGGAATTCAGCATCTCGGTGGCTTGTCCATTTGAATCAGTTGTTGGATTGAGTAAAGTCCCAGCCATTTCATATCTTAATTGTAAATTCGTATTTGCCTGAGGGTTATTTTGCTGGCCTCCATAATCGATGCTAATCGCTTGCTCAGCATCGGGCAAAGTTGCAACACTTTGCAAACCAATTTCAATTTCTAAATCACGAGTTCCAGGATTAGATGCTGCATTCTCTCCAGAAGATTGAGCAGGTTCGTAACTCTTCAATAACCAATCAATAGTGAAACCTGCAGCATTACTAACTCTAATCCAAGAATTATATCTGACAGCAGGACAATACCAGTTGAAACCTTGAGTAACTCCGGTGGCATTCCATTCATTGATTTTATAAGAATCATCACAACCAGTATATTTGATATTATTTCCATCTTCAGTTGGAACACCATTTGCAGTAATTTGCCAACTATTGTTTTCATAACCAGCATTATCAAATTCGGAAGGGTCAAAATAATCTGATGAACCTGAGACATCAGTAGTTGCCATGAATCCCATATACCACTGGTCGCCAGTGTGAAGTGGGAAATCATACTTTTCCTTTGCAGGAGTATATGCAGTATCAAAGGTGATTACTCCAATTTCCTGTCTTAAAAATGCCCAGTTATATGGGTCAAATGATACATCAAGAGTAAATTCACTATTGATTACAGCAAGGTCTCGAACCCTAACCAAATCTTCACCAGAATATTCAATATCTAAAGTACCCGAAGTACCTTCAAGAGTTGCACCACTACTTCCTGAGGTGAAATCACCCTCAACTTTCATCTTATAGACTAGGTTTTGAACGCCATCAATTGTGATAAAAAGAATATCTTCAATTTCGTAAACTGTGTCTCCAGTTAGTGTATTTAGTGAAGCAGAAACATTTGCTTGTTGAATCAATTGCTGTACATCAAATTGAGTTTCATATGTGTACTTATCACCAATTCTCCAAGTAGGTACATCAGGCCATCCATTCAAGGTGCCACTGCTTTGAATATTAGTCTCTTTTAATTCATCCTCTTCTGAATCCAACATTGCCATCCAAGGTGTGGACAGTAGTAGTAAAATTATAATTAAAGCCAAACTACGTTGTTTAAGCATGACTCTGCGATGAAGTTCTCCTACTTGATAGACTCGCATTCTTGTAAAAATCGGCTAGAACTATTGACCTTTGAGCCATTCATGGCCATAATATTGCCACTGCTCGGCAGTCCATCCTGCAGGCAAGCCGGATTCAGGAATTGGTGGGCCTTCAAGTAATGCATCAACCGAAATATCTTCGGATTGTTCAAGATCGCTAGGCGCTTGCTGTAATGCTTGCTCAAAGACAAAGCCTGGAGGTGGAGCAGTTGGTCTCTTAGCCTGAGACTTCTGTAATTGCGCTTCAGTGTCAAAATCATCATCAAGGCCATCACGTTGCCAGTTTTTACTTTGAGTAGAATTACTTCTTCGTCTGGCTACAGCAACAAGTAGTAAGATGATGACAATAATTAGGGCAACTTGAGCCAATGGATTGGAATCTTCTCCAGTGAGTAGTGAACTAACTTGCTCCAATGCATTTCTATTTGGCGGCGAAACATCGATTGTAATTTTAGCCATCCCCGGTCTTTCAGGGTCTTCATCCCAAGCCATTGCTTTGATTGTTATTTGTCCCTCTTGCTTGAATATATGCTCTACTCTATTGCCAATTAGGTCTGCATCATTATCCTTAATTCCATCACCGTTACTGTCTTTGGAGATGTCTAAATCCCAAGAAATGGTTAAATCTTCGATATCATTTAGTGAATCGATAGTTGCTCTTGCATCAAGGACACATTTCTCATATGCGACACAATTAGATTTTTGAAGTCTAACAATCGGTGGAATATTAATCACTTCAATAGTCAAAACTTCACTACTTGTTGCACCATCGTCATCAGTTACGTGATAGACTATAGTGTGAAATCCACTTCGATTCCAAACATAATTGAATTCATCTCCAACAATATCACAATCATCACTTGCACCACCCTGAAAATCACTATCAATTCCAGGGTCAACGTCCCAGCATTTCACTAGTGAAGAAATATCACTAGTAGTATCAGTAGAATTTCCTGTGATGGTAATAGATTGTCCTTCGGCTAGAGGCAGAACTGAATCGAGAGGTTGAATCACAGGGGGGACATTTCGAATATTTACCCAGCGTTCATTTGTATTACTAGTTGCACCATCAGAGTCGGTTACATCTAATCTAATCGTGTGAAGTCCAGATGTTTGCCAACTCATCTCGTATTGAGTGACTCGACCTTCTAGGAAGTAAATTAGAGAGCCCTGCTTATCATCAGGCCACCATGTATGTGATAAAGTGTCAATATCATCAATTGAGTCTTCTGCTTGACCCTTGACTAAGACCACTTGGTCTTCATCTAACTGCCAAATCTTTTGCTCGTCGCTAAGTATAGTTCCTGAATCATTGTAAAGGTTGATTATTGTACTATGTGGTGCAATGTTAGTGAATTTAATGTCAATACTAGCAGTTGTTGTTGAACTATCATCATCAGTTCCTATTGCAGTAAATGTATGCCAGCCTTCAGTGGGTGCAGTAGTTGTACAAACTCGAGTATAGTATCCTTCTTGACATTGTGCAGTGGGCCAAAACACATCAACTACACCCGGCCAAACATCTTCCGAATCAGAGTCATTGGCAAATGCATAGAGAGTAATTGGATGCTCAACCTTCGCTTCACTTCTCAGGCTTTGCAGTTCAATTTTCGGTGCACGGTTTAGAATTTCAGCAAATAGAGTGACTTGGGTTTCATCTCGCTCTTCATCAGTAATTGTGACTATAATTGGGTATGAGCCGTCATCAGTCCATGTCCAGTTAGTCATACAACTGTCGGAAAGCACCTTCTCCCATGCCCATGTTCTAGTTCCATCATCATATGGAATTTCAAACTCACAAGTTACATTTCCACCATCTTCGTCAAAACTAGAACTTGCATTGATGAATACTTCTTCAAGGGTTTTAGCAGTGGCATCAACCACAATTGGCGTTGGAAGTCTTCCGACAAATAAACCGATTATCGCATAGTCATTATCACTGTTAACATCTGCTGAATTGATGCCATTAGGGTCTGCTTCCCATGACACAGGCACGATTCCTATTGCCTGAGATTCAGGGACAGTCCAAGTAAAGTTAGTCTTGTATGTCTCATAAGTATTCAGCGAAGGTAGTGGTAAATCGAAACTCTGTCCACTAGGGGGGTAAATTCTAAGATCGGTGGCTTGACTTGATGTGATTCCTTTATTTTGAATTGTCACTTCAATTTTCAAATCATCTCCAGGCAGTACATTGTATCCAGAAAGGGTATTCAATTCCTTGTCGACTCCATCTCTTGTTCGAGTAATTACTGCTCTTTCAAAGTCAGCAAATAAGTCCAAAACTACCAGTTCCTCATCCAAAGTAATGGTATTAGAGCCGACCAAAGTAGTTCCTGAGGTGCTCCTTGCAACTATTCCATGGCTGGCCCAATCAATTGAGGTGGAAGACCCATCAATATCGCTTCCAATATCGAATTGAGTCCATGCGCTACCGTTATTTGCAGTGGTTATTTGTTGAGCAAAACCAGTTACTTCATGACGAACTTCCAGCACGTTTCCAATTGGGCTTGAGAAACAACCCTGTGATGAAGAGGCATTAACCCACACATCGGTAGGTGTATCAAGTGCAGTAATATCATTGACAAAATCTATGGTAATACATTCATCTCTAGTTCCTGGATTTGAATAGATATCAACGCCACTAGCGTCTTTTGGAATGTATTCTTTTAATTTGAAATCGATTGTCAACCCGACATCATCTTCGGTATGTTTCCAAGCGAAATTCTTCGCAGCAGGGCAGTACCATGTATATCCTTCTTCATCACCCGCCGAGTTAAACGAAGTGATTTCAAATGAATCACCACACCCTCCATAATTTATTCCTTGCCCATAATCGTTGACAGGGACCCCTGTATTGGTGACTTCATAGATAGTAGAATTTGTATTTGATGAGGGGACAGGGAATGGAGTGATGTAATCACTTGAACCGGACCACTGTGATGAAGATGTCACTACAGTAGTCCATCTTTCATCCGCTCTAATGGGGAAATCATAATCTTCACTTGAAGGGCTGTAAGTATTGGATATTGTAATGTCGCCTAAAATTTGTTTCAAAAAACTAATCCCACTAGGTGTGAATTCAATGTATAGGTCAAGGTCACTTGTTATGATTGATAAGTCACTGACTCGTCGAATTTCTGTTTGCGAAAATTGAATTTCAGCAGTACCTGTATAACCATCTAAAGAAACTCCAGATTTATCGAAGTTTGCTGAAGTTCTTAGTGTGTAAACCAAGGTATTTTGTCCGTCGACATTTTGTTCAGAAATAGCTAATACTTCAGAGATAGCATCCCCACTTATTTCTCCAACCGTAGCCGAAACTCCAGCATCAATTACCAGTTGAGTTGGGTCAAATATGCCCGCGTACTTCCACTTATCACCAATGCGCCAAGTTGGAACATCAGCGACATTAGATGAGTTCTTGCTTGTCTCTTGCTTTTCAGGCTCTTGGCCTAGAGAATTAATTACTGGAGAAATAGTGGTTAAAAAGAGGAAAACCACTAACGTGAACGCGACCAAATGACGCGTAAAGGTTTCCCGCATGTATTGGCGACTCTATAACTAGAACATGAACACTTCTCTCATGCAATGCATGATAGATGTGAAACTATTCTCACAGAAGATCTGCAAGTTCGTCCTTGATTATTTCTACAGCTTCTAAAATTTCATCCTTAGCACGAGCGCCAGTGATAACCATCTTTCCGCTGCCGAAAATCAAACAAACGACCTTTGGATAGTCTAAACGATAAATCAATCCAGGGAATTGTTCTGGTTCGTACTCGACCTTGTCGAAAGGAAGGTGGAATGTTAGGTTGTTTAGGTTCAACTTACGTGGAACACCAGCCTGTGGCTCTCCAGTGAACTTGTCATTTCCATCATAGTCTTCAGGATAGTGAAGGGCATAGGTTGCAACCATGTTTTGGACTTCAATTTCTACGTCCTTAAGGTCCCATGTTTTGATTCCAGCACCACGAAGGTCGGAAATCATTCTATCAATACCGGTGTGGATGTTATCCTCGTCCTTTCCACCAGTACAAACTGCACGGCCAGAGCGGAACATTAGAATTGCTAGTTTAGGGTCTGTTACACGGTAAACGACACCCGGGAATTGTTCAGGTTCGTACTCACAATTCAATTGAATTGCGATATCGGGAAGGTCAAGTTCTTCCGCGACACGTGTGCTTGCTACTACATTTACTACTGTTAGGCGTTCTTCATCTGTTGTCATATTATAAGCGACTTATAAGAGGTATATAAACAAAAGGATTTAAATAAATATTTTTTCCTTTAATCTGTCTCCCATAATGGCTTCTCAGTGGCCTCTTCAATGGTTAATCCTGCAGCGCCAAAACTTGAAATTATTGTTCTTCCGCCTGCTAGTTCAATTGCTTCACTTGTTGTTTTAGGGTCTCTTGTCAAAGCAACCATACATCCACCACCGCCAGCACCAGTTAATTTAGCGCCTAGAGAAGAGGGTGCTGCAGCACGAATTAAATCTTCTAATTCAGGACTTGAGACTCCGATGCTCTGAAGCATTAGTTGATTTTCCGACATCGCTCGACCTACGGACTCATAATCGCCAATTAGTAGTGATTTTATTCCTCTCTTGGCAATTATTCCAATCGTTTCGATTTCTTTCATTCTTTCAGGATTATTTTTCAACATCTCTGCAACTTTCTCCACTTGCTTTGAGGTAGGTGCGCGAATGCCGGTATTTCCTATCACTAGATAGACATCATCAGTTGGGGGTTTGACGGTATGGATTTGCCATTCTCTCTCGCCTTCAGGAGTTGTTAATTTTCTGGAGTATTGCCACTGAATCCCTTCTTCAACACAATCACTTAGGACTACTACATTGCCATGACTACATGTTGAGGAATCCATAGGAGAGGCCCTCCCACCTTGGGCAATCGCTTCTACAGCATGGGCAAGTAATGCACATTCATCGATGTCAACAGATTGACTTCCACTAATGAATTTCACTTTATTTCCTAATTCACCTTCACGCATTGAAGCATTTGGCTGATTGTTTGAATGTACGTCAGTATCACTTAGCATACTGGAGAAACCTTCCGCCCAATACTCTGGTGAGTTATCATTACCATTCAACCATCGCCCTCTTGCAGCGCGAAGAGCGGCACTTGCGGCTACAGAAAGTGCTGCTGAAGAGCCGAGCCCCGATGCGGTAGGAATTTGTCCTTCGATGTGAATAGATAGTGGTGGTGCGCCAAGACTACTTGGCCATAATCGTTGTTTTAGTGCATCGATATGGGGGTGGCGTTTAGGATTGAAAATCAATCCATCTAGTGTCCAGTCATGTGAATTTGATTTAGTTAGTTCAATTTTGATGTTTATCCGCTGGTCTATTGCCACTGCAACGGCTGGGTGGCCATAAACCACGGCATGTTCGCCAAATAGGATACATTTGCCAGGAGCACTTGCGGTAATATGTTGCATCTCTCCCCCTCATGCAGACCACGAGTCAATGCTTCATATCCCTTGTCTTTTTTTCGCTAATTTATTAATTTTAAACGGTGCTTTCAAGACTATGAGTTCAGTGGGCAGGTTAGGCACAGCCTAGGCGATATTATGCAGCACCCTCTATTGATGGATTATGGGCCATTGCCCGGATGGGTCTTGCTAGCATTTCTTGGATTGATATCTGGGAGTTTTTTTGGATATCAGGTTTACAAGGCTACTCGATTAGTGATGAAAGGTTCATCAGATAACCGATTTGATAATTGGGGCAAGAGAATTTTGGAGGTAATTACTGGCTGGCTTGGTCAGAAAAAAGTTCTGCAAGACCGAATCGCTGGTGGAATACACGTTCTCATGTTTTGGGGATTTTTGATGCTTTCCACCGATATGTTTGACCTAGCCACTGCTAACTGGTTCTCTCATAATGTATTGCCAGATTTCGCTCGTGGTCCATGGAACTTAATTGTCGAAACAGGATATACAATTGCTCTTATTGGATGTTTGGCTGCTTTACTTAGAAGAGTCGTCTTTACGCCTGAGAAACTGAAAGGAAAATCGCAACTAGAAGGAAATATCATCCTGTTGTTGATTATGACTATCACAGTAACATCATTCTTTGTCGAAGCGGGAGAAGAGGGTGTTTCCTCTACTTGGGAGCCGATTGGAGCATGGGTTGCTAATACGTTCGCCCCAACATCTGCTTTGGTAGTTGGTGCTTATTGGATGCACATGCTGGCAATTTCAACATTCTTGTTTTTGATACCAGTTTCAAAGCACATGCATTTAGTTATGGCTTTCCCGAATGTTTTCTTCCACGACATGAGGCCAATGGCGACCATGGAGCCTCTACAAGTTGGGGATGATGGAAAAGCAGTTCTTTTAGATGAACTAGACATTGAATCATTTGGGTCTGTTAATTATACAGATTTTTCATGGCGTAGTCTAATAGATGGATGGGCATGTACTTCTTGTGCTAGATGTCAAGATGTCTGCCCAGCATATGCTTCAGGAAAATCATTGAACCCAATGCAAATAATTCACGATGTTAGGAACTATGCTAATGAGAACTATACTACTTTGATGGCTGGAGAAACACCCGAGCAAGATATGATTGCTAAATTTGGAGAAGATTCAATTTGGGCTTGTACTACTTGCCATGCATGTGTTGAAGCCTGTCCAATTTACATTGACCACGTCCCTAAACTAACTGATTCTAGGAGGCATCTAATGATGGAAAGAATGGAATTTGATGAGAAGGTCGAAGATACAATCATGCCTTTGATGGCTACTATTGAAAACTTAGAATCCGACTCCAATCCATATGGCTTACCATCTCATGAGCGTGGAGATTGGGCCTCTGACCTTGATATCAAGATTGGAGAGCCAGCAGAATACATCTACTTCGCAGGTTGTGCAGCATCCTTTGATGAACGCAATAAGAAAGTTGCAAGAGACACGATTAGTGTAATGAAAGAAGCAGGTCTTGATGTTGGTATTTTGGGAATGCAAGAAGGATGCAGCGGAGATGCTGCTAGAAGAGCGGGTAATGAGTACCTGTTCCAAATGTTAGCCGAAACAAATCTAGCGACATTCGAAGAAATTGGAGTAAAGAAGATAGTTGCATCTTGCCCTCACTGTTTCCATACTCTAGGAAAAGAATACAAGGACTATGGTGGAGAAGATATCGAAGTCATGCATCACTCACAGTTAATCAATCACTTGCAAGTTGAAGGAAAACTTCCTGACCCATCTCACAATGGTAAAGTCACCTACCACGATCCTTGTTATTTGGGTCGTATAGGTGGAGAATTAGACGCCCCTAGAAATGCAATAGGTGGAGTTGACATAGAAACCGAGAGAACCGGTAAAGGCTCATTCTGCTGTGGTGCTGGAGGCGCGCAAATGTGGATGGAAGAGCATGTTGATGAAGGATATGACCGAGTCAATATAATTCGTTCTAAAGAACTAGCAAAGACCGGTGCTGAGACTGTTGCAGTAGGTTGTCCATTCTGTTCAACCATGATTACAGATGGACTTTCAGCAATTGGCTCGGAAATGGAAGTCAAAGATATTGCTGAATTGGTATGGGAACAAATCAAAGCAAACGACGCTGTAATTGAGGCAAAGAAGACAAAACCTGCTGGAACTACTGAATCGGTTTGAGTGGTAAGATGAAACTTCTAATCGTTGACCTGTTAGCAGAAAGAAAGGCATTTGGTCAAGAAGGAGTGCGAGAAATAATTTCTCATTTTGATAATCCAGAAGTCTATCTTTGGTCACCGCATACCAGTGAGAGAATCGAATATGATTTTGGTAAAGTAGTCGAACAACCGATTGAAGCGGACTTTGTTGTTATTACAGGCTCTCGACGTAATGTAAGCCAATGGGAACCTTGGATGGACGATGTTGCAAAATTGATTCATAGAGTCGAAGTTCCTATGATAGGCATCTGTTTTGGTCATCAAATAATAGCTGCATCTCTTGGCGGTAAAGTAATTCGAGCGAAAAAGCCGAGTAAATTTGTGGCTATGGTCAAATATAATGATGGAAGAGAAATCAATGCACTATTTACTCATCAAGACCATGTCATTGACCCAGGAGAGATGGAAGTTATAGCAACATCAAAGCACTGTGGAATCGTTGCTTGTAAACATCCAACGAGAAATATCCAAACAGTACAATATCATCCAGAAGCAACAGCAGAAGTAATCGCTAAGGCTGTAGAATATGGAGATATGAGTGAAGAAGAATCTAAGGCTTTCGACCTAAGTAAGAGTTTGAATTCTCTTAAAGAAGTATTACTGTGAATTCTTTAATTTATCTTTGAAGTCAGATTCAAATGAATATAAGGCCAAAACTAAACCTAGGAATAATCCATATTCTGCATATGCTGCCACATTAATAGCCGATTGTATTGAATCTAAGGTAAGTATTGTATCTCCCTCAAGGCCAAATTTTTCAAGGTCCTTAACCGCTCTGATAATACTTTGACTCAAAATTATAAATGAAATAAAGGCAATCCCTATTCCTGAAATTCTTATCTTACGTCCCGATGAGTTGGCCTTGGGGAGGGAAAGGTGTGCAAGAAGTGCCCACAACATTCCACCGTGAAATACATTAGATGCGGTTAGCACATGTATTGCTAGATAATCATACATGTTGGCAAATGACATAATTACAAGATTCACTCCAGTAAACAAACCACAACCCAGTGTCAAATGCATCAATTTTCTTCGCCCATCATCACGCATTGAATACCACATACGGTAAGCAAACAGCATCTGTATGATTCCTGTAGAGCAGAATCCGATGGTAAATACCCATCTTTCAAGCCCAGGGTAATCAGACTCTGAGATGAAGAATGGAAAGTCCCTTGAATGACCAGCTAGTAAGTGAATAGTCATTGCCAAAGGAACCGTAATAGCGGGAATTAACCACCCAATTCGAGCAATATTAACATCTTGGAATTCACGTGAACCAAGTTTAATTCCATTCTCGAGATTCTCCATAACCTTCCCCTTGAGTCATTCCACGGGGCGCTCATGTATAACCTTCAAGTGAGGCGACCAACACCGCGCATTGAGTCCCATGCCGTTACGCTTACACGACACACGTCGCAGAGACAAGGTTGCATTTACTACCATGCAGCCGGGAAAAGTCTCGATGTATGTGTGTGGAGTTACCGTTTATGACAGATGTCATTTAGGACATGCACGCTGTTATCTTGCTTTTGATTTGATTCACAGATGGTTGGAATTTTCGGGATTTGATGTTCACTATGTCCAGAATTTCACAGATATAGATGACAAGATTATCAATCGAGCCAATGAAATTGGCGGAGATTGGCGTGCTTTAGTCGAGGAAAATATCGCTGCTTATTATGAGGACATGGATGCGCTAAATATTCTCAGAGCCGATGATTATCCGCGATGTACCGAATATGTTGATGATATGATTCGAATCACTCAAGATCTAATCGACAAAGGAAACGCATACCAAGCAGATGACGGAGTTTACTTCCACATTGAATCTGCACCCGAAAAATATGGAGCGCTAACCGGACAGAACATCGAGGCGGTTCGCTCTGGAGCAGGTGGAAGAGTAGAGGGCACAGGTTCGAGTAAGAGAGACCACAAGGATTTCGCTCTATGGAAAGCAGCCAAGCCAGGCGAGCCTACTTGGGATTCTCCATGGGGTCCAGGAAGGCCGGGTTGGCACATTGAATGTACGGCTATGTCAATGGATTATTTTGGTGCTCAATTCGACATTCATGGAGGCGGTCATGACCTTAGGTTCCCACATCATGAAGCAGAAATTTTCCAAGGTGAATGTCATACTGGTTGTAGTCCAGTAGTCCATCATTGGCTACACAATGGCTTTGTCAACATCGATGGCGAGAAAATGAGTAAATCACTTGGTAATTTTTGGACGATTAGTGAAATTCTAAAGTCAGTAGATGCAATGGTGCTAAGATTTGCGCTAATCAATGCTCATTATCGCTCTCCAATCGACATGAATGAAGCACTGCTGAAAGATGCTGAAAGAAATTATAATCGTGTATTAGAATGCTATATCAGTTCTCTAAAGTCCATGACTTCTAAGTCTCCAGTATCTCTACCAACTCCAGATATCACTTCATCTCAACCACTTACTAAATCACTAGCAATGCTTGAGAAAATGGGTGAAGGTTTTGCTAAGGCAATGGATGATGATTTCAATTCAAGGGAAGCAGTAGCCAAAGTGCTTGGAGCAGTTCGAGAGATTTCCAAGACATTGTCCAGTGGACTTGATGAAAGAGACAAAGATGCGTTTGCTCATTATAGTGTAGAATGGCTGGAAGAAACTGCGGGTTTGGTTCTTGGGATTCTTCCATCACGAGAGTTCGCTTTACTAGAGCCAGAAGAAGACCCACGCAAAGAGCAAATTGCTTCACAAGTGGAAGGCTTACTAATTGAAAGAACACAGGCACGTGATTCTAAGGATTGGGCTAAGGCAGACCAAATCAGAGACCAACTAACAAAAATGGGAGTCGTAGTAGTAGATTCTGCAGATGGTCCAACTTGGGACTTAGTTTGAATTCTACTTTTTCTTTGGCGGTGGAGCCATTTCTGGAAGTTTAGGGACAAATGATTGCTTTTCTTCCATCTCTGCAAGGAATTCATCAAGGCTGATTACGCCATCACCATTTGCATCAAATGTAGTCATCATTGCATCGATATCCTTTACCTTGATATTGCCTTTTAGGATTCCAGAGATAGCAGTTCTAAGTTCACGTCTAGAGACAAAACCATCTGAGGTTTGGTCAATCTTTGCAAACATTCGTACAGCAGATAGTCCAGCACTCTTCATTGCATTAGCAACCTTTTGCTTAGTTTCATCACTTTGACTTGCATCTACAGTTTCACTGCTGGTTGAATCTTCCTCAACCGAAGCGGCTGAATCATTGACATTCTCCTCTGCCTCAGGTTCTGGATTTTCATCATCCCACATCTTCTCGATTAGGGCTTCTCCCGATTCGAGCAATTCATCTCCTCCAGTCTTACCAATAATGAATAACGCGAACATCATAGCGATTACTATAATCACCAAAATTAGAGTTAGTTGACGCTTAGTATCATCATCTGCTTTGGCTTCATCGACAAATTCATCATCGTTTTGGCCACTGGGTGCTCCCGGTTCTTGATTAGAATCTGGATTATTGGTATTGTCAGTTCCTGAATTATTATCAGGGCCAGGAAGAACAGTGTTATCTCCTCCGTTGTTATTGGATGTTGTATCATCAGGAAGTTGAACATTGACGTTTACTCTATCACCATCAACCATTTCTAAATCATAGTAATTATCGTATAATTTACTCAGGTCAACGTGATAATTAGCATGGGTTGATCGGTTGATTACATCGAAGTAACGGTCATCACCAGTGGTGTATATTGGGTCCAATGTTAGATTTTTCAAGTGATTTACTTCATCTTTGTAATCGCCATCAAATGTTGTTCCTAGCCAAGCATTGATGCCAGCGTCATCCATTCCCTCGACATCAACCCAATTTGCTTTGATATCATCAAATTCATTACGCATTGCCATTGCAAGGCCAGACTCGATTTCCTGAAATGTTTGAGAACCATCGACTTCAGTCAATGAGGTGATGTCAACTGCCTTTTGGAAATCAGTTCCATTGAGGTATTCCCAATCATCACCTTGTAATTCTTGCATGATGTCAACATCACCAAATACTGCTTTTCCTTGAATGACAGTCAAGCGAACATCAGCATCTATCGCTTCAATCAAGTTTCGATATGGGTCTTCATGGAATGTATCAATGACTACCAAATCAGCATACAAGTCTGCTTTTACTTTACCAACAAAGTTACTCCAGCCAGTTGCCGCAGCAGGATTAGATGTAACCATCTGCACTAATTCATAATTTGTGAAGTGATTACTTAGGGCATCAGTATTCCACAAATCTGCAGTCTTCAATTCATGTAGGTTACTCTTGGAGCCACTTGGGCCCCAATCCGGTGCGAGCGAAATCTTTACTCCAGCAGTATCTGCTGCAACTACATCGGTTGTATCACCGTATAGTAATAGGTTGGATAGTGGAGACCATATCAAGTCTGCATTTACCGTAGCCATCTTTTCAAACTGACTACTGTCGAGCCCAGTTCCATGAATTACCATAGTTTGATCTTTGACTAATCCTTTCGCAAATAAATCATCAAATTCTTGCTTACTTGAAGAATCTACTCCTTCTGAAAGGTGAATAAACCAAGCCTCAAGGTCACCATCTGCCATGTCGTCGAGTTTGGCTTGTGAATTGTATGAATTTTCATTCCAAGAACAAACTGCGCAAGTCTGTACATTATCTTGGCCAAAATTATACAATTCCACATTTCGAGAAAGAATACTATCCCATGCTTGGGTTCCTGAACTTGGAGAACCTTGTACTGCAGTAACTCCTCCAGCAACTAGTTGGACTTCAGCATATTTCATTTGTTCACTTGCCATGTCCCATCTATCTCTATCTTGGATATTGTTTTTCATCCATGTGATACTTGGCCCATAATCCCAGTTGTCTCCCCATTGATATCTATTTGTGTAGCCGCCTTCATCAGAACGTTGGTTGGTGTTTAGGTGAACATTAAAGTCCCACAAAGGAATATGGTTGTAGTGCATATGGTTGTGTAAATCGATAAGTCCAGGATAGATTGTTCCATCAGTTTCAATAATTGGTACATTGGAAAAGTCAACACCAGCAGGAGGTTGGTCAGCATCGGACCAAACGCCTGTTATTTTTCCATCTCTAACCATCACATTTCCTTGATTAATGACGCCAGTTTCGCTTTCCATTGTAACAACTCTTCCTTGAAGAAGGAATGCACGAGAAGAATCAGTATTGGATACTTTGTAACATTTAACGATATTTTGGGCAACTGTATATGTTCCAGTATCATTAGGGCCCCAGCCAGGAGTTGGAGTAACTTTTACCAAATTACCATTTGAATCTTCAACATATGATTTACCATAAGTTGAATCACCCTCAGGGAATGTCATATCATCTACGACATTTGCTGAATCATCGCTGATAGTAACGGTTTCACCGTCATAGTAGCTAAGGTCTAAATCAGAATCTGCTCTAAATACAACAATTCTTCCATCTGCAGAGATATTTGTATTCCATGCTAATTGACAAGGCGGACTACCACTTGTAGTAGACAAAACCCAATCTGATACATCAACAGTGGTACTTCCATTATTCCAAATTTCAATGAATTGGTCGCTATATTTACCATAATCTCCATCTCCATTCCAATCTGTTGCATTGTATACATTCATATTGCCTGAAGTTGAATTGGACACTAAATTATTAGGACTGACAAATAACTCAGAAATTTCGATGGTTCCCGACCTTCCACTCGTCATGTTTTGTTGATTTTCTTCGAGTGTTGAAGTAGTTAAAGACCAAGGGGCTAGAATCATTATGGCAAGGATTGCTATGGTCACTAAAGGTCTGCGCATTATGTGGCCTCGATGGTATAGCACATGAATTAAACGGCTTGCCGTTTTTTGTATCGATGACATGATAGACTCTATTCTAAAGGCTAGGTTTCATGGCTACCTTGGAAATTTCAGAATCCATGTTTGCAGAAATAATTGAATCAAATAAATTAGTAATTCTTGATTTTTGGGCTGAATGGTGCGGCCCTTGTAAGGCATATGGCCCTGTTTATGAGAGGGTTTCAGAGGAATTCCCTGATGTAGTATTTGGAAAAATTGATACTGAAGCAGAACCAGAACTTGGACGCTTATTCAACATTAGGTCAATTCCTACAACAATTGCTTTCAAAGAAGAAATTGGAGTTTTTATGCAACCTGGTGCTTTACCAGAAGATGCTCTTCGCGATTTGATTAACATGCTAAAAGACCTTGATATGGACGAAGTTCGTGAAGAATTAGCCAAGCGTGAACAAGAAAAAACTGAATAATTAGTATTGTTCACTGATGCGATGAGTTCAAGAATTAACGATGTTGGCATTGTAGCATGGACTTCCGCCCTTGGCTGATTCTTTTGGTGATGCTTAGTGCCAGCCTTTCGGGATGCTTGGGCGAAGATGATGCAATTGAAGCGATGGAAGAAGAATCCAATTTTTATCCAGAACCATGGGATAGAGCCAATCTTGAGTACGAGAATAATGACTCCTTTAGCCGTGTTTCGATGTCTGGACTTTATGAGATTGGCGAAGTTCAATCTATTTATGTTCCAGTTCCCTCTATAACCGCTGCAGATGGTGGCGCTGGCGTTACTGGTGGCGCTGAAGTACATCTTGGATTATGGCTGCCAGTAATCGAAGGTTGCGATTTTACTGCTAGTAATCTTTCAGAAGAATGTAAAGTTCCAGTAATTTCAGAAGTTGGACCTTACTATGATGATGGAGATGTTTCTGCTACAACTCCTGCAGACCGTCTCGGTCGTTTCCTCATAGAGAATTATGTGCCTCATGGCTATGGTGTTGCTCAAGTTTCGGTTTTTGGAACCGGTAACTCAAATCATTGTATGGACCTAATGGGGACAGATGAACAAAGAGGTATTGACGCCGCTGTTTCATGGCTTGGAGAGCAACCTTGGTCAAGTGGCAAGGTTGGCATGATCGGTAAATCATATGATGGTAGCACTCCTTGGCAAGCAGCGACATTTGGCAATCCTTATCTTTCAACAATTGTACCTATGTCTGGTCTTATTGGAGTTCATGAATTGATGTGGAGAAATGGAAGCATGGAAGCACGTGGCATGATAATGCACAATGGCGTTTACGGCTCATTTGGAATTGATGGCGATGCTGGAGATGGTGAAAACTTGTGTGAAGGTTATGTCGAAGGTTATGTTAACGGACCACTTGCTTATCAAACTGGAGGAATGGTTGACTATGCAGGTAATACCTATTGGACAGAACGTTCATTTCTAGACCGAGTCGTTCAAAACTATCAAGGTTCAATCTATATTATTCAAGGAATGCAGGATTGGAATGTTGACCCTCACATGGCCTTCCCGACCCACCAAATCGTGGAAGAGGCTGGAATTGAAGTAAAGACACTTGCAGGACAGTGGGCTCACGATTATCCAGACAGGCTATCAGGTCATAGTTCACAAGGCTCTGGTGAAGGGGCTGAGGCTTATCCTTACACTCTTAGATGGGATTGGGCTGATGAGATGCTTTACTGGTTTGATTGGTACTTGAAAGGTGAAGGCAGAGAGCCTACATTGGGTGTAGAGATGCAAGATAACAGAGGAGGATGGCGATATGAAACAACATATCCTGCGCTAGATACTGAATATCTTGTAATTAATGGCGCTGAGTTACTACCTGACGGCGAAGCAATTTCTGCAATATCAACTATCACAATGAGTTACGGCCCATTTGAAGAGGACATCTACATTGCTGGAATGCCGACATTCCATATTCCAATTACGCCAAGTACCCTAAATGGTGCACATGGTTACCTCGAAATTAGGGATGATAATGGTATGAGGCTAGGTCATGCAGTAATGGATTATAGATTCCATGCAGGTGGAAGAGATGGTCAATTGAATTTGATACCTTATGTTGAGGTCACTGGATTAATGGAATTCATGCCAATGGACGTATTCCTTTCGGCTGGTGAATCAATCACCATTACAATGACACAAACTGGTCAAGATTACGTTCCCTCCTCTTCTTCAATTGGAGGATATTCAATCGATTGGGATGAATCAACGCTGACCTTGCCAATTATCAAGAGAACATGCGAGGATTTATTCAAAGTGCCAATGCAAGATTATGGTAATCCTGAAGACGGACTTAGAACATGCTGAAATCTAATTTTCAAGCACTATTCTCTTAAGCCGATGACAAACAATTAGTCATATGGTGCTAAGTTTATTACCAGGTGTTGGAGAAAGGTTAGCTAAGAAAATAACAGAACATTTTGGTTCAGAGCAAATCGCTATCGACCATCTAAAAGCAGGAGACATAGGTCGAATTGCAGAAGTCGAAGGCCTCTCGCCCAAGAGAGCATTATCTCTCGCCCGAAGTGTTGCTGGCGATGATGGACAATTTCTTGCAACCAAAGAATCAGTGAAATTACATCAGAAGTTGATTCAGCAAATTTCGGGTTTTGCAGCCTGTGCATCAACTCGCGACAGAATGCAATTACTCACTCCAATTAGAGATATTACGACGCGCAGAGAAAAAATCAACATGGCAATGGATTTCTTGAAAACACTTCCACAGATTGAAAAAGGCCTACAGTCTTCTTTCCGTAGCCTTGGTGCTACCAGGAATACCATCGAAAGATATGAGCGTGTTGTAGTGACACACGAACCGAGAGAGCATTTGAAAAAATACTGCAGAGTACTCACCCCTTCTGACGGTGAGACATGGAAAGACTACACTGTCTTCAAATCGGTGACATGGATTGGTAACGGTGCTCCTTCACAAGTTCCAGAAGGCTGGATTGTATTAGGCAGTTCTCCAAAAGAAGAGATAATAATTCCCGAAAGAACACTCGATTGGTTTAGCAATAATAAGCGAATATTGGAATGCTTGTCCAGTACTATCGAGATGATGAGGTCAGATGTTGCAGAACATCCATTCCTTGGATTACTTGGCAAATCTACTATGGGTCTCTCTCAACTTCCCGAGTTACTTCAGATGCTATTTGATGAAGGAGATATTGACAAAGCAGAACAAGTCAAGGACCAACTTTGGCCATTTACTAAGAATCTCCAAAACCAGGTCCACAAAGAGGTAGAGCAAGCAATGAATGATGCTAAGTTAGCACTTAGTGGAGCCGAATTACTCGAAGCCTTATCCGATGGTGCTGGCTTTCAACGTAAATTGAAAGAAGTGACTGGCCATGTAATAGATGAAGCAATGCAAGAAGCCACCAATCAATTTTCTGAATTATTACAGGGAACAGGTATTCGCAGCCCAGCAGTTATTTTCACATCCGACTGGCCTGCAAAGATAGACCGCCAAGTAATAGACAGAATCGATTCATTACTCGAGGAGAAACTCAAGGCACAACAAGCCGACCATATCTACAACATGGCTAGAAAACTAGGGCCGATGAAGAGCCTTTGTGAAGACGGCATTAGAAATTTAATCGAATGTGAACAATGGTTAGCAATAGCAAGGTGGGCGCAACACTATAATTGCACAATGCCTGAAATCGTATCTCATGGAATATGGGTTGAAAACGGCAGACACATTATGCTAGGACTCGAACCAGATCCAGTGACCTATGGCCTTGGAGATGCTGCCCAAAAAGGAGACCAACAGAATCTTTCTTTACTGACAGGTGCAAATTCTGGAGGTAAAACAACTCTGCTTGAACTTCTCGCCCACACTTGCATTCTCGCTCATATGGGCCTTCCAGTTCCAGCCGACAAAGCCAAAGTTGGAGGCGTAGAATCATTACATATTCTAGCAAAAGCCGGTGGAACTCAAAGTGCAGGTGCCCTAGAACAAACCCTTGTTGAACTCGCAGATGTAGTCAGCGACCCAACTCCAAAATTGATACTCGCTGATGAATTGGAAGCCATTACAGAACCGGGAGCAGGTGCTAGAATAATTGCAGGAATGTTACTCGCTGCACGTTTACAACCCGATACCTGCATGATGCTGGTAACTCACCTCGCTCCGGCAATCATTAAGGCATCACAATGTGATGATTTTAGAGTTGATGGAATCGAGGCAAGTGGACTTGATGCTGACCTAGAATTGATAGTTGATAGAACGCCAAAGAGAAATCATCTTGCCCGTTCTACACCTGAACTAATCGTCAAGCGATTAGTTGAGCGTAGCAGTGGCCACGCCAAGGAATTATTCGGCGAAATCTTACAGATGTTTTAGTCAGTAAGGGAGATTTAATTCTACCGCAAATAGTGGGTCTGGGTCGGTAGAATCGTGGTATGCTACGACAACTCCGCCATCAGAAAGAATTCCTAGTGACGCAAAATCAAATCGAATATCATTACCAGCACCTGAGGTTGAATCCAAATCACCTTGGCCAATATAGGTAAATGTATCTGGAGACATGTCTTCTGAGTATTCTCTTACATGGTAAATTGTATCGATGTCAGGGCCACCAGCGCTTTGATATCTAACATTCAAGACAAAGAGGTCTAGTTCACCATTTGCTTGGAATTCCCATTCTTCTATCTGTGCAGCCATGTCTGACATATCATAGGTATAATTCTGCCATGTGATTGCTCCATCTTTAGACATGTAATGGGTGAAGGTATTTCCAGAATTAGCCACACAATGAATCGTTCCAGAAGAATCAATTTGGCAATATTCAGATGGGAATTGTACTGCTAATTCATTCCATGAAAGCGATGTATCCATGAAAGCAGCATTGCCATTATTATAGTAACTAGGAAAAATTAATCCTCCACTTGGCATTGGGAATGCACGCATTTCTTTGTGTGGTTTATTGACATCATAATACTCTGGAAGTGAAGCATTGGTGAAGTCTAGGTCTAACTCTACATCAGGTTCTCCACCATCTCTTCCTGGGAATTGGAATGGATAGTAATTCAATCCATCAACACTAATTTGTCCACCAGCATTTAGGCTTTGATGCCAAAAGTTGGATACAACAATGCTTGCCCAATCGCCACTACCCATAGTGGACTGAATTGGACCGACCACTTCGACTTGCCATGAGCGGTCATAGAATGGTTCAGTGATTCGGTTATAGCACCACTTCCACTGGTCTTCAGATTCATCATATAATATGGCATAGAATTTGTCAATTTTCAAATCTCCTCCAGCATAAGGGAACCAAGACATTGAGATGATATCACCATTTGTTGCTTGTACAATGCTTCCTTCTCCAAGCCCCTCTTGCCCTGGATTTGTTGGTACAGCAGTGACACATTGCCCAAGTGCAGGCAAGACGCCAGGGATGAAAGTGTCCCATTCATGACCTCTGTCATTACTCCATACGGGATATTCTCCCCCTATGTTGAGAATCTGTCCTTCAATTGAGGTAGCCAAATAATGCTCACAGCAATTGCCACCATATGAGGCATCAAAAACAGCCCACGAAAGATTTGTGGTTTCATTCGTCCTTAAATCAATGCTTTCGAACATTCTTTCATCTACGTGACTCTGTGAATCTACCAAGGAGTAGGAGTCCCAAACGGGATTGATGACTTCAGGTTCTACCAAAGATTCACCTTCGCCAAAACACCCTGCGGTTAGCATGGAGAGAACCATTGCTATACTAAGCAGTGCTCGGCGCATGAAATCGCCTATACCCTTTCTCGTTTGAATGCGTCGATAATTAGCGTAATTAATTCACAGTGAAACTAATATTGGTGCCATCAACTTCAAAGCAATCAGCAGATGCAGATATTTCATCTCCTTCTGGATGGAAAATTACTCCTGATGCTCTTGTTTCATTAACAATCCATTGTCGGTCATCATCAAATAATTCCGGTGCATTTTTCATCCAAATTTCCAGATCAATATTTGCTTCAATTTCAAGATTTAGGTCTTTGCGCTTGGCTTGAATTCTTCGAGTAATGTCTCTTGCAAGACCTTTTGAAAGTAATTCTGGAGTATCATTCATATCGAGTACAAGGCTGATTTGACTTACATCATCGCCGTGTCCAATCTGGACAGTTGAAGCAGCGAAGCCTGAACGCTCAACTCTTCTAACTTCGATATCAGATTCTTCAATCACAACGCCCATGATTTCACAGTTACCTGCTTTGATATTTTCAAGCATTGAAACTGGGTCTTCAGCATTTTTAATCTGGCCAGCAATTGCATTAACTTCACTTCTTGCCTTAGGAGCAAGAGCCCTGAAGTTTGGAGCAAGTTCAATTTGTTGGAAACGGTCTAAGTCTTGCTCAATTGCGATATTTTCAACATTTAATTCTTCAGCTAAGATATCATGAAACTGAGATAGGTTAGGTCCTGAAACAATCCAACCTTCTCCACATGGAAGACGTTGTCTTCTTCCAGCCTCGACTCTTATTCTTCTACCAGTTTCGGCTAATTCCCGAACCAATTCCATATTCTGTTCTAGTGATTGGTCTTGAGGAGGTAGTTGTGCAGTGGCTTCTGCTGCTTTTTCATCCCAATTATCAGCAGTTGCGCCTTCAAGTGAGCCAGGAGTTCCTAGTGGCCATGCTGCTTGGTGGACAGAGCGTCCATCCAAGTTTCGATGTATGATGTCGACCATGAAAGGACTGACTGGTGCAACAAGTCGACAAATAGTTGTCAAAACTTCATGTAAAGTATTCTGGCAAGCCAGTTTATCGTTATTCTCTGCTTCATCCCAAAGCCTTCTTCGACTTCTGCGAACATACCAGTTAGACAAGTCGTTAACTACGAAGTCTTCCAAATCTCTGCATGCTTTGTGAAAGTTCCATGATTTGAAATCACTGTGGTAACTCTTAGCAACAGTTGCTAATCTCGAGAGAATCCATCTGTCTAAGACAGGTCTGTCTGATACTTCCATGGTATTTGTTTCAGGATCAAAACCATCTAAAGCAGCGTAATCAGCATGGAATTTGTATATGTTCCATAATGTCAAGAACATCTTGGCATAGGTTTCTCTAACTCCATTTGAATCAAATTTCAGTGGACTCCACGGCGCTCCAGCGGTAACCATGTACCATCTTGTAGCGTCGGCTCCTTCACGATTGAAGTGGTCCCATGGGTCAACAATATTGCCTCTTGATTTGGACATTTTCTTTCCTTCAGCATCAAGAATTAGTCCTAGTGAAAGACATCTCTTGTATGCAGGCATATCAAAAACAGTAGTTGAAACAGCGAGTAATGTGTAGAACCAGCCTCTGGTTTGGTCAACACCTTCACAGATGTAATCTACTGGGAAAGAAGCATCGAATTTCTCTCCGCCATCAAAGGGATGATGCCATTGAGCAAATGGTGCACAACCAGAGTCAAACCAACAGTCCATTACAAATGGTTCTCGAATCATTGGCTGGCCACTAGAACTTAGCAATGTAAATCCGTCAACAATTGGCCTGTGTAAATCCACATCATCAGGACATTCAGGATTGGAAATACCTGCAGACACAGCCTTTGCGACTTCTTCTTGAAGTTCAGCAATAGAGCCAATACACTTCATTTCGCCGTCTTCACTTCTCCACACAGGTAGAGGTGTACCCCAGTATCTTTCACGTGAAATAGCCCAATCCTTGACATTGCGTAGCCATTCTCCAAAGCGCCCTTCGCCAACCCAATCAGGTGCCCATTCAACACCATCATTGAACTCTAATAATCTCTCTTTGACAGCAGTCATTTTGACAAACCAAGAATCCATTGCATAGTATAGCAGTGGATGGTCAGTTCTCCAACAGTGTGGATAATCGTGAGAATATGCTTTTTCCCTGTAAAGCAAGCCACTATCTGGTCCTTTTCCATTACTTCCTTTAGGACTGGATAATAATTCGATTATTATTTGGTCACATTCTTTGACATATCTTCCATCTAATTTAGGATGTGTTCCTTCATTGAAAGCACCATTCATTCCCACTGTATGATATGCAGGAAGCCCTGCTTCCATACCGAGGTGATAGTCATCTTCACCATACATTACAGCGGTGTGAACTACGCCAGTACCATCGGTTGTAGTAACCCAGTCAGCCGCTAAAACAGTCCATCCTGAAGTAGAATCCCCGCTAGGTACAGCGCCAGGAAAAAGTGGTTCATAGGAGCGACCTACAAGTTCACTACCACTGAATTCTTCAATAATTTCGACATTATGCCTAAGGACTTCTTTCATCAAATCCTTGGCTAAAATTACCTCTTCACCTACAGATGCACCTCCAGCACCAGACCAATTCTCAGCATCTTCACTGATTTTCACTCTGACATAAGTTACCTCAGGGCCTACAGCCAGTCCGACGTTTCCTGGTAAAGTCCAAGGAGTTGTGGTCCAAGCAAGAATACTGGCATTATCATCAATAAGTTTGAACTTAACATAAACTGATGGCTCTTCAACTTCTTTGTACCCAAGTGCTACTTCGTGACTTGAATAAGAAGTTCCAGTTTGAGGGCAATAAGGTAGAACTTTGTGTCCACGATATAGTAGTTCTTTGTCGAACATTTGTTTCAATGCCCACCAACATGATTCAACGTAGTTATTGTCTAGGGTGACATATGGATTATCTAAATCGACCCAATATGCCATTCTTTCTGTCATTTCACGCCAAGCACTCTCATATGTCCATACAGATTCACGACATGCTTTGTTGAAGTTATCCATTCCATATGCTTCGATTGCTTCTTTCGACATTAGGTCCATTCTCTTTTGAACTTCGATTTCAACAGGTAATCCATGAGTATCCCATCCTCCTTTTCTTTCGACGCGGAAGCCTTCCATAGCCTTCCATCTACAGACTAGATCTTTGTATGCTCTTGCTACAACGTGATGTATCCCTGGTTTTCCATTGGCAGTAGGAGGTCCTTCAAGGAAAATAAACGGCGCACCATCTATTCTTGAATCAATAGAAGCGCGGAATGCATTTTCCTTTCCCCATGTCTCTAGTAATGCGTTTTCCATTGAAACAGCATCCAATTCACCTGCGGGTTTTGGTTGAGCCATGACCTTGCGAGAATGGTTTTTGTCTTGAACCTCACCCTTAACTTTTGATTCTGCATGCAAAAATAACATTGGTTTGTGGTCTTGCCGAGCATATTTATATCAATCAAATCTGTTCTAGAAGCGTATGTTTGAAGTCCTTCCATTACTACGGGCTGACATGTCGGGCTCCGGTTCGTGGCGCAGTGCCCTATTTTTGGCAATAATTATGATAATTATAGGCCCATTGCAAATGAATGCAAATAATTTGGCTAATCAGCCAATAATCCCTAATTTGGAGGATTTAGAATCTCCAAGATTCACTCCAGTAGGTGCTGAAACATTCATAAATTTGCCAGGAGACGACCAATCTTACAATGGTTTTACAGTCGATGTTCCATCCAATGCACCTATTACAGATTTACAACTTGAGGTTGAACCAGCCGTATTACAAAAGCAATATGGTTTTACTTGGGATAGTAATGCTATTTGGTCAAATAGTGATGCTACCAAGAATGGAACTGTTGTTTCAGGCACATCTTTGACAGGAACTACTGCTGGAACAATATGGGATTTCAACACTGGACTTCAAGGTTGGACGGTCTCAAGTTCGACATATGTTGGGCGCTATACTTCCAATACCTGTGGATATAACGGAAGTAGTGGGGGTTCACTCAAAACACAAGCCCAATCAACCCCAGAACATGCAACTTCTCCTGTACTAAATCTTGCAGGAACTAGTAGTATGCCTCTACATGCTTGGATTAAACAAGGATCTTCTTCATGTGGAGAAGAGGCTGACTCTGGTGAAGACCTAAAGGTACAATACAAGGCAACATCTGGAAATTGGGTCGATATTCAAACATTTGCAGGAGCCACTCCCGGTGGTTCTGCCCAACAATGGTCTACGAACCTTCCAGCCGCCGCACTTCACGCCACCACTCAAATACGAATGACGCAAATTTATGGTTCAGGTACATGTTGTGATTACTGGTTTATTGATGATGTTCATCTTGCTTCACCGCCCGAATCTAATTGGTTGAGTCCAACAATAGGTTGGGATTCTAGTTCGACTCAGGTTATTAGTCGAAGTACCTATGCGCCTTTGAACCTCGATGTTGAGATTCCAGACGGGGCATTTCTCAATTGGACAATAATGGACGCTTCGGGAAATCCTATCCTTGGGGCTCAGGGAAGTAATGATGTGATGATTCCATTAAATTTGCTCGATTATGAAATGTATCCTAAGATTAGGATTCTATTGGAGTTTCGTGGTTCTCCAAGAGGTACTGGAATACCGGTTCTTCATTCAATTTCAGGTGATGGCTCTTTCTCATCATCGTTGAGGGGAGGAGTTACAGATATGGCTTGGAATTTGACTTGTTCTTCCAATGGTGATGCTGTTCCAATGCCTTCAGGGGGCATTGAACTTGACGGGGATTGTAGTGTTACTTCTCCATGGTATACCACTTTATCACCTACTGATGAAATCACTGGAATGGTATCTTTAAACAATGGACTTCTTCAAATTAGAACCGATGAGTCTATGAATTGGACTAATATTTCATCACCTTCAATGTTCACCTATCAAGGTGATCCATTGATTTATAATTTCCAATTTAGGATTGTGCCTGATGACACTGCTCAACAGATGCAGTTTACTTCGTATGATTATAC
>Ga0066846_10000257_pt1 | contig 26046 bp, 19 predicted proteins | sample ETNtaG_33_FD_65489 | JGI IMG/M metagenome (GOLD analysis project Ga0066846, IMG submission 65489) | Marine microbial and viral communities from oxygen minimum zone, Eastern Pacific Ocean - ETNP201310SV76 | ecosystem: Environmental > Aquatic > Marine > Oceanic | place: Pacific Ocean: Eastern... | reverse complement strand
CGAGAATGAAAAGATGCGACCGACAAATGACGGAATGCCTCTTTCAGAAGAGATGAAGATTCTCGCTCGAAAGGTGCTTGGCAAAAAGAAGGCCATCGAAATCTCAGTACCATATCGTCCACGTGTTGGGGATGCTGAAATTCATACCTGGGGAGATGGTTGGAAAAATCTTCGATTTATCTGGGCTAAGCGTTTCGGCTTAAACCGTACACGCACACCATGGGGTCCTCTAGATGATAATCCGGATTCTTTGAATGGTGACATACCTGAGCAAAAGTGAATCAAAGGCGTTTCACTTCAGTTCATCGATTTCCTCTTGGAGGTATTCTTTTGTTTCTGAACCAAATACACCCCAATTATCAATTAATTCAAGGTCTGCAAACTTCTTTCTTCGTCTAATCACAAACATGGCGATAGCTAGAGAGAGTAAGATAAAGATTCCAATTCCGCCCCCAATCGCGACAATTGAGGAAGTATCTTCCACTTGATTTCTAAACTTCAAATCCATACTTTGGGAGTCTATTACTCCGCCATCATGAGCGGTTACTTTGAGAGCAGCTCTACCTTCAATACCGGGCATAACGTCCACAGAACCAATCCAGATTCCATCTCCATCCTCATCACTTAGATTGAATTCCCATTTTTGCATATCATGGGAAATTATTCCCGTAACCAAATTTGTGGTTCCATCGGGGTCATCCAGTTCTACCTCTACGACCAGGGTAGTGAGTTTGTTCACAATTAACGAATCTGAACTAACGGTAAGGTTGGATAAATCGGGTGGACTTGAGCCAGCCGTGATGTTGATGTGATTCTCATCCCAGCCGCCTCTGCGATCTTCTACATAGAGCGAGAGATGGTGGGCTCCGGGAGATAATGAAAGAGAGTATACTGCATCATTTGACACAATTGTGGGGTATGGTGCTCCGGGAATGTAATGGCGCCACTCGCGCTTGGTAATGTCATCATCTGCATCATAGGTGCCTTCAGAATCTAGAAGAATTTCTGAGCCTGGAGCGAAATATTGTCCATCGTTTGGAGTGAAAATAATTGCCATTGGGTCAGATTCTACGACTTCGATGAAGATTCCTTCATCTCTTGATTCTCCAGTTTCATCGGTCAATGTGAAGGTCAATGTGTGATCTCCAGCAGGTAAATTGAGTAAATGAATCGCCATCGGATCCTCATCTTCTAGGATAGTTTCTGTCATTAGGTCGCTACTCAAACTAAATGTGAATTCATCTCCATCATAATCAACTGAATCTGAGATATCAAGAGTAATTGTTTCACTTGAATGGTATCCAACGCTGAGGTCGGGTGAAACGAGGCCCAATACCGGAGCTGAAGGGGTGACATTGAGTTGGATGGTTGAAACGACTGGATTGTTGATTCCATCATCCATTGAGAGGGTGATATTGTGTTGACCAGAGCTAAGGTGCGTCTCAAAAATTAACCAATCCTGACCATCCTCTTGGAGAATGCCATCGACATCGCTCACCCACGAATAAACCAGCCATTCCGAGCCCGAAGCCGGCTCAACAGGAGCACAATGCCAATCGATTCCAGTCGGGAAGGTCGTACAAGCACTATCCCAATCGCCAGAACCACTAGAATTGAATTCGAATAGATGGCTTGAATCATAAATTCCATTTGCATCTGGTCCGCCAATTACTGCCCGTGGTGGACTATTTTCTACAATTATGATTTGAGTATTGATCGATGTCAAATTGACATGTTCCATTCTACCATCGGTCACAGATAAGGAAATCACATGTGAACCTCGAGATAGGTGGCCGGTCCATACACTCTGGTTTCCTAGATTTCCATCGAGATTGCTCGACCACAAATATTCGATTGGGTCACTCTCAGGATCTAAGGATGTGCTGGTCAATACTACTTCATTTTCTGAGAAATTATCGGCTCTATCAATTGTGAAAGAAGCATTTGGCATTTCATTGAATAACTCCACTGAAACTACCAAAGTACTTGGAGTATTGATTCCATCGCTCACACTTAGAGTAAGGTCAAACATTGTTATCGACATATCTGCAAAACTAAGATTTCCTGAACCTTCGATACAATCGGAAATTGTTTCACTATGCCCAGGCCATGACCACGAACACGACATCGAGTCGTTTTCGGGGTCATTAGTTCCATTCAACCACCATGCAACTGGCTTTGTAAGCGGCGAATGTAGTTCACCCCATGCCGTAAGAGCAGGGTCGGTATTTACTATGATTTCAGGCGGTTGATTAGCCAATTCTATCGTCCTAGTCTCATCTACACAATTTCCCTTATCATCGCATATTTCAAGAGTGATATCGTGGATGCCATCGGGAAGAATGATTTCAGATGGGCCACCATCATTGACATAGAAATTATCACTGCTTCCGAAGATTCCAACAATAGAAGATGTCCAATTGAACGTCATTGGATCATCGTCTAAATCCCAAGATTGACTAGCATTGAATTGTATCATTGCGTGGCTTGGGAATACATCCTCGTCGACAGGTACTTCCCAGATTAGGAATGGAGCTTGGTTGTCTAAGGGAAGGTGGCACCATACCGAGATATCTTGGTCTAGAATAGATGATGTTGAATTGCTAACGCCATCATAAGAACAGTCAACAGTAACGTTCGAAAATGGAGTCTCTCCATTGTAGGTATAACGCTTACCTACTAGGTCTGGAATAATCTTCAGACCGAAATCATTGGTGCTTTCAGTGAATGCGGGCTCCAATTGGTCAAATGAAACATCAATGACTGCATTTGGTACGCCATTGGAGTAATTGTTTACCACCCACACATCGATGTCCCAAGCCACATCAATCCACGCACCACTTGCCATTATTGCTGCAGAGAAATCAATCGAAATTGGTTGATGAAGGTGAAGGTGGGTATCTGCATCTAAATTGAGAACGTGGTTAGTTTGGTCTTCCAAATTGGACCAATTTACTTCAGAATCGGTGAATTCTATGTCGCCAGTACATGCGGTTGTGATCGTTGATCCCATTCCAGTCATCTGATCGTGATTCAATAATTTCAAACAATCCGTGCCAGATAATCGTGCATTTGAAAGAATACTTGTCCTTTCGACATTGTGATTTGCATCCCAGTAAATCCCTTGATGAGAGCCATGAATATCAAGGCCGTCAATTTCCCCTTCTGCAGAAGTGATATTGATTGCGTATTCTGTGCTGTGATTTGTCCAAATTTCAGTCTGGATGAAGTGGAAAGAACCCCCTTGAACTCCTAAGTCCAGACCTGAATTATCTACGGAAATAGCTGGACCGACTATCGGGTCATGGATTTCGACATCGGTCAACCATAAGTCAACAGAATCCGATACGACAATACCTCTTCCGTCTCCTGTAGTTGTACAATGAAGACAACTCACATCACCAGATGTGGTCTCAATGTCATTTGCCTTATAGAAACTCATTCCAGCATCTGAGTTACCACTAGAACTCAAATTGGAGAGATAGACATACCTTGCATCATTGATGTGAACTCCATCATCTCCATTTTCGGTTAGAACTAGACCATCGACAATTGTAGCTGCACTATCGAGCCAGAAACCTTGTGCACCATTATCATGAAGATTCCAATCACTACCCTGAATGGCACCTCCGCTAGAGGCATGAACACCTGGCCCGGTTGAATTGGAAATCTCGAGACCATCGAAACTAGCAGCAAAATATGAGGCGAAAATGGATACTCCAGCACCATTTGCTCCAGAACCCAGCCCACCAGAAGAATTGATGCTAACATTGGTGAAAGTCGAAGTGGAATCTACAAAATATAATTTGATTCCAACTGCATCATTATCCTCGATAATTGCATCTTCGATCCATGCGCCAGAGGCATTTACTTCGATTGCTGCTGTTGCAAGACCCGCTGTCTTTGCTCCCGCACCTCCAGTTCCTGTAACCGTGATTCCCTCGATGATTGCCGCCTGATAATTTGTGTAATTGGTGTGGTCTGTTTTGTCGATATACAATCCTTTGTACATCGAATTTGAAATCGATACGTCTCTGATTACTGCACGGGTTCGAAGTGTATCATTTGTATGTTGAACAAGTACCCCATGGTCGGCTCTATCAATACTAACATGTTCGATTAACGGTACACTATCCTCTACCCAAATTCCCGCTGCAGTAGCAAGAGTTGCCCCTGAAACATTGGTGATGGTGATGTTTCGAATTACTCCTCCAGAATTATGCCAATAATTGATTCCACGAGTCACCAGTCCATCCAGAATTACACCATCTACATTCGGTGCTGAGCCTGAACCCACTGAAAGACCAATTCCATATCTCCAATATTGAGGAAATACCCAATCCTGTCCTGCCTCATTCACGATTAGATTCCTGATCGTTGGAGTTGCACCAGAGAAGAGGTCAACTCCAACATCATCAGGATTGAATACCGTCAGATTTGAAATTACGGGGTCGCTGCCGTATACCGTTATTCCATATACTGAATGAACAATTGTCAAATTGTCAATCTGACTTCCACGGCCGTTTGAAGTACTATTGAAGACTATTCCCATGTGGTCACCGTTGCCGAGATAATCTAGGTAAACTGGGCAATTACTAGTGCCTTCAACCGTAATTCTACCCTCAACAACGATTCTAACTCCGGAATCCATAGTGACATTGGTACAGGATGAAATTACCAATTCATCAGTCACGGGAATGTAGTAATCACTTGTGAGAACCACAGTGCCTGACCAAGTGGTCTGAGCCCTACCAGCAACCTCTGCACTTGAGATAATAGGCGACAGTGAGGAAAGTAGGAGCAAGGTCAGCATGGCAAAGGGTCGAATCCGTCCACTGCCCTGCATGTTTTGAGGTCGGCAGCCGGGTCTCATTAGACTGTTCCCCTTCGCGATTCAATCCAATTGGGGAGCATCGGTACAGTCAAGAGGGCCAGATAGGTGGCCGGGTCGATGCCCGAGGCATTTGTCCTGTTCAAGACCGAACCCTCTCAAGAGCGTGCGGTATATGTTGCACTATCTGAAAATTCCGCGGTTGCTGAAGTTCACGCACTTTATGGTGAATTTGACCTCCTGGTACGAGTTTCAGCTGAAAATTCAAAGGATTTGACAAGTATGTTAATGCGAGAATTCCGTGCAATATCGGGAGTTCGAGAAACGCAAACTCTGATTGCAGTAGATTACTGAGGTGGAAAAATGGCAACGGGATTCGTACTAATTACCACCGCACCTGGCTCAGAACACGATGTTCGCAATTCGCTTGATTCAGTGGAACATGTAACTAGTCGCTGGATGCTATTTGGCGAGTATGACCTCATCGCCAAAGTTCAAGCAGATGATGAATTCACCCTTACTCGAGTTATCGTCGAAGAAATTCGATCAATTTCAGGTATTACCAATACCAAAACGCTAATCGGCGCAGAACTCTGAATCAGAGTATCTTGTGCATCAATTCTGCAGCGCTTGCTGCAGCCCTTGGACACATCGATTGTTTCCAAAGCGCTAATGCTTCTGCTAACGATGAAAATCTATTGTGAGTTCCAAGTCTACTACGCCAATACCATATTTTTGCAGCTATTCTTCTAGCAGAAGATAGATTTGCTTGGCTTTCAATATCCGGTAGCATGATGCGTTCAATCAAGTTCTTTGCATCGTCTTCCTCTACCCTTTCAATAATTGCCAATTGTAGCATTGTAGCCCTCAATCCATTCATTGCAAATACACGTTCAATCAATCGCTTGAACGAAGGCGAAGTGATTGGAGTTTCTGCGATTTCAGCCCTGATTTCAAGTGCCAAAACTTGAGGGTCATCGACATGAGATAGAGCGCACAAATTCTCTCTGATATTACGTGCGGATTTTTCATCCGATTTTACAATGGCAAGAGCATGCCTGATATGAGCTATTGCAACCAGCATTAAACGACGCATTTCAGGAGTAACTTCAGACATGTCGATGTCGTCTAACAATTCATCTATACCGTCAATTGGTTGCTCATTTGGCATCCTGTCATCAAGGCGACGTGTAGCCTCAGAAATGATGAAGGTTGCATCAGAACCTTCAAGAGAGATTTCTTCGATTCTACCCTCCAATAACCCAAGTGAAAACATAAGGTCTGGTGAATCGCATTCCTCCAAATGGATTGCGGCAATATCGGCTTCTCCTCGCTCAATTGCCACCATCGCAGCAAGTCGATGCAATTTGGGGGTAGGCGTTCTTGATAGAGCATCGCCGATGAGTGTGGCAAGTCCCGCATTTGAGCGAACCATTAGTGCCTCGGAATTGGCGATAAGATGTGCTTCAATATCACCATCGGATTCCAAGATATGATGCATTTCAACCAGTCGGGCGAGATCACCTTTCTTTTGAGACCAATGCTCGGCAGCAGCAGCATGATGCTTTGTTCCCAACATCGTAGAACGGACATTTCTAACAAGATGATGTAACTCAACACCGTTCAAATGCCAACGGAGCAATGCGTGGTCATCGAGTTCTCCTAGCATCTCCTCATGCAGTAAGTGCTCTGCGGGAACTGGAACTGGAAGAAGTGCTAATTCGTCAAGGGCGATTATCTCCTCACCGAGTCCAGCCAGTACTATATCCTCAATCCAATTTTGGATATCTGCGCTCGATTCAGGCAAATCTGCTCCTTCGTCATGTAATTGTAATGCAAGGGGATGGCCGCCGAGTCTTTCGGCTACAAGTTCACGATTTTCAAGATGGTCAGGCAATAATTTCGCTGCATCTTCTACCTCAAGAGGGGGTACTTCCAGTACTTCGAATCCTTCTTGGAAGGGCAAAGGTGCCCTACTAGCAATAATCAGACGCTCCGCCTTTCCAACAAATTCCTCTATTCTACCTGAATGTCTTTGACTTAATTCCTGTAACTCATCTAGAATCAGAACATCACCTTTGGATGAATTCAGAGCTGCTGACTCAGAAGTGAACCCTATCTCCCATTCTTCAAGGATTGCTGTAATATCTTTGAACGACTCCATTCGAGCGAATCTGACCTGTTCTCCATTTGCTACCATCGCATCAGCAAGCGCGCGAAGAATTGCCGTCTTACCAATTCCCGGTAAGCCGGTGATAATGACTTTCTTGGCATCGAGAAGTGCACTGACAAGATTATCTCGACCCGTAATTTGAGTCGCAGGCGGGGGATTACCAAATAATTCTCCAACCTCTACCTTACGATCTGGTGTAACGATTTCAGAACAGGCTTTTCTTCCTTCTTCGGTAATATGGTAGACCTTACGACGTCTGCTTCCGCCGCCGATAACATGGGCCTTTCTTTCAGAAATCAAACCCTTTTCCAGGAGGTCGTTTATCGGCTGATGAAGAGCAGAACGAACTACTCCAATGAATTCGGCAAGTCCTGGTAAACAGATGTCACGTGGAACATCCCAAGCGGTTTCGATACTTGGTGAATAAGTGGAGAGCAATTGCAAAATCCTACCTTGAGGCCCACTCACCATGTACGTTGGAACTACTACCCACCCAAGTTCCTTCCCCCTCTTCGTTTAGCGATGTATTCTTCATCGATGGACGGTGCAATGGTTTCATGCCCGTCGATGCCGCTAGTGTTGACCTGCCGGCTTCGCCGGGCGTCTACATGTTTAGAACCGAGGCAGGGCGGGTACTATATGTCGGCAAAGCGACTGTACTCAAAGATAGAATTAGAGCCTACTTTGCAAGCAATCCCGACCGTGCAATGATTCCTATTCTCATCGAAAGTGCCGATGAAGTGGAATGCATTATCACAAACTCACCCCAAGAGGCATTGGTTCTGGAACGACAGTTGATTCACCAGCATAGGCCGCGCTATAATTCAATGCTCAAGGACGACAAATCATTCCCTTATCTCGTTCTAACCAAAGAAGAAATTCCTCGAATAATTTACACTCGTAATCCACCTGCTGATTCGTGGCGCTGGGGTCCTTTTCCAAATGCTGGGGCCGTAAAACAAGTAGTGCAATTACTACGCAGACATTTCGGCATAAGAGATTGCAAGGAATTGTTACCACAAGGCTGCTTGGCAATGCATATTGGTTTGTGCTCTGGCCCATGTATCGAGCCAGGAGATTATTCCAAACAAGTCGATGCAGCTCGACGGCTGCTCGATGGTGATGCTGCAGAGTTAATCGATGAACTAGCCCTAGAGATGGATGCAGCATCCAAACTTCAACAATACGAAAATGCCGCAGTTCATCGTGATATGATCAAGTCGATTAGAACTGTTACCAGTCAACAAGTGATTTCTTCAACTGTTTATCGTGACTGTGATGCCATCGGCATTGGAATCAAAGGAGATTTGGCTGCAATTGTAGTACTACATGCCGATGGAGGAGTCGTTAGAGGACAAGAGACTTGGCCATTGATTCATCGAGGTGACATTGGAGAATCTATCTCAATATTTGTGAGCGACCACTATTCCACTCGTAGACCACCCCGGCTGTTATTGACCCCCATCCCATTACCAGATACCGTATCTGAATGGCTATCTACGCGTAGAGGAGCACGTGTTGAGGTCAGAACACCAATTCGTGGCGACCTTCAGACCTTGTCAACTCTCGCACGACAGAATGCAGAGATGCAAGTCGAACGTTTATCCCAGAAAGCGAGTGGAAGTCTTGAGCAAAGAGCAGCAGATGATGGAGCAATTCTACTTGGAATGGAATCTCTCGACCATATTATTTGCTTCGATATGGCCCAACTCCTTGGAGATCAAAGAGTCGGAGCAAGCATTTGCATGCGCAATGGTAGGCCTGCAAAAAAAGAGTATCGAACCTTCACTGTGAAAGGTGATGCAATGGATGATTTGAGAATGATGAGTGAAGTGGTTGAAAGATGGCTAAAGCGGCAAGATGAGTGGCCAGACCTCTTGCTAATCGATGGTGGAGAAACCCACCTATCAATCATCTCAAAATTGCTCATATCACATGGAATAAGGGATCGAATGGTTCTAGCAAGTCTCGCAAAAAGAGAAGAAACTCTTCATCGCGATGGAAAACCCGATTTAATCTTGGACAGAAGAGGAAGAGTTCTCGTGCATGCAAGGGATGAAGCACACCGTTTTGTCAACCGATTTCATCGGAAATCGAGATCTAGAGCAAGACTGTCTGACCCACTTGAATCTGTACAAGGACTTGGTGCTAAGAAATTGCAATCGCTAATTCGTCATTTCGGGGGTCGAAAAGGAATAGTGCATGCCAGTATTGCCGATTTGAAATCTGTCCCTGGCATAGGACCCTCTCTTGCGACAAGGATTCATGAATCGCTTCATTGATCAATCATCGCCGTAGATTTCTTGATACAAATCCACATCTGTCTTGGATTCAGGAATATCAAAATCATCATCCATGAAATCCATACCGCTCCCCGCGGGTGTGGATTCAAAGCCGCTGGCAAGTGAAGCAAAGTCATGATTGGATAGTCCTCCTTTGGATATCGATGGCTTTTGCATGTTCAATTTGGCTTCTCGTTTCCTCTTTTTCTTCGCTCTACGAGCACGAACTCTCCAGACGATTAGTGCAGCCAATAAGGCAGGATATATCCATATTTGACCAAATATCCACCACCAAGTAACTTGGAGACTGAATTGGAATTCGTCTCCAACTTCCCACGATTCAAGAGTAACCGTGATTTGTTGCCTTCCATCTACCATCTTCACTTCTTCCCAGCCATTCTGACTAGTGAAATCCTTCAGAAGGATTCCACTAGGCATTGTGAAGGTTACATCCCCTCGCAATTTTGCATCAAATTCATCAGAGAAGAGGTGGGCTGTGAATGTCATGTTTTGTGGCCCAACTGGCATTCTAATTGGAGCACCATCTTCATCCAAAATGATTCCATCGCCACTCATCGTAAGGAATTGGCTTGTGCTCCCAACTAATAGGTCAGAAAAAGCGACAAGATATTGGGTAATAACTGGTTGGAATGCAGTATTAAGCCCAATTTCAGGATTGCCACTTTTCAAGCCACCCCATCCATTTAGAACGCCTAAGTCCGCAGTGAATTTTGGAATTGTCAATTTGAGCCTAATTGGAATATCATCACCAATTGTGGTTCCCATTCCATCAAGATTTTCAACTTCGGTCACTATTTGAATTCCTGAAAAATCGATTGTGCTTGCTGGGTCTTCTTCGCTAATTTCCAATCCCTTTTCATGAAGAGCATCTGTGGCCATTTTCCCGAAATCTTCAACGAAGGACTCAATGCCATTCTTGGTGAACGACACGTTTTGAATTTCGTTTTCGCCCCCAGGGTCAACCTCCCTCGAAATTGGAGAATCCATCCTACTAGAGATATCGATAATGAGGCGAAGTAGATCCGAAGGGATTACTTCAATATCGACTGAAGTTTCGCCACTACTCATGTTTTCTCGAAGGCTATTAGGGACCTTGATTCGATAAATGTCAATTGTTGCAGTAAGGGAAACGGTTGCATCGATTGATGGCCCCCATTCGTGGAAGTTTATCTCGTAAATATCAGCATCAACATCCAACTCGATGCATGACCAATCCGCTTCAATTGCAGTACATATCTCTTCGCCATCAGAACCTATAATCGAATGCCTAGGGTCATATCCATCTACACTACCTAGCGATACATCGAGTTGGTCAGTTCCCTGTATTCTGTCGATTAATACAATCGAGTTTTCCCCCGTTGCGCTAGTTACCCAGCTGGGTAGGATTATCTCCAACGTCAATTCTGTGGGGGGCATATCAGCAGGAATCATAGCAGACATCATTGTTGAATCTAGAACGGTTTCAATGGTTAATCCTGATTCGAGTATATTCCTCAGATCGTCTTCAACAATCGCATCGAGAAGCCCGGATGGGTCATTTATCTCACTCTTTGCAATATCTAGCAATTTGAGGGAGAATGGTTCAGAATATGACCTAAGAATAATTGGATGGCTTCCATCCATAGCAGTCGCCCCTTCGACACAATAGTATGCATCCATACCAATTGGGAGTGTTTCAGGACAATCAGGATGGCTGAAATTCAAACCTCCACCTGGGCCGGGAAGTCCGATATTTTGTGAATCTGAAACCCATTCCATATCATTCATCACAACTGTACCCACACTTGGTACTGCACCTTCTATGGCGTCGCCAATCAATCCCATTGGGAAATTTGAAGTGAAGGAATCTAAGTCTACTAATCCATTATGATATGCTAATCTAATACCATCAGATGTTACCCATGGTATTGTCGCATTTTCTGTAACATCGACAAGAGAAATACCCCATTCCTGCATCGTTTGCTCATCGAGATGATGTACTGATGCTACCACTTCAATCCATGTTTGGTCTTCGTTAGATAAATCGAGTGTAACACGAAGGTCAAGACCCTTATCGGTATCACCGATTACGACACTGCTCGTTTGTGTGGAGTTTCGATGGCCGATCATTACACTGACATCGCTGGAAATACGCCCCCCCGTTAATGGAGCATCGCGGTTATCGATATTCCACTCGGCTGCCATAAAAGCAGGAGGGCCGGTCCTTGCTGCAATAGTTCCCGTAGGGTCTGTTGAGAGAATAGTAGCATAGTCGGGAGGATTAATTATGAAAGAAGATGAATGCCCAGGCTCTGAAAATAATTGGAATCCCGAAGTGACATCACTACCCATTGCAAGCATGCCTCGATATACTCTTTCCAATACCAATGGGTCTACTGTGCCCATATTGAAAGTGGAAGTTGAAAGGGAAACTGAGGCTGTAACTGAGAAGCAAATCGGTGGGTAGAACACATTGTCATCCAATCCTGCCTCAGATGCGGTATCAAGCGTTGGATCGTCACTGCAACTGGTAGTAATTCCAGCATCGGTGAATGAATTGACATAAGTTGTTGAAATAAAGTCCACTTGACCAAAACCACTACCCAATAATTCCTCGATTGTGTCATTAACCTCTAGCGCTAATTTTTCCTTTACTGTAGGAGTGCCGGGGCCACCTGGATTTTCATCGAAATAATTCCGAATCAAGTCTGCAGGGGCTCCGTCTTGTGGAGTAAGTCCCTCGGTTGCAAGAGCTGCCTCAATTACTGGTTGGTTTAATCCTAAAACCGTACGATTGAATTCATGTAAAGCCCAATTCATTTCAAGATTTATTGTTGCGGTATCAACCAAGTCAAATGTGTATACGCCTTCAATCCAATCTTGCTGATTTGCAGTGCCATCATCGCCCTTATCCCAAGTATCACATTCGCCTCCATTCAATGTGCAGGCAACCATACCAGCAGCGCTAGCGAACGGCATTGCTGCTGGCAATAGAAACATAGCGAGTAGGAGGGGGGTCAGACTTTTCTTCATGCTCGTATTATCCATGTGTCTAGGACATTTAACATGGTTTGCCTCATCGCAATCATGATGACACCGGCATTCGCTTTCATTTCATCGAGAGATGATGCTAGTGGTGTCCATGCTGATTTGAAAGCAAATGGGCTATTGATTACCGAACTCAAACCAATGCCATATGGCGATAAGATTGCCTTTCCCGTAAGGAAAGGAGATTTAGAATTGAATTTTGAATCGGTTGAAAATGAGAATCCACACTCAAAATTATCCCAGTTACTAGATGACCCCCCTTTGAAATGGGAAATTCTAGGAGATGTCGTTGTATTCCCCGAAGACTCGAAACTAGGCGATGGTAATCTCGCTTCAGTAGCAGAAGCACTGGGTTGCACACGAGTTGCAATACAAGCAGAGATTGATTCTGGAATTATGCGCAAGTCGAATTTAGAACTCATTCATGGCGATAATGGCTGGGTAGTTCACAAGGAAAATTTTGTAGATTACGAATTTGATATTACCAAAGTAATGTTCTCTTCGGGTAATGTCACTGAAAGAAGGAGAATGGGCGAATTTGACATGTCAGGAGAAACAATTGTCGATGCATATTGTGGAATTGGATACTACACTATCCCAATGCTTGCAAGATCAAATGCTGCCCATGTTCATGCCTGTGAGATAAATCCAGACAGTATCACTGCATTACAGAAGGGACTTGCAAGGAATGGAGTCTCACATAGATGTACAATATACCATGGTGATAATCGTGATACATTTCAGAATCTATGGGGAATTGCTGACAGGGTAATCCTTGGATTAATCCCTTCATCTCAAGCAACGTGGGCATCAGCAATCAAATGTCTCAAGCCCGCTGGTGGAATAATTCATGTCCACATGAATGTGGAAGAAAATGAAATCGAAGAGTGGATTGAAAAAACTCTCGAATGGTTTTCCACAGTCTCAGGAAAAGATGCTACTGCGAGTCATTTCGAGAAAGTTAAATGGTATTGTCCGCACATTCGTCATGTCGTATTAGACATAGAGATTTCATAAATTTCAACTTGCAACAAAAGTGTGGTCATCCGACCAAGTCTCTCCGTTTGAGTTCTCACCCATTATTCTCCAATGATAGGTGACGCCTGACGTCAATCCGCTAACCCAATGTTGCATTTCTCCAACACTGCTAGCTCCTTTTGAAGCGCAGTTCGCCCAAGCGGATGCAATCTGTCCGCCATCGGCCCAACCCCAACAAATCGTGACATTGGTATTGGTGCCATTATCATAGATACTCCATTCCAAATCGGCGGTCCCAGCAGAGATGTTTGCAGCGGTATGATTCTGAGTAATGATGTCATATTCATAGACGCCATTTCTTTGAGGGTCTGTTGTCCAAACTGGTAAGTGATCTACGGCAGCATGCGTTTCCGGAGTTAAAGGGAAGCCCCACGCTTCATGGAATGGAGCTAGATTGTAACCCGTAGCATTTGAAATCCGGATTGTCCATTCATTGAATTCTGCACTATCACCACTTGGTTGATTACTCATTGTATAATACTCAGAAAGGGCAAAAGTGATTGGTTCCCAACCAAACTCTTCCTTTATTTGTAAATAAGTTTCAAGAGCAGTCCATACGCTCCATTGTGAAATTTGCGAACCGCCATTGAAGTAATTATCACGGCGGCTTTCTCTCGAACTAGATTGTAGAGCAGAATGGCCTTGGCTTAGATTAACTCCTACGAGGTCTTCCATCAAACGAACGCTGAATAGATTACAAGTTGCCTCAGTTGTACCAGGGAGTGTTGAAGGCATCCACTGATGGTTGTGTCCTAATTCGTGGAACATACCCCAATCGCCACTTGTACTCATGTGGTCTAAATCCACTACATTTGGCACACTAGCAAGATGCGCCATGAATGGGTAGCCTGAATGCATCCATCCAGCACTAATTTGCACATCGAAAACCGCTCGCTCAACCCTTGGCCAATCCGACATTCCTGCAAGGTCGTGTTCCATCTGTAATGCAGTTTCCCACCAATCCATCAAATCATCAGAATTGTTTAGAGTTCGTATCTCACTACTTGGGACGGTCAAAATGAAGGCTCCAGAAACCAATTCCGCCCAAGGAGCAGGGTGGTTTCTCTCTGTATTATTCCATTCGGCCATTGTTGTTTGATTGTGAATGTAGAGAGGGGCTGCTACTCCTCCCTCTATTGTGATGTTGAACACACCAAGACTGCTTCCAGCAGGTACTCGCACATAGATTGGTCCGCCGAAAGAATTCGCAACCTGGAAGTTCGTACTTTCAGCCTGATAGGCTCGGACGATTCTTGGATGACGACTAAGAACATCCTTGCTCCATAGTGAATCGCTATGAGCACCTATCAGAATATTTACTCCGGTGTTTACTATTGAAGTTGGAATAGTAATATTCACCAATTCGCCGGGAGCTGCATACAAGCCTGTGCTGAAACGCCCATCGCTTCTAGCACCTGAATATCCGAAATTAGAAGGAAGGCCGTTGTAATCTCCATCGATAGAGATGGTACGGGTGATTCGCGATGCATTTGCTGGCACTGGGCCGGGGAAATCCTTAGCGCTGGGGTGAATTCCTAATTCGCCGGGAGGAAGTTGAAGCATCAGGCTCTCCTGAATAGAGAGAAACATGTCATCGATACCGTCAGCACCGAGATCAAAAGTGTTTGATGGAGAAATCTCTATCCATCCTGTCGTATTGACCAATGTGCGAATATCTGGCCAGAAACCAGGCCAATCTAATGGAATATTCGCTGCAATCCGCTTGATACATCCTCCAGCATCACCTTTGCCTTCATCATTCAATAGCGGACCGGTTAAGATGTGGTCTTCAACGGCTTCAAGCGCTCTTGCTGGGCGATGTAAGTCGCTTAGAGGCGTGGTGAGGTCCGCTCCTGTTCCAATGTTCTGAGAGGAAACGAACATGCCACTGGATTTGGCAAAATGATTTCCGGGGTAATTATTGGCAACGTCGATATTCGAATATGACCAATACCAAGCATGGCCACCCATTACAACTCCACCCCCAGAGAGAAGGAATGATTCGATTGCATCATTTCCAATATCGCCATAAGAATTCCAAAATTCAGCCATGATGCAATCATAATTGCCGAGAGTGTTAACGTCGATTGAAGTAGTGACGGAATATCCTGCTGCAGTTAATTCGTCCTCATAGTGGTTGTATCCATAAACAACGCCGATATTTATGCCATGACAGACCCAATTAACCGCATTCATCGACATTATCGATTCATTGCCAGTATTACGTGTTGCAAGGGATTCATGTCCAAAACCTACCATTCTTCCCTGACCTGCATGTGAAGCCGTTATCAGCGGCCTCTCATCCCAATCCACTCCAATTGGGAACGACCATTCTCCATGAGGGACAATCATACTTGGCCATGATGAACCATAATCGAGAACTCCGACTCCCGCGCTCAAATCACTTGAATCCGCATCAAGGTCATGTACGGCTATCTTCAAACTAGTTTGGAAGGAACCTCCTGAATTATTTGCCCAAATTGAATAGGTAGTCCAGTGCATTCTACCTAAGGGAGTCCCTGTGATATTTCCTTCATCGATAGTCATCCCTACAGGTAATGCCGGTTCTATCTCCCAAGTTTCAATCGCAGGTCCTACATTGATTACAGCAATATGAGCAGATTGATTTGATGCAATGGCGATAACCGATTCTTGCCATGAAATATTTCCAGGAGTCATATCGGTCACGGCGATATTCAATGGAATAGAAAATGGCCCTCCGGAGTTATTGGCCCATATTGTGTGAACTGTTTGTGGATAAAGTTCTGTAGCATTTCCATGAATCCTACCATTCTCGAAAGACAACCCCGTTGGCAATATGGGAATGATGCCCCAGTCTACAACGGGCCCACCTGTTGTGACTGGTAAAATATCGTAATGAAGATTCCATACCAAATTCAAATCGCCACCATAATCGATTCCAGTTACTGGACGGTCTACGACATGTATCTGCACTACTGTAGAAGTCGTTCCACCTGAATTATTAGCAAATACTTGGAATGAATGAGTACCAAGTTCATCTGGAATTCCAGAAATTTCGCCATCGGAAAATAACAAGCCTGAGGGTAATCCTTCAACACCCCATTCTGAAATCTGACCGCCTCCCATACTCGGTTGGAGGGTGTACATCGTTTCATTGACAAAGCAAGAAAGTGGAGAGTAGGAATATCTCAAATTAGACGTTGGATGATCAACAACTAGAATTGTGATTTCTGCAGTAGTATAGCCTCCACTATTATTGGCAAAAATTGTATGATTACTCATGCCAAGTGATAAGGCCTGTCCTGAAACTATTCCATCTGCTGAAAGGTATATCCCCTCAGGCAATACCGGGTATGAAGAAAATGAATTTACCTCTCCTCCAAGGACATCTGGCACCTCATTGAAGAGAATTTCTCCAAGAGTGAAAGCATAAGGTGAGCCTGCATAAAATAATTCACTTGGTGCGAGGTCAAAAAGAATGATTTCAACTTCAAAAGTCGAAGAACCCATCACATTAGATGCTGTTATGGAATAATTTTTCGAAGTTGCATCGTACTCCAAAGGAATCCCTGAAATTATTCCAGATTGCGATAGATAAACGCCCATTGGTAATTCGGGTGTTACCGCCCAGGAATCGGGTGCATCGCCAGAAAATGAAGGGATGAGTTCCATATATTGCCCTAAATTCCATTCTATGCTACTAGATGCATAGGAGAGTGCACTAACTGGCGTCAAGTCTACACAAGCATTATCGCGCCATACCTGTAACATTGTACAATCATCAGGAGTTGGGTCAACGCGATGGTTATTCTCAGGGTCGGGTTCAGTTTCTGGTTCTTGGTCGCTAGGCTCAGTGACCATTCTGTTCATTACTACCCAATATGAGCCACTTGCAACCATAATTGCGAGAAGAATTGCAGCAATTGCATTCGTCTTACCCGACATCACAAATCCTCGTTTTCAAGAAGAATCGCATCTTTGTGTTGTTCTTCATCTGACTCAATTCTTACTCTCTTAAGCAAAACGACTGCCATAATCAATCCTAACCCACCAATTGTCGTAATTCCAAGTGCAGTAGTGAAGAATGACTGTTCCTCTACATCCTTGGGGCTCTCTGGGGTTGGGATTACACCGATCATATCGATGTTGATAATTTTCGCTTCATAGAGTGGTCGGCCGGCCGAAGAAGCAGGGTTCACGATTATCTCTTCACCAGTAGGGTCATCAGAAGTTGGTGTGAGTGCGATTGCTCTTACGTGACTCATTCCATTTCGTACAATTCCAAAGGTAACATATCCTTCATCATCACGATTTTCTGGGTCTAGGTTGTGAGCTTCAGTTTCAGCGATATACCACTGCGTATCGGCACTATCAGGGTCTTGGGAGCGCGCCATTCCAATCGCTCCGTCAACATGTGAAAGGTTCTCGTGATGCTCCATAACCAGAGTATGTCCATCACCGCCACCGCCGCATTCTGCATTTGTTACAGGGTAAAACCCAACCGTCGTACAAGTAGGATCTCCCCCTTGTGTAACGAAATCATCGATTACTCTGTGGAAAAATATGCCATCGTAAATGTCACTTTCAACATGCATTATCATGTTCGCAGTAGTAAGGGGAGCCCACTCTTCGAATAATTCAATGATGATTTCACCTTGTACTCTAGCGCCGGTATGACTTGGCTTGTAATCGACCTCAATCATCAATACTGCATCGCCCGGTCGTGTTTGATTCATCGGGGTGTCCTCAAATTCAGGACCATCGTCCCATTCAGACATGTCCACATCAATACCGCGCCATGCTTCATCGCCCTCTCCTGCAGCTCCAACATGCGGCATTAGCATGAGGAGGACGAGAGTTATCGCGATGCCTCGCATAACACTGGGAAGGTGCCATATGCCATCAATCCTCCACCTAATTAGCGATGGTTTCATCCCTTGAGTGAAAAAGGCAGGCTCATGACGGAAGAAGTTGTAGAGACCAATGCAAATCTGCTGAAGGCAGCAAAATACGCAACATATGGAATGCTAGTTCTAGTTCTAGGTCAATCAATGACCGGAGTGGGTAATTTTACCACCGAACTTGACTTGGCAGCATCTCACAAATATAGTGCATATCTCGGACTTGGTCTTTCAATACTCACTGTTGCAGCGATTATGATAAGTAAAACCGATGATAGTAAATTGAAAGGATTCGGATTTGAAGCCGCTACAATGTGGGTCATCATGTTCGGACTTGGAGAGATGTCTGCAAGTGGAATGCATCACCTTTCGATGTTACATGCGCCAATTGGAGTATTGATGTTCATGAGGCTCTGGATGATGGTAAAGGCATTCCCATCCGAGTAATCCGAGTAAGCGAATCCTCTTGAGCAATGGAGGACAGCGCCTCCTGATGGAGGAGGAGACCTACGAGGCCGAACTCATCCCCGAAGGGGATGTTCGAGGGCTCAATATTACTCTCGCAGGCACTTTTGCAGTGGCTGTAGCCTTCCTTATTCTCGCCATGGGTTTCGGTACTGATGTCCTAGGAGATTCAAATTCTGATGATTCATTAGAATGGTGGCAAATACCATTGCACGACCGTTACAAAATGGATTTGGATTTGACTCAAGAACGTTCTATCTTGCCTGAAAATGGAACCTATGAAGTTCTAACATATACCGAACACTTCGTTTCAGTAGACCTTCCAATCTCAGAAGAAGATGCTGGTTTCCCAGAAGAAGATGTGATGCACGTTGCACTTTGGTTACCAGATGTGCCAGAAGGAACAACAGTGCCAGTCATCATGACAATCCATCCATATTACGACTTTGGCGGTGAAGGAATGCCAGGTGTTGGTGATGATTCAAGTCCGAATACCGTTCCTGATGGCGGTATCGGAAAATGGGTATATGATAATTTCATTTCTCACGGATATGCACTTGCTCAATCCTCAACTTTTGGCACTGGCAAGAGTACTCATTGCCAGGATGTGAAAGGTCTCGGTGAACAAACGGGAATTCAAGCGGTTGTTCAGTGGCTTGGTGAACAAGAATGGTCGAATGGCAAAGTAGGCCTGATGGGTAAATCATACGCGGGAACTACCAATTGGGAAGCAGCCCAACAACCGAGTGAATATCTCAAAACAATCGTACCGATCTCCGGCTCAATAGGGGTACAGGAAATGTTCTACCGCAATGGTTCATCTGAAGCACGTGCGCTTGGATATGATGCTGCTTATCAGGCTGCAACTAGTGACCTTACTACCGATGAATTGAGAATGTGTAGTGATGACTTAATCGGTCCACTCAACCCTTGGTCTACTTGGGGATGGGCTGAGTTTGGCGGAGCCCAATGGAATGATTATTGGGAAGAGCGTCGACATCTTCCAGATGTACTCGAAAACTACCGAGGTAGCGTCTATCTCGTCTGGGGAATGCAGGATTGGAATGTCGATCCATACCATGCATTCCCTACCTATCAGTTGATGCGAGATGCTGGAATTCCCGCTCGTGGCATCATGGGCCAATGGGCTCACAATTATCCCGACCAACCCGATAGACACGGCGCACTTGAGAGTGGCTATGGAGCAGAGGCATACCCTTCAATGAGCCGAATGGATTGGGCGGTAGAACTCTATGGCTGGTTCAATTATTGGCTCAAAGGAATTGGGGATGAGCCTGAATCTCATGTCCAAATCCAACGTAATGATGGACGCTGGCACGTAGAAGAGACTTGGCCTCCTGCAGATATGTCGATGTGGGAAATTCCGCTCGATATCGCGACCTCGCAAGGGTCTAGAGTTTCTGCAACTTCGACTACTACAATCACTTTACCCGGCCAGGTTGATGACATGCACATCTCTGGTCTAGCAACATTGCATCTTTCTGTACAGGCTAGTTCTTGTAATGGTGGTCAAATTTTTGCTACTATGTTCGATAAAACAGATGGATTGCGAATTGGCCACGCCACTATGGATTTGAGATACCGAGATGGAGGGTATACTGCAAAACCCGTAGTTCCCTTCGCATCATATACAATGAAAATGGAATTCAACCCTATTGATGCAATTATCCCTGCTGGTCATGAAATTGAAATCGTATTGACCGAGACTGGGGAGGATTACCTGCCCAGCCCGTGCCAAGCAGTTGGATTGAATGTCAACATCGATTCTTCGAGCACACTTGGTCTACCGCTAATCTATCGCTCCGATAATGCGCCCGAATGGTTTGAAGTTCCGGCCTGGTGGGAGATGGTAGAATGAAAATTCTCGCATTTGAAGATACAGTTGATATCGAATCCTTGCTTCGTAGTGGTAAAGTCGATTGTGATTCTTTAGAAATATTACAACATTGGAATACTGCAGGCCATCTAGAGATTATTGAAGAATGCGCCCCAGATGTTCTACTTCTCGACCACTATATTCCACCAACTAGGGGCTTGCAGGTCCTGATAAACTTGTTAGCAAGCAATATTGCTAGACCTACTCGAATTATTGCAATGAGTTCAGCGAATATGGCAAACCAAGCAATGCTTGAAGCTGGCGCTGATGAGGGAATCATCAAATCCAAACTAGCAAAATTGGAATTCTGGCCACGTCACTCATGAGGTTGCCAGTCCTCTTGTCCTGGCTCACGATACCACCAGTAACCATCGTCATCCTTCCACCATTCGACTCCGTCGTCATCGGTGTAGTAATCCTCATCTTGAGTTGCAGTAGGATCATCAAGACCACTCTCTTCTGCCATTTGCTTCTTAAGATTAGAAATCCCTTCTTCGGCATCAGCAAAAACGCGGTGCTGGGTGATAATTTCCTTCTGGTGGTCGCCTGCGGCAATCGCTTCATCTGAGTCTGCCAAAAAGTCTGCAGACATCGATTGTCTGAATTCTTCAAATTCATCTCTTCCGAACGAACCTGTGAACTCATCGCCCTGAGATTTCATCAAGTCGTCAAGATTCTTGCGCTTACCGAGATTGAGTTCTGGAGCATCAGGGGCATCTCCAGCATAGAATGAATCTACTGAATCATCCAACTTGGGGAAAGTTCGCTCTTTTGGGTCCACATCTTCGATTGCTTCGATAAGCAAATCGTGTTCCTCGTCATCAATTGTACCTTCTTCGTACTGCTGTTGAACAACCTTAACCAATTTATTCAAGGCCTTAGCGAGAGCTTTGTCTCCAGATGATTCGTCGACAGTCTTGTCAATCTGCTTTACCAGACGCTCATATGGGCTTCCAGTAATTGCTCCGAGGAAACGACCGAATCCGCCCTTCTTCTTCGCCATGTTGCAATGAGTGGTGCTTGAGTATTCAAGGATTCGCAAAAAATGAGCCAATCGGCGCGCCCTTCATGTCCACGAACCTGTTGGCACTGCTATGGTGAGTGAATGGTTGGCCGAAGCGATGGCCATTTACAATGATGAATCTCATCAGCGCCGGGAAGAATATGTCGCTCAAGTGCACTTTCCATCAAATATTCTGGAGGATATTCTAGAATGGGCCTTCAAGGCATTACCCGATGAAATTCTCGTTGGACTTGATGTTTCAGAAGATAGAAATCTACCAGATGTTGAAGTTGACTTTCAAGGTGAAAATAGTAAACACAACTTATTCGCCGGTCAAGGCTACCGTATCAATGAGGCGAAGATGGTCAACAGAGGTGACTCCTTCTCTGTTCACCATTTACCTGAAGAATGGACTGATGAGGTATTCGGTTCAGATCGTGGGCCAAGGGCCGGACGTTTTACCCATTGGCTTCACACTCACCCAAATTGCCCTGCTATCCCAAGTGGCCCAGATGCTGATGCTGCCCAATCTACTGACGGTGTTGACCTAATCCTCGGCATAGAATTCTCGCCAGAAGGTCCACTACCTTGGTGGGATGATGTTGAAGGTGAACGAAGAGTAATTGGTGAAAAGAAATCCTGGTTCAAGCGCAAAGATAAGCGCCCGATATTAGGTAGATCTGTGACTGGTCATCACATACATTCGCTGGAATTAATCGCCTTCCATAAGGCCGGTCTTGGAGTAAATGTCGTCTTCGTAAATGAAGAAGGGCAGCCCTATTGACATCCTTCGCCGCTAAATTCCCATTCGGATAAAAAGGAATTGAGGTCATCGAGTCTTTCTTGATTTACTCCTAAATCGCCCACTCCTAGCCGTGACTCGCTGTGGAAGTTCACTGTTCCGCATTGATTCTCGTAGAGTAAATCATCCGAGAACTGCATAAACAGAGTCCGGTCGACAATGTGTCCGGGCTCAAAATTTGATGTCCAAATTCTAGTATCCTCCCAAGCCATCATCGCCTCGTGAAGTTCATCATCGCTAACATTGAGCTCTAGAGTCATTCTAGCGCAGTTTTGCGAATCTTTAGGACATGCATCTGGCATTTCATCAAGCGAATATGGCATACTAATCATCTGAATAAAGAGCAGGACACCCGCCCAAAATGTAGGTACCCATTTTATGGCTTTGCGTAATTCTTCATTCATCTTGAATCCTCAAATGGATTTTTGCGACCAATTTCCACCTATCCACTCGTAAACAAGTGGCTTTCCGGTTGGAATCTCTAATCCGAGGACTTCTTCACGAGACAAGCCTTCAATGCTCATCACTATACTTCGAAGGCTATTTCCATGGGCGGCAACGAATACATTACGGCCTTTTTCAAGAGATGGAACAATCTCAGAATCGAGATAGGGAATTGTGCGAGCAGCTGTGAGTTCAAGCGATTCTCCACCCGGAGGTGGTACGTCAAATGAGCGACGCCAAATATGCACCTGCTCATCGCCATACTTGTCTCTAGTTTCCTGCTTGTCAAGGCCTTGGAGGTCTCCATACATCCGCTCATTCAATTGCCATGACACATAGACTGGAAGTGTTCCCTCTCCACTATCATTGGATTGAGCCCACTCTACCATTCTCGATTCGTTTTCACTCATCGATTCATCATTTGCAGAATATTGGAAAACCGGCACACACCCATCTCCTCGCTGTGCGAGAGCGAGCATTGCAGTCATTTGAGCCCTAATTAATGTGGAAACGTGGACCTCATCGATTGGGAGTTCGGAGATCTCTTTACCACCAGCAATAGCCTCTTCAATGCCCTTATTGGTAAGTGGAACATCTACCCACCCAGTAAACAAATTTGCCGCATTCCACATGGATTGGCCGTGGCGCATGAGGATGAGAAGAGACATGTTCCTCATCCTATGGGCGAAGCCCCCGGTACTTGAACATCAGGGGAAGGCATCAGAAACTATCCAGATTGCAAATAGTGGGAATAATCCCATTGCTAAATCTCTGAGGAAGAAGAGAATTAGTGTCTTAGTATTGGCTTCAGCAATTTTCTCAAACTCGTATTGGAGGTGCTCATCGATTTTATCACTGATTTTAGACGCGCCTTTCCTTGCAAGTTCGATTGCTGCACTCGTTGCCACCGCACTGACCAAACCAGCAGGGGTGAATTTGCGTGCTTTAAGAGCAAGAAGTCCCCAGGTTGTAAGAGCGCTTTTTGCGATTTTTTTCTTGGTATCAGTTTCAGGTTCAGGGTCATCCTTACCTGCGAATTTCCTCAACAATCCTCTGACGCCCATTCCAGCATCAGCCATTAATTTTAGGCGCTCGATATTCTGCTTCTCTACTGCACTTAGCATTCTACGCACTCTTGCAATTCTGAATAAATCAAATACTATCCAGCCCATTGTAATAATCATTAGTACTGCAAGTCCAGTTGAATTGGAAGATGCCCAGTCATCCCAACCAAGTGGATCTCTGGTCATTCGGAAAATGAATACCACAAGCATCGGGATGAAAAATGCAAGGATTTCATTGAATGCGAGCATTCCAAATCCCTTTATCGGCAATTCTCGGAATCGTTTCAGAATCCAACCACTATGAGGTGACAACTGTTTGGTAACACGAGTAAATGGCCCAGTGAGTAGCAAAACGCGTAGCGTGAATGGGATTAACAGGAGCCAAATGTATGTGCCCCACACTTCCTCGGGCGGGAATGCTGGGATGGAAATTGGTTGGACCACAAATGTCCGATGCCACTATCTCCCATTTCAATCCAAGGCCGCAGGGTTCATGCCATCCTTGCACTTCGCCGTGTCATGCCCTTCTGGCACGGCCTCTCCGATTGGCTTAGCATGAGCGTTGACCGCGCATGGATCGATGAGAATGTTCGCTGGAAAGATTTCGGCACAGGTGTACGCTTGGGAAGGCTACACCGAGAGGATGCAACCTCTCTGGTACTGTATGATGTTGTGAGCGATGTTGACATTGATGCATTCATGCCACACACACATCCTGGAGGCGAGGTTTACATCGTCCTTGAAGGAGAAGTTTGGGATGATGATGGAACTTATCCACAGGGCTCGATTGTTTGGATGGACAGGGAGACTACACACAATCCACGTACTCGAGGTCAAACTCTGATTCTGGTACTTTGGCCCGAGGGTGTAAAGGTCAATTGAGGTGATTTCATGCTAACAAATATCTCGGCTTACAAATTCCTCGACATGCACGACTTTGAGGAAATGAGGGCTCCATTACAGCATTTCTGTTATTCACAAGGCATCAAAGGAACAATCCTCCTCTCTCCAGAAGGAATCAACATCTTCCTCTCAGCTGAACGTGAACAAATCGATGCTTTCGTTGAGTTCCTCAAAGAAGACGAACGCTTTGATGACATCTGGGTCAAATATTCCGAATCCGAGGAATGTGCATTCCGTAAAATGAATGTCCGCCTAAAGAAGGAAATTATCTCCATGGGAGTTCCAAGTGTAAAGCCGCACGAATTTACCGGCGATTCCATCGAACCTGCTGAATTCAAGCGTTGGCTCGATGATGGAAAAGAAGTAACAATTCTCGATACTCGAAATGATTACGAAATACGAATGGGTACTTTTGAGGGGGCTGTGGACTTCGACATCCAGTCTTTCCGAGCATTCCCAAAGGCAGTTGCTGAATGCGAAATACCCAAAGATAAGCCAGTCGTAATGTTCTGTACTGGTGGAATTCGCTGCGAAAAAGCAAGCGTAGTAATGCTCAACGAAGGATTCGAAGAGGTCTACCAAATACATGGTGGAATTCTCAATTACTTCGAGCAAACTGGAGGTGCGCACTGGAATGGAGAATGCTTCGTCTTCGACAGAAGGGTCGGAGTAGCAGGTGACCTCACTGAAACCGCAACTGAAGTTTGTTGGGCTTGTAGAGAACCTCTCACAGTTGAAGAGCAGAAGAATCCCGCTTTCGTTCAAGGGGTTTCCTGCCCCTACTGTATCGAGGGTAAGGCATGAGCCTGCCAATCCTCTACTCATTCAGGCGTTGCCCATACGCAATGCGTGCCCGTATGTCCCTCGTACGTACAGGATTCGAAGTCGAGCACAGAGAGGTCCTCTTGAGAGACCGCCCAGCCCATATGATGGAGATTTCACCAAAGGGAACTGTTCCGGTATTGCTCTTGCCCGATGGTACGGTCATCGAGGAGAGCTTGGAGATCATGGAGCATGTACTTCCCTGGGAATTATCGCAGCATGAGCAAGAATGGGTAAGTAGAAATGACGATGAATTCAAATTTCATCTCGACCGCTACAAGTATCCCAATCGCTACGATGATGTAGATGAATTAGAGCACAGAGAGAAAGCATGCAAATTCATTGAATCGCTTGAAGAAGAAATTCCTGAAGGAAATCTAAGCGATGCAAT
>Ga0066846_10000251_pt1 | contig 26233 bp, 19 predicted proteins | sample ETNtaG_33_FD_65489 | JGI IMG/M metagenome (GOLD analysis project Ga0066846, IMG submission 65489) | Marine microbial and viral communities from oxygen minimum zone, Eastern Pacific Ocean - ETNP201310SV76 | ecosystem: Environmental > Aquatic > Marine > Oceanic | place: Pacific Ocean: Eastern... | reverse complement strand
ACTCATCTTCCTTCAGAATATCACTGGCTTCATGGTAGGCAAGGCCTACGAGGCAGGAGGCATTGCCAAAGACGGTGCAAAGCTCGTTACCGCGGTATCATGTGTTAATGTGCCAAAATTCACCGTAATAATCGGTGGTTCACATGGTGCAGGTAATTACGGAATGTGTGGACGAGCATATGATCCTCGGTTCCTCTTCATGTGGCCAAATAGTAGAATCTCTGTAATGGGTGGACCCCAGGCGGCAGACGTACTTACTACTGTCAAGCAAGACCAAAGGGCAAGAGAAGGAAAAGAGCCTATGGAAGGTGAAGAACTTGAGACATTCCGTTCACCGATTCTTGAAAAATATGAGACCGAAGGATCCCCTTACTATTCCACAGCTCGTTTATGGGATGATGGAATTATTGACCCAAGGGATACTCGTGACATCCTTGGCCTATGTATTGCAGCTTCGCGAAATGCGGAATTGCCTACTGGCCGATTTGGCGTCTTTAGAATGTAATTGGAAAATTCAAAAAAGCAATTGGAGAAATAGATATGAAAACCCCCCCTTCTACTTCACTTGTGCAATTGGAAATTGATGGCAGTATTGCTAGGATTACCCTAATGCGCTCGGAGAAGTATAACGCAATGAATGTACAGATGATTACAGAATTAGTGGAATTGTTCGATTGGACTCGCGCTAATTCTGTAGGTGAACAGAATAGACTGACTGATGATGCCGGAGATAAACTGCTGAGGGTCATCGTACTATCTGGTGACGGCAAGCATTTCTGTGCAGGTGCTGACATCAATATGATGCGAGATGCAGGAGCAAATACTCCTGAAGAGAACCGTAGTGATTCAGAACGCTTAGATCGATTGTTCAATGGCCTATGGTCACATCCATGTTTCACGATTGGTTTGATTCAAGGAGTAGCTTTGGGAGGAGGTGCAGGCTTAATCGCGTGTATGGACCATGTCATTTGCAAATCTGAAGTGAAGATTGCTCTTTCAGAAGGGAAGTTAGGCATTCTACCTGCCGTTATTGGTCCATACGTCTATCGAAGGATGGGCAGTGCAAATTATCGACGCCATGCCATGCTAGCAGGACAAATGGATGCAACCGAGGCCCTCCGAATCTGTATGGTTGATGCTATCGATGATTCACTAGATCCTTCTTCTATTATTGCAGAAGTTCTCACAACCGGTCCATGTGCAGTTGCTGCTGCTAAGCAATTATCACTTGGTTTTGATAGATGGGATTCCGATGATGCCAGTCTCAGAGAGTGGACATTGGATTACACCAGCCGTATGCGCGGGTCTGCTGAAGGGCAAGAGGGCATGTCTTCATTCCTTGAGAAACGCCCGGCGAATTGGAAGCCCGAGGAGTGAACACGCATGATTAAACGCGTTCTCGTCGCTAACCGCGGGGAGATCGCTTGCCGTATCTTGAGGGCTTGCCGAGAAGCGGGAATTGAAGGAGTTGCAGTTTTTGCTGGAAATGATTCTACTTCTCTATTCACCGAACTCGCTGACATCTCAATCGAGTTGAAGGGCGAGGGGCTCACAGAAACTTACCTCAATCAAGAACAGATAATCACAATCGCACTCGAGAATGGATGCGATTCCGTACACCCAGGATTCGGATTTCTTTCGGAGAGGGCAGATTTCGCAAATGCTGTAATCGCTGCAGGACTAATTTGGATTGGCCCATCTGCTGAAGCGATTACCAATATGGGCGACAAAATGACTGCTCGTATGACTATGAAGGCTGCGGGAGTTCCAGTAATTCCTGGAGTAGAAGTTAAAGGCGGGCTTGCTGAAATCCTTGAAGTCGCTCCTTCTGTTGGATTCCCACTATTGCTCAAGGCAACTGCGGGTGGTGGCGGTAAAGGGATGCGAGCCGTCCACAGTCCTGACAACCTCGAGATAGAGGCAAAGGCGGCGATGCGAGAAGCTCTGAACGCCTTTGGAGATGATAGGGTATATGTCGAGAGATTACTAACAGGTAGTCGACACATAGAGATTCAGGTCCTTGCAGATAGCCACGGTCGCACTATCCATTTGGGAGAACGCGAGTGCAGTGTACAGCGTCGTCATCAGAAGGTGTTCGAAGAATCTCCAAGCATCGCTCTCGATGCTCAACTTCGCGAAGAAATGGGAGAGGCTGCTTGTGAGGCAGCACGCGCCGTCGATTACGAAGGAGCAGGTACCGTAGAATTCCTCGTTACTCCAAAAGGAGAATTTTTCTTCCTTGAAATGAATACTAGAATCCAAGTCGAACACCCGGTAACCGAGATGGTCACTGGAGTTGATATTGTTCGTGAGCAACTAAGAATCGCTGCTGGCGAACCGATGAGTTGTGGTGAATTGCAGATACGTGGTCACGCGATTGAAGTTCGGCTATATGCTGAGGACCCCGCCAATAATTTCCTTCCATGTATTGGTGAATTAGCGGTATTCATTCCTCCTGAAGGACCAGGCGTTCGCCTCGACACTGGTGTTAGGCAAGGCGATTCGGTCACTCCTGATTATGACCCAATGCTTGCCAAACTAATCGTTTGGGCGCCATCTAGGGCTGAAGCACTGCAACGAATGAGCCGGGCCTTAGATGAATTCATAGTATTGGGTTGCACCACAAATCTTCGATTTTTGCGTGAATTGTGCGACCACCCCGATGTAGTAGATGGATGGACAACTACTGACATGATTGAGAGATTGTGGCCCGATGGTTGGACACCTGACATGCCTTCAATAATATTGGATGCTGGACTTTTGATCGCCTCTGCTTGTGAATCTTCAGGAATGGGTCGACAAAAAAGGGTCAACCTCTCCACAACTGGTGAATCACCTTCACCATTCAATACGATTAGCCGGAGGTTCCCTTGATGGAGTTCAAGACAACTTTTGGACGGGTTGAAATCAACCCACTGAAGGATGGAAATATGTTCCATCATGAAAATTTAATTCTAGATATTGGCCAAGAGTTGTGGCTTACAATAGATTCTCGCCGGTTCAAGGTACATGCGACCAAGGTCGGAGATGATTGGTGGGTTCATGTCCTAGGACATACACTCCGATTGGAATTGGTTGAACCCGGTGCTTCTGGAATGGACGATGAAGGGGAATTAACCGCTCCAATGCCTGGTAAGATACTCGAAGTACTCGTAGAGGAGGGCCAGAGAGTTTCATCAGGCGACCCATTGATGATAATGGAGGCGATGAAGATGGAACACCGAATTGTGGCAAGCCACAATGGTATTGTCGATAAAATCCACTACTCTGCAGGAGAGCAGGTAAATCAGGGAGCAGAATTGCTCTCTTTATCCGATGAATAAATCACTCGACTTTGGAGACGTTGATAGCGTTTGGACCCTTTGGTCCTTCGCCAACTTCGAACTCGACTGTGTCGCCGTCGTTAATTTCGCCTTCTACTTGGGAGATATGAACAAAGAGATCTGATTCTCCTTCTCGCTCGATAAATCCGAATCCTTTGGTCTGATTGAACCACTTGACAGTACCTTGTGCCATACCCGGCCGTCAAGTGACATGGTTAATTATGTTACTACTCCCATTGTACCAAGAAATGAGACAAAGTTATTCATTTTTAATCAGCCAACCTTAGATGATTAAGTCGGATTGCAGTACTTACTACAGAATCAAAAGGCTCGCAAATAATCACCACTGGCAAGGCTCTAGAGTTGTCTTTCCACCCATTAGTGGAACTAGGCATTCAGGTACGCGCACACGGCCATCTTCGAGTTGGTTTTGTTCCATTATGGCGACGAGTGCTCTACTGGTAGCTACTGCAGTGGAATTTAGTGTATGTACTGCTTCATTTCCTTCACTAGTTCGGAATCTCATACTGAGGCGGTTGGCCTGATAATCTGTGCAATTTGAGCAGGATACAATTTCTTTGTAAGCGCCAGCACCTGGAAGCCAAGCCTCAAGGTCATATTTGCGTGCAGCAACGGTACCCATGTCACCTGTACAGATATTGACAACCTCGTAGTGAAGACCTAAGTTATCCCAAAGGTCGATACAGTTCTGAAGTAATTCTTCATGGTGGTCCCACGAATCATCAGGATGTGAGATAACAATTTGTTCGATTTTCGTAAATTGGTGGACTCGCCAAATTCCACGATCCGATAACCCATGTGCTCCTACTTCACGGCGGAAGCACGGACTAACTCCAACGATTTTAATCGGTAATAGACTCGGTTCGATAACCTCATCCATGAACATCGAAGTCAGAGGATGTTCACTGGTTGCAATCATGTAAAGTGGGTCAGGTGTAATACCATACATTACCGTCTCAAAGTCACTCAAGTCAGTAACGCCTTCGTAGGCCTTTCTATTCATCATGACTGGCGGTTGTACGAATGTAAATCCACGACTGGTAATGAAGTCTACAGCATAGGTTTGTAGCGCTAATTCAAGACGAGCCAAATCTCCCTTAAGGAAGAAGAAGCGGCTACCAGCAATCTTTGCAGCCCTTTCTAGGTCCACCCACTTATTCATTTCAATCAAGTCGTTGTGGGTTCTTGTATCGAAGTCGAATTCAGGTTTTTCACCATGGAGGGAATGTTGGGTATTTCCTCCTTCATCAGCACCAACTGGAACAGCATCATGGAGGAGATTTGGGATTCTCATCCGAATAGTATCTCTTTCTTCAAGTAGAGTTTTTGCCTTCTCGTCAAGTGCAGCGATTCTATCTCCAAGGTCCTTTACCTCGGCCATAATTCGATTGCTTTCTGCTTCGTCACCGCTCTTCTTAGCATCGGCGATTCCACGTGCTGCTTGGTTACGCATTCTTCGAGCATCTTCCATCTCTTTTTGCGCATTCCTCCAATCATTATCGAGGGAGATTACTGCATCTATTCTTTCATGGGAAATACCACGTTTATCATGGTCTGCGCGAATAATATCGATTTGGTTCCTGAATAGATCCATACTCAACATCATACATCACCTCACAACGATATTCCAAAATTAAATGCAGTTCCTGCTGCGAATAGGATTCCGCCTACGATGTAGCCAAGAATTGCTCCACCATTGAGTAGAGGTAGTCCTGCTTGTGGTCTACCACTAGCAACGAACATCATCAATGCAAGATAGCCGACGAGACCGCCCACGACTGTTGCAATTCCGACTTCCAATCCACCAGTTGTAACCCACTGGACTGCAGAAACCACTAGCATTCCAGGGAAGATAACATCGCCCAAGCCCATGAACATGGCTTCTTTCGATTTCTTGCGTTTCTTTGGCTGTGTAGTTTGCACTGGCACATTCTCTTGTGCAGAAGCGGTTTCTGGGCGAATCGAACCTTGTTCCTCAAGCATAGAGTAACCTCTTTCTTGAGGAGCAACCAGTAGAATCGGAAGTTTGAGCCCTATCATAGTATCAGCTAGGTCGAGCATGTGCTTGGAGCGGTAGACGGCCCACGCATCGTAAATCGCTGCTAATATCATGAAGATCATTATCAGGGTTGGAACAAAGGTTACACCAAGCATTACGATGACTCCAGCGCCCACGAGTACGCCTACGGTATTCACTACATACCATTCCGGACGAATGAAGAGGAGTACCATCAATAAGACAGCAAGGCCGAATCCTATTCCGAATGCTAGCCATGACCATTCAATACCGATATTATTGTACATCTCACTGGTAAATTCCCCACTTTCAAATGAAATTGTGGTTTCAGTATATTCCCACTCGCCACTATCATTCTCAGTGAAATAACCCTCATTATTGGATACGAGTTGTACCGTTGAATTTTCGACAATTATCATTGTACTATTTGCAGTATCTTTGTCAATGGTGACATATTCAATCATCGACTCAAAGAATAGGCCGTGAATACCATCGCCTGAGGCAATCCAGAGGTCTTTTTGGCTATCATTATTGAGGTCATTTAGTCCGAAAGCAGTAATTGGGCCATCATAGAAAGAGCCAACCTTGAGGGCGCTTTCTACACTCATCGAACCATTTTCTAGAGGGGGGTCCTTCATTTCAAGTCCATCATACAGTCCTTCTTCCCAAGTATATGCAGTAATCTCTCCAGATTCAGTTCCAATGACGAGCAGGTCGTTATTACCATCGTCAAAGGGGCTTTCTCCGAAAGTTGTGGCAGTAAAAGTATCTTCATCCCCTGAAGAAACGGACCATAGAATAGTGGCAAGAGTTAATTCATCACGAGTTGAATTAGTAAAATCATCACCATATTTTTCGAGAGTGATAATGACAGAACCACTTGCCGAGGTCATCAAAATGTGTTTGGTATCGATTTGTTTTAGCATCAATGACCCACCATCAATGTTGAGTTGTGGGAATGACCATGCTGCTTGATGGGCAGTAATGTTCGTGCCGTGGAAGGTATTTTGTCTAACCAATGAATTTTTCTGGGTAACAATGTATAGTGCTCCCTTCGGCTGTTCAAATTCACCTTCTGGTTCTTCGATTACCTCGAATGCTGCTGAACATCCATCTGGAATCGCTAAACTGAAATTCTCAGTGATTAAATCGCCATCGTCATTTAGATACGTATTTGGTTCTCCTTCGAAGCACTGATATGTGGAAATTATCTCTCCACTTTCCTTGTCGAGAGTCCAAATAAAGGCACCATTTGTGACAGTATATCCCATCAGTCCTTCAGTAATGACTGAAGTTGGATCTCCTGGCCAAGCATCGAGTGTTGTAGACCAAAGAGGTTCATTTGAGGCACCATAATACATATTCAGATCTAAAGTGTGATTATATTCGGGATAACTATCCCAGTTAGATACTTCTGAAATCCATCCCCCATCGACAGTGGCGACAATATGTTCTTCACTCAATTCATTCGATTCAAAAACAAATGGCACTTGATCATCCATGTCGATAATTAGTAAATGTGCTCCGGGCACAGTAGTATAGCACAGTGCAAGGAATAGAACCCCCATCAATCCATATTTGATGAATAATTCTTTGTGATTTTTTGCAAGCCATAAAATCAATGCTGTGAATACAAAAATCATACCCAGTTCAAGAATAATATAGCGTGCTTGAGTGGTTCCTGCTTCACCAAATGCATGTAGCCCAGCTGCATCAAAGAAGGGGCGCAGCCACACACCAAGAGCGATAGTGACGACAAACATTACCGCCATGCCAAGCATGCCTGGTGCTTGCTCAATCATTACGTTGAGAAGGCTCGATTCTTTGGCCAGTTCACGCTCTACGCGTTTCACATGGTCAGTCGGTACAGGCTCGCCCATGCTTTGCACCGAGTGTGAGGATGGTTTTCTAATCATTGGATGAAGACGCCCCTTCGGGGCGAAGGAGCAATCAAGTCTCTCGTATTGGATAGCGTTGTGAGGGAATGGCTTGATGAGAGCCGAGGCAGGGGCATGTCCCTTGGTTTGGAGAGAGTTTCAGAGGCTCTAGAATTGCTTGATAGACCAGACCGAGCAATGACATGTATTCATGTTGCAGGCTCAAATGGCAAAGGCAGTGCATGTGCACAAATTCTTGCAGGCCTATGTAGAGCAGGATACGATGTTGGAATGTTTTCTTCACCCCATGTAGTTCGGGTCGAGGAACGTGTTCGAATCAATGGCCGGCCTGCATCATCTGAGGATTTTGATAAGGCCCTTCGGCAAGTGAAGGAATTAGAATTAGAACTGACATTTTTTGAAATTACATATCTAGTTTCATTATTGGTTTGCAAGGATGCCGGAATGCAAGTGATGGTTCTTGAAACGGGTCTAGGTGGAAGGTTAGATGCAACAAGAACAGCAGATGTTGCAGGATGCCTTGTCACATCTGTTAGTTTAGAGCATTCAGAAATACTCGGTAATACATTGGAAGAAATAGCGCGCGAAAAAGCAGCGATTTGGCGCCCCGGTGTTGCAATGATAATTCGAGACCCAGGTCTCCCTTCAGTTCGCAATGCAATGCGAGATGAAGCCGTGAATGCTAGGTTTGTTCAGGTCGAATCTTCAACCGCTATCGATGAAGCGGGGGATTTAGCTGAAATCCTATGTAAAGAATTGGGGATGCCATTTATTCGTCGTCCAATCAATTGGCCTGCACGAATGCAACTGATAAATGACCAAGTTTCTGTATTATTGGATGCTGCTCACAATCCGAGCGGCATGGAAAGAATAATGCCAGAAATTGCAAGCATACTTCCCGAGCGCTGGAGTTTGTTATTTGGAACCTCACCCCAAGAAAATATGGAATTTATGCTTGCGCCTTTGTTCGCTTTATGTTCGACTCATCCACCGGTTGAAATAATCACAACAGAGCCTCAGGGTGGTCGTTATCCGGGCGTTGAAAATCCAATTTCAGGAGTATTACACATACCTGATCCCGGACAGGCTTTCGACGCTTTCGAAGAACCGACTGAGATGGTAGTAGTAATTGGTTCACTCTATCTTTGTGGAAATATCTTGACAGAACTTGAATTAGATAGTGATAATCATCTCGACATACTTTCATGACCTCAACCCTCTTCGATGTAAAAGATGAAGGACAAACATCTGTCAATTCGCATCGAGCAATGTCTTGCTCTTTCAAAGGCTAGCAATTGTCCTAGGCGCAAATTTGGCGCTCTTTTAGTCGACCCTTTGCGCAATGTCGTATTGATGGATGGTTACAATGGCGGCCCTCGCGGAGGAGGGAATCTTTGTGGTGGCGATGAATGCCTGCGCGACACTATGGATATCAAATCCGGGACACGTGTTGAAATTGGTTGCCACCATGCGGAAATGAACCTCATATGCAATTCTGCGGCAAATGGCGTCCCAACAAACGGGGCATGGTTGCTGGTAACTGGTGAGCCCTGTATGATGTGTGCAAAATTGATTCACCACTCCGGTATCGAACGTGTAATCATTGTCTCAGGAGGATTTGCTGGAGAGAACGGCGTTGGTTATCTTGAGACTCATGGAATTACAGTTCAGCATACTGAAGGCCCACAAGACCCTCGTTCTTTGTGACCGGTGTATTGAACACCAACTATTAACTCCGAATCATCGATGAGTGAGTTCAGAGTGCTTGCAATCGTGCTGCTTCTCATAGTGCCCGGTTGTATTTCTGATGATACTTCAGTGGACACAATCGTCGATGAAGAAGTAGTCGAACTTGAGGCATGTAATGGTGCAAAGGAATTATGCCTCCGCACATATGACAATGTCACATTTCCAGAAACTCACAATGCATTTTCCACCCATCAAGATGGAATCTATTATCCTGCAAGCAATCATGAAACCGGCCTTACTGCTCAATGGAATGCAGGAATGAGAGCATTCATGTTAGATACTCATTATACCAGTCAATTCGCTAACAATCCTTCCAATGTTGCATTCTGCCATGGCGATGATAGTCGTGGATTTTCACCTTGTAGATATGGCGAAGTCAATCCATGGAATTGGTTAGAGGAAATGAAAATTTACATGGAAGCATCCCCCAGAGATATCGTCACTCTTCTCATTGAGAATGATGTTGAACCGGATCATCTCAAATTGCTATTTGATGATGTAGGATTGAGCGATTGGATGTATGTACATGAATTGAATACGCCATGGCCCACACTTCTGGAATTGATTGAATCTGAAACTCGCCTTGTCGTATTCTGGGAACAGTCAGTAGATGAATTACATCCGTGGTTCCACGATTTCAATATTTTTTCATGGACTACAAATTATGCTGAACAGGAAACTTCTGATATGAATTGTGAAGTTCATAGAGGAGATGGAGAGCAGCCAGTATTCCATATGAATAGCTGGTTAAGTGGCCCTTTGGGACTATCTGACCCCGATAGAGCAGACCAGGCAAACAATCCGGATTTCTTAGTCGAAAGAGGAATTGAATGTATTGAGTTGCATGGAAAGCGTCCAACATTCATCGCAGTAGATTGGTGGGAAGATGGCGATGTAGTAGAAGCCGCTCGTCGCATCAATGAAATAGAAATCTAAGCCCAGAATCTTCGGGTTCTCGCATATTCGATTTCTGCAATGTGAATCGCCTCAAGAAGACCTTCTCGGTCTCCTCTCTGGACTTTACGCATCAGTCTTTGACAAGTTGCTTCACCAACACCTCGCCCCATTAAGGCGATAACTGCTTCATGCCCGCGATTGGAAACTGCAAGTGCATTCTTTTGCATTCTATTACGATCGCTTTCATCATCTGATTTAACCCAATCAACCAGCATTTTCTCCATGCCTTCGCGGGCTACAGCAAGCATCTGACCTCCGCATCTTATACATCGGTTAATCCCATCAAGTTCGGGGTATTTTGCAACTCTGAACCGACGTACAGTGTGACATTTTAGGCAACAAGTCACCGCTCTTTCATTCATCAAACGCCCTTCGAGTTTTGCTCTGACTTGGTCATTATCCCAGTTGGGTAGTAGCAAATCCTTCTCTGATTTACTTGAAATTCCGAGTGGACCGGCTGAAGTAATCAGAATTTCAATTAATCCTGATTTCAAAGCCCTAAGTACATCCATAGCCCCTTCAATATCCATTCTTTCATGGAATATTTTGCCAAGTACTTCCTCCATTACAGGAGTTCCGCGATATTTTTTCAATAGTGCTTGAAGGTTGATTTTTCGTGGGTCAACGCCATGTCGTAAGATACCCATTACCTTAGCCACTTGGGCGAATCTCCATCTTACTTCACGTGAATTAGGTAGTGTAACAGAAAGAACTCCCTCGAGTGCTTCGGGAGGAGTATCAACTAACCATTCAATCAAATCTGCGGGATTAACTCCTCCAACCTGGAGGGAGATTCTTGTTGGCTCTACTATCAGACGCCCCCAGCGTCCAGAGCGAGTTGAAGCCATGGCTAGCAGGTAATGTCCTAGCGCTTCATTAATCCTTGAACCCTGACAGCAATTTAGAATCAGGGCATCCTCTCTACTTTCGATAGTAATCATTCTTTCAGAAGGTATTACTCCAGTAGCTTCGTGATGAGATCTAATCATATCTGCAAGGATACCCTTGGCTTCACCATCAAGCGGATGCTCATCAAGAACTGTAGATTGTGAAAGCAAACCCGCGGGGTCAATTTCAGTGACGCTTTCATCTTCCATCAAACCGAGGTCAATAGCGATCAATCGTCTTAGTCGGCCGATTTCACGCGCCACCTCTGCCGGAGTTGGGGGAAGTTCCCCTACCCATTGTGGCGCATGGCCTTGGTCGGAAACTGGTGCAACTAGGAGTTCAGATTTTTCAGGGTCAGCATCGACTACCACCCAAGTTCGGCCCGCTATGACAAATCTTCGTTGTCTACCATCAGCCTCTTCGCCACCGTCATTCAGTGAAAGGACAAACGCCTCGTCAACATTTCCAAGACTCCTCCGACTTACAGCATCTCTAACGCGGTACGATTGCTTATCTGGTATCATTGAAAGGTGATTCATCGCCCATTGTCGAGTTCTACCACTACGGCTAATCCAACCATTATTGAAAGGAGGTGGAGCGGTGAAGGTGAGTTTTTCAAGGCCTTTAGGTGGTTCTTCATCATGTTTGATTTTGGGGAATTCAGGCAGGGGTTCTTTGCTAGATGCTACGAGTGCTGCCCAGACATCGTGTGGCCATCGATACCAAGGGATTGCAGCAGGGTCCTCTTCTGCTTTGATGACCCATCCATCTGCTAGTACCTTGGCTAATGCAATGGTCTCATCACGACTCCAGTTTTCAAATTGCTTCGCCATTCCAATGATTTCAGTCGCTTCATCAATCGAAACAGCACCATGGGAATGTACCATCAGTACCAATTGGTTTGCTGCGACACAAAGTGGTCTATCTCGCCATTCGACCGGCTCAATCTCGCCTGCCATTGCTTTCCGGGCAATCACTGCAGCCTCAGCAAGGTCATCGGCTTCCCAACCCATGAGGTTTCCACGTCCGATACCGCCAAGCCTGTGGTCTGCCCTACCTACGCGCTGGAGCATCCTATCCACTGAACGCGGAGAGCGAATCTGAATCACTCTACTCACACTGCCTACATCGATTCCAAGTTCGAGACTGCTGGTGCAAACCAGACCTTGGATTTCTCCAGAACGTAGTTCATCTTCCATCATCTTCCTAGTTTCAGCAGCTAGAGAACCATGATGAACTCCTATATTCAAATCCGGAGCGAGTGTCATGAGCCTCTGTGAAACAGTTTCAGCGCTATTGCGCGAATTGACAAATATCAGACATGGGTTGTCATCTCTTACTATCTGTGCGAGCCCACGTAGGGTAGAATGCGCTCGAGGTGAGATTGCTAATTCCATCGAGCCTACTTCATCTTCAGGAAGTGGATGTACCGCTTCTACACTTAGTTCAGTTTCTCTTGGTGCTACTGCTTTTATTGCAACAGCATCTTCACTCATCCATGCTGCAACTGCATCAGGATTGCCTACGGTAGCGGATAGCCCGATTTTCTGGACCTTTCTTCCAATCATAGCCTCAAGTCTCGAGATTCCAATAGATAGTTGCCAGCCACGCTCACCCCCAGCCATATCATGGATTTCGTCGATTACGATTGCTTGTACGCCCGTTAGCATTGCTCTTAGGTTCTTACCTGTAAACATCAACTGGAATGTTTCAGGTGTAGTGATCATTACATTTGGAGGGCTACGGACTTGGCGACTCCTTTCGCTTTGAGTAGTATCACCATGTCTTAGCCCTAATGAGAGACCTACCGATGCGGTAATTTCCTCTAAGCGCCTATCAACATCGCGATTCAGGGCCCTCAACGGAGTGATGTAGAGTATTGACATACCTTTCCAATCTTGTCGAATACATCTATCGAGTAATGGAAGCATTGCTGCCATTGTTTTCCCGGAGCCCGTAGGGGCAATTACTAGTCGATTCAATCCGTCAGCAATATCGTCCTGAGAGGCGATTTGTACAGGCGTAGGTGACCAACCTCTCTCATCAAGGGCCTTCTGTAGGCCCTCGGAGAGTTTGGTGTATACACCCTCTGCCATGAGTGGATGGGCGAAGCCACTGGTTCATGAGTCCGTCGAATTTGATGAAATCAGTATTCATCATCGTATCCGTCATCATCTTCTTCATCATAGTCTTCGTATTCACCGTCTTCTTCATACCATTCCTCGTCATCGAGAAGGGCACTTTCACCATGATTAATTGCGGTACGACTGGCGGTGACTCCAATGCCGATTAACACAATGAATGAAAGGACTGAGAAAATCCAAATTAACGGCTGTTCTCTAATTGAATCAAACCATCCCATGAATGAAACATAGACAATGTCAACCCTGTGTTCAGCGGTATTATCGTCATCATTGACTTCAACAATTACATCATCTGGATCGACAACGACTCTGATTCGGTCAACCCCTTCTTCAGCACTCCATGTAACCGATACTGGAATTATTTCATCAGCCTCGATACTGTTTAGAGTCGAAGATGCAAATGGTATGATTTCATTTCCGGCATAGAATGAGACCTTGAATTGGCTTGGTGTTGAGCCTCCTACGTTGTGGACATCAGCAGTGATAGAAATGGTCTGTCCTGGCGCTATGTGGTCATCAGATAAGTGAATAGAATCAATCTTCAGTTGTGGACCTATTGCACCAAGTCGTACCCATTGGCGTTCAAAGTCGGTATCATCTGTAGCGATTTCAGGAATTGGGCTGGCCTCAGAATTTGATACCAACGGGAATTCATTTCCAGCTGCATCATGCCCAGTTAGATAGAAACCAATCCAATCGCCTTCTCTTGGTTCAATCATTCCACCATCGGTAAGATCGACCGTGCCAGTCCAGATTACTGATTGACCATCTTGTTGCATTCCTAAGATCGCATTACCTGCTCCCATCGTCAAAGTTCGGCTTGAGTCACGCATGACCCAGTGGACCTTCTGTTGACTACCAGTCATGTCAGCATCTTCAGTTCCCTTGAATTCTACAGGGACCTTTGTCAAATCCGTAGTGGTAGATATGTCGATAACATTCAGTGGAGAGATTCTACTGACTACTCGTGGTGCAGTATCATCAACAACAACTCTTAGTGTGGTTGAAACTGTTTGACCAGTCATATCTTCACCCTTTCCAGGAATGCCGCCAATACTGATCAAACAAGTACGGGTAGGTGAAGAACGTAGGCTTTCTGCACTAGCTAATGGAACTTCGATAGAATACCCGCCATCTTCAGCAAGGCTACCATCCGACCAGATGTGCTCGCCATCGAAAACTTCGACTTCGATTGAGGCGTCTCTCGGAGCAGGATGATTACTGCCCTCAAAGACTACCTTTCCTGTGAATTCAAGGCGATCATCATTGCGAACTCGACTACCATCTGCGATGATGCCGGTTCGAGGTTCACTGATATCTTCTACCAAAAATGTGGATGCATCGAGCACGAGGTCATTTTCTACAAAGAATGTATGCTCAGCGATTATGATTCTTGTTGGATCAGGGGACCCTCTTTCCTTGTATTCCAAAGCAAGATCGCTAATGTCTTCATCCGGCCAATCCCATCCAATGACGAAATCGTAGGTGACAATAATCCAAGGCATTCCACTATCATTAGTGGTTTGAATCATATTGGAACTCTGAGATAGCGAAATGAAGTCGCTAGATGACCCAAAGATATCTGACATACCATAATAGGAAATTTTCTGTTGGTCGACTTCTGGGTCTGGTCCTTCAAAGTCGAAAACCAAATCGATATATTCGAAGTCGATAGCGGTATTTGCATCAATTAATCCTAGAGTAATGGATTGTTGAGTACCGGCGAAAATCGGAGAACCATCACTATGGCCATCCCAAGTTAATCCAGTAAATACAGCGCTTGAATCCTTTCGTGTTCTGAATGTTGCATCGTCGGCATCGAATCCAGGTCCACCTTCAAAACTATACGTTTCATCGTCAACAATAGCAGTTTTGTGTAGAGGATTACCTGCCATGTCTCCACCGTCCCAATAATACGAAACACGGCCCATGTTAGCATTTCTTGAATGGTCGATTGAGGTGATGAAAAGTTTCTCATCTGCCTCAGTAGTATTGGTAACTAACTTCATTGCATATTCCGAAGGGTCGGCCTCTCCATTTCGATTCATGTCATGGTCGGCTTCTACCCAATAGAAGAGTTTCAGTTCTGTTGGATCGCCAACAGCGTCTGCAACCTTCACATTGATTTCTTGCTGTTGATCTGCAGCTTCGTACGCATCATTTAGCGGGTAAGTTGACAATGATTCGGGATGTGTTGCATCAATTTTGAAAGTTCGAGCCCAATCCGAATTTGATGGAAGGACCTTCGTAGCATCTCGCTCATTATAGGTTTGAATCTCGTATGTTACACCTTCCTCAACATCGATGTTTGGAATATCTATTGAGATGAAGAAAGAACCATTGACATTTGTGGTATCTCTCCAATTTGCATGGACGAATCCATTCTGTGCTACTCGAATGTCAAATGCACTATCTTTTGGTGCATCCTCACTGTCAGCATACCACATCGCTCCTTGGAAGTGTACAGTATCTCCTGCAGCAATCCAAGAACCATCTTCAACATCATCGGAGGTAAATTCACCTGCATTATCTCTTACTTTTAGCCAACCTAGTCCGAATGAGTTGTTCACTCTTAATCCGCTAGAACTCAGGAGGCTTTGAGGCGCGTATCCATTATTTCCACTATTGTCGAGGCAATCAGTCTGGAATCTCACATTGTTTTGGTCTGGGAAATTTGAGGTGATATAGAATAGCCAATGGATTTCAAGAATACCATTGCTTTGAGATGACCAAGAGGATGCATCCATTTCTATCCAGTCTTCGGGATCATTAGGGTTAGGGAAGATGTCTCCATCTTGCCATTCTAATATTGGAGCCGATGACTGCGGGCTAGCCTTGAATTTCAATTCAGCCTGCTGGATGTAGTTATTTGTTCCATCACCTACAATATGTCTAGTCACTACTTCATATGGCTCTGTTCTTTCGTGGAGGATTTCTCCCTCGGGAATTGAGATATCTAAATTGACAGTATTAACCTTGTAAGTGACACTGAATCTGTCAAGGGTAACGATACCGCTGGATTGGCTATTAATGTGAATAGGGATTTCTACATTACCACTTCCAATATCGGGGATTAAACTGTTGAATGCACTTACAAAAGCCGCACCTCCCTTGGTTGTAGTACCTAATAGAACACCCGTACTAGACCATTCATTACTACCGTCTCCTCCAACATCGATCCCCACTCTATCAGGGGCGTTTGAATGTAATGCTAAATTCATATCATGCAGTACCGGGGATGAGGTGCCAGGTCCTGAAAATCTGACATAGATGTAGATATATCCACTCGTCATGGTCACCGATTTTGATTCACCAGAATAAGTGAAAGTGCTCGTAGAACCGGCTTGCAATTCAATCGAAATCGATGAACTTGCAGGAACAGTTGAATTCCACCAAGCGGTAATAGCTACTGGAGCGCCGCTTCCAGAATAATAATTGGAGCGGATGTAGAAATATCCACTAGTTTGGTATGATATCGTATAGGTAAGAGTGACGAAATCCAAAATCGGAGTCTCACTACTAGTGCCGTTTAGGTAAGCTCTCCAAGTTATTTGTTGGCCTGCATTAGTGAAAGATAACTTCTGCCCAGCAGACCCCTTCTTCCAAGTAGTACCCCCATCATTGGAAACCTCGAGTTCAATGCTTGTATTTGCAGGAATATAACCTACTATTCCTTTGATTGTAATGTCATTAACCGATTTGGTCAGAAACTTGGTAGCACTTGTGACTACAGAGGAAGTAGAGGTAGGTGTTCTTTCATCATATGGGGTACCGGTTCCCATACGATGAATTTTATTTGTTCTTCCTGAACAGTAACTGGAATAGAAGCAAGTGAACCCTAAACTTCCATCACCAAATTCTTCTATTCCATAATGGCCGCCATAATTGAATGACTGCTTGCCGGTCATAGTTACGAAATTACCACTGAAAGTAAAGTGTGAATGGTGGCCACGGCTGCTATAATATTCATTGGTCGTTATTTTTGGAAGGTCAACAAAAAGTCCAGCAGGCATTGTATTCGAATCCCCGAGTTGGTCTCGACTTCCGAGTAACCAACTTCCATTGATCTGACCTGGGTTAGTGGGATCAACTTCGTACAGGTATCTATTGTAATTAGGGAATGAGCCAGAGTCATACACCAAGACAAACATTCTACCGCTGTCCTCATCTATGTCAATTCCAGCGGGATAATAATTCCCAGAAAAAGAATGTAGATTAGTACAGGTCCAAGAACCCGAAGTGGAAACAGTCCATTTCACGACATATCGGTAGGAATAGGAAGCGGTGTAAACAGTTCCATTCCCATCACTTGTTGCATCATAGGTATAGCCTTGCGCAGTAGTTGTGCCACAAGTTCCAGATGAGAAAGATCCTAGGCCGATATACGCTCCTGTACTAGCATTAAATCTCTTGAGAGTTGGAGTATAGGTATTGGTAGTAGTATAGGTGAATACGTGGTACTCATCGTATTGTTTGACCCATGCTCCAGCGTAAGTAGAAGAAGAACCTGTAAGGCTAATCGCCGAAAGGCTTTCCGAAGAGCCAATGAATCCTTGGTCTCCATTTGCAATGAATGCACCTGTAGTATTGTGGTTGCCAGTAGTTGAAGCGATGTCGGTACTTCGCGATAAAGCGGTCATTGAATCGGATGGATTTCCAACGAGTTCAACATCACCGTTTTCCATATTCATATTCGATTTGAAACCATATGCGAAACCTGGAGGCATTCCAGACCATGCAGCGCTACCTGCTCCTCCGAAATCTGAATCATTCGTGTAATTAGCCCAAGCGGTTGTAGAAGCCTTTCCAGTGAGGTCGAAAGAGGCACTAGTCACTTCAGCACCATAGGGAAAAGTAAGATTTCCTGCCTTCCCATCTCCAATTCCTTGGAAAGTGTGAGTATAACTTGTAGACCCATCATTGAATTGAGTTTCAGTCACATCGCCTGCTGCGAGAGGGCTTGTGAGAGAGACGAGAAATAGTGTCACGAGAAATAGTGCAGTTCGCATGAAAGCATCTCCTTTGCCCCTGTGGGCCTTTGGCCCACGCGTTATCATGCCATTTGAACAATCCTCCTACAGGTCAGAGCCGTTTTGAAGGGAAATCACTGAATAGATGACAGTACAGTGGCTATGTAGGGGAGAAGATGGGGCTCTGGGCAGAACAACACGGACGCCAATTGAGAATTGCGGCTACTGGCACCTTTCTCTTTGGTGGTTTGACACTATTAGCAACCCTTCAAATTTTCTTTTTACAGGATTACAAAGGATATGACGATTATACTGAACTAGGTATTGTTGGAATGGTAATCGGCGTCTTAGGATTATTTGTTGTAGCCCCAGAATTCATGCGACTCAAAGGTTATGAGAACGATATGAAAGAGATTATGTCTCTCTCTTCAAGTAGCGAGTTTTCCAAGCGTCGAGCCGATGGCGATGAAGCCGCTCGAATTCTTGGCGGAGGCCATGCAGAAGTGTGGAACGCCTTCCTTGTGGAGAAGGGGTTGAAGAAGCGCGGCTGAGTCCCACACCCCAGATGGCGGAGAAAGAACCAGTATTCACCTTGGTTCGAGAATTAATTCTCGCAGGTGGTATGATCGGTATTATCGTGCTTGGTATGTGGGCTCATACTGGGACAATGCCCCCCCTCGTTGTTGTTGAATCCAAGTCAATGATGCATGATTCAGACGGCCAATTGGGTGCTATCGATGCTGGCGATTTAGTATTGGTTCACTCTCCAGAATCAAAAACCATCATTTCATACGCAGAAGCTACAGACCCCAATAATGCAAATTATGGGCATGAGAGTCATGGAACAGCAGGCGATGTAATCATTTACAATCGTAATGGAGAAACCGATTCAACCCCCATTATTCATCGTGTGATCATTAGTATTCTTGCGGAGAGAACCATTGCGCCAAATTCGAATGGAACTTGTGATGAAGGTGTTCTACATGAGGACCAATGCATCCTTTCATGGACAGTACCCGGTACCGACCAATACGATGTAGAAAGCATCACTTTCTCCTTTGATGGCAATGATACTGGTCTGTATTCTTGTGGTGAAAACTGGTTGAATGCAAGTGAGAAGATTCCACGCCATCCCGGATTCATCACTCTAGGCGACAATAATAATTGCAGCGATGACCAAGCGTTTTTCCAACCATATGGCGGAGTAATGTCAGGGCATAGCGGCATGATTCAACCAATAAAAAGTGAGTGGATAATCGGTATTGCAGGGGCAGAAATCCCATGGCTTGGTGTTGTGAAGTTATTTGTTAGCGGTGGTGATTCCCCTGGCGTTTCTCAAGTTCCCGGCTCTTCCTTTTTCTACCTCATCCTGACAATTGGAGGTATTTTAGCAGCCCCAGTTGTTCTGGAGCCGGTTGCAAGAAAATTATTGGTAGGCTCACCTGAGATGATAGAGGCAGAAAGAGAAGATGCAATGGCTGCATTAGTTAGCGCATTAGGTGAAGAAGAGTGATTATTGCCTTCCTGTTAGGCGATTATCGATTACAGAAATTTTCATTTCCACCTGAGAAACGCCTTCGTGAATAGTATCCATAGCGGCTTGTTCGAGCATCCGCATTACCGTCTCTCGATTTCTCTTGATATCGGAGAGTCTTCGTCTGCGATCTCTAGGTTGATTGCTATCTCCTCGCATGGAAAGAAGCCACTTTTCTAATAATGCACTTGCCCATTCTGGAGCTCTTACCTTTGGTGCTAGCATTATCTCGGAGTTTCGATGACGAAAGCGCACCAAGCCATCAGGCATCCTTCGTGTTTGAATAGAGCCGGGAGACCACCCCTCGATTGGAATAGAAAGGGAGCCATTTTCCCTAATTTCTTCACCATTCCATTCCAAATCCGCAATTACAACTTTATCTTCAAGTCTAATCAATAATTGTAGTAAATCCTTTTTGTCGGCCCACATAGATATCTCAACAGGGTCTTGTCCATGGAAATTTGAACACCAGTCCCTAACTGCATCATCATGCTCCGCCATGATACTTGCATACCCCCATCAGCCAAGAACTCGTCGGGCGGGGTTAAGTGGTCGATTGAAGTGGGACAACCATGGGAGGAGACTGGCTCAGCATTGAATTAGATTGGCCCATAGTCGTCCTCTTGGTTATTGGATGGTATATGCTTCTCAAGAGTTGGGAGGCACGCGGACGTCTTGATGATTGGAATGCTTCTCGAGTATTCTTTGTAATATTGATGCTACGTACTTCACGTGGTAAAAAAGCCCTAGAATTCATCAGTCGGCCTCGGAAATTCTGGAGAGCATATGGCGAAGTTAGCCTGTGGGTTTGTTGGTTTGCCATGCTCATAGTCGCTTTATTTCTCATATTCGCAATAATTGCTGCAATAATGGCACCACCAAATCTCGACCCCCCCTCTCCATCAGAATTAGTAGCAATCCCAGGTGTAAATCCAATGATACCACTTGGATGGGGCGTAATTGCATTCGTTATCAGCCTAGTTATTCATGAGTTTGGCCATGGAATTCAAGCGAGAGCACATGGCATGCGAATCAGGAACTTTGGCCTTCTTATGGTTGGCCCATTACCCCTTGGAGCATTTGCTGAACCTGAACATTCAGAAATTGTAAACGCGCCGCGAAGAGAACGCCAGCGAATGTTTGCTGCAGGCCCTTCAACCAATATTTTCACCGCATTCATCTTGATGTTATTACTCGGTGGAATTGCAGGCCAATTCGTTGCTGCTGAACCCGGTGTACATTCTACGGGTATCGTGGTAGGTTCTGGAGCAGAAGAAGCCGGTTTGGAGCCATGGGATGTCATCTTAGCAATAGATAACCAATCGGTTGGCAGTTCTGAGGACTTCACAACGGTAATGGATGGATTAGAGGCAGGGCAGGTGGTATCGATGGATATCATTAGATCAGAAACTGGCGAGGAGGAGACTCTTACCGTTACATTGACTGACAAATATGCTTACTATATTGAATTGGGATATGACGAAGAAGTTCTTGCTAATAGCGGAATAGAGGAAGGTGATGCCTTCCTCGGAGTACAAAATTTAGCCGATGGAACAGCTGCTATCGACAGGCTCGCTGGTCCTGCTCACCCTGAGTTTGAAGCCTCGCCTCTTGGGCATGCTGTGATGTGGCCATTGCACACCATAACGCTCCTTATCACCCCATTCGAATTACAGGGCTCTGCAATGCACCCAGTGGAGGAAGGAATGCTTGCAGCAGGAGATGGCTGGCTTGCAGAACTCGTTGGATTAGAAGGTCTTCTTTTCTTGACCTACCTGATGTTCTGGCTGATTTGGGTAAACATTTTACTTGGATTTACTAATCTAATACCAATGATTCCTTTTGATGGCGGTCATCTCTTCAGAGATTTAGTGCAGATGTCAATGAATGGGCTACGCAATATCGGGAAAAAGACAAAATTATGGAAAATCCATCCACTATGGGTTGAACATGTTACTAGAAAAGCATCTACGCTGTCTTCACTAGGATTGTTAATCGTGGTAGTTTTCATCATGGTTGCACCATATCTGTGAGTCGATTTTGGATTAATTCCTCATCACGAGATGCATCGATTTCTATTGAACGGGCCCTTTTTTCTAGAGAAGTATGCCCTTCAGTGGAAGAAGTTCGGCAAACAAGAGAGAGGAACATATGCAATGGCATTCCAGCTTGCCAGTCAAGAAATGGCTTACCATTTCTGGTGAGTGGGAAGGGTGGTATCCTGCGGCAAAGCATTCCAAGCCGGCCTGGAATTTTCCCTACTTCAACTCTGAATATTCTCCAAGAGTCCCCTCTCACTCCTTTGAGTCGATATGCGTAAAGAGGCATTAGCGAGCATCTTTTGCCTTCGTGAACCATTGCATTGTATTGAGTTTCGGTTCTACCCGAGAGGTATAATTTGGGGTATTTCGATGACTTGACTTCAATTGGAAAGCACAAATCACCCCTCAGGGCTAGAAGGTCCCCACTTCCCTCCATTCCAGAACCTGCTGCCCTGACAACTAGAAATGGCCTATCTAGAACCATTTGGGCACGGGTACGTTCCAGAGAATTACAAGATCTGGTAACGGCGTCGACGCCTTTGGGAACTCCTGCGAGGACCGCCCGAAGTTCCCTTTCATACTGACTTGCCACAAATAAACAACTTTGTCAAGTGTTCTTGAGGACTTCGGTGATTACGCGTCATGTTGATGCGTGATTCCGCCCTCGGAGGGGTGTGCGCCGAATAGCGGTCCGGACAGCGGACTTCCGTCTTTCATTCCACTTGATGAGGGAGTTGAAACGTCGCGGATGCGACTTTGTGATGCTCAATGCTGATTCTGAATTCGATGGCATTTGGCTTGCAACCCCTGAGGAAGTTATTGCTGGCGAAGGGGGGATTCCAGTAATCGAAGAAACTGTAGAAGCCGCTGTTGAAAGAGCAATTCAACTCAGTCGTGGACTTGGAGATGCAATGCACCTCGTTTTTGGAGTAGACCCCGGGCCAAGACCGGGTCTTGCCTGGACTGCTGATGGAGTATTGGTAGGAGTTGCTCAATTGGAATCAGTGGAAAGTGTAGCAAATCACATTGGTGGCCTTGCGAATTCATTAGAACATCGTAACCTCGTCATAAAGGTTGGAGACGGTGCTCCTTTGATTAGGGACCGAATCATCAATGATTGTCTCTTACATTCTATGCATGTTATCGAGGTCATTGAAAGGAGGACCAGTAGAGGTTCACGTTCTAGGGCGCACATTCATGCTGCGACTAGGATAGCAACGATGGGTGGAAAAAGAGTTCATTCCATTCGTCAACTTGAGCCGACTGACGGCGACCTTCGTGAAATACAACGCCAATCTAGAATCGAAAGTGGTGGGCGAGTAACTATCTCCTCCGAATTAGCACACGATGTTGCAGTCGGAAGTATTTCGATGGCTGATGCGATTAAGAGAGCCTAACTCTGTATCTCTCGCGGCCTTTACTGTAAACTGCGATCACTCCACTAGATGAGATGCAAATCGAAACTGCATCTGCTAATTGGCTAATCGAACGTGCCGCTAAGTGTCTTCCTCCTTCGCCGGGTTTTGGCACGATTCCTGCGGGGACTTGCACATATCTACCCGCATCGGAAGCCACACCTTTAGTGTTGAATAATATCGCTCCATCGAGCCATGCAAATTCTGCTAGAGTTTCGTGATTATTAGTATCGCCAACACTTCTGCGTCCATCGGAATGACCCTTAAATGGATTTAATACAAGAGCTGTAGAATGACGACGCAATTTTGGTACTGAGCCAATTGCGAATAGTGCACCAACAGCATGCCCTTCTCTCCCTCTCCCTCCAATATGGCGAGCGAGGTCCATCATTTTAGCAAGAATTTCAATATCGATATCATGTTCTTGTGCAAGTATAGCTAATCTGTTACTAGATAGGCTACTAGCCTCGATAATAATCACTCCATTCATTGGTTCAGCGAGTATTGCTAGAATTTTGTCAGAGCCCCCATATCTACCCTCGCCGAGCCCTTGTAATACGATATCATGTAGGCTTGATAGAACTGAAAGTCCTTGAGCGGAAAGAGCATCTTCTAGGAATTTTACATCATGGCCGTCTTCTTTCAAGGATTCTGCAACTTTGGAGGAACTCGTCATAATTACCAAAGTGAGCTTCTTTGGGAGGACCTCACTTACTCTTCGGGCCATTCTCGAATTATTGGTTAAGAGAACCGCTGCTGAGAATTGTTGCTTCTCATTTTCAATTGCCGATTGGACAAGGGCTGGAAGATCTACCAACCGTCTCCCTCCGTTGTAGGTCACACCTGGTTTGTTGTATCTATTCCAGGCAATTGGTCTTCAGATTCACGATAGACCGTTCTCATATTATTGATGAAATTACGTTCTTTAACAATGATAGTGTAATCATTGAATCCGGGGTCTTTTTCACCGTTGAGTTTTCCTAGAATCAATTCAAGAGTTAATCTGGCACCTTCTCGGTGAGGATATGCGAAAACCCCCATTGAAAGTGGTGGGGAAATAACAGTTTTCACGTCCTTCATTTCCTTGAGAGTGGTGAAAAGATTCTCGTAAGCAGCAGGAAGGAGTTCTCTGCGTGCTTCATCTTGATTTGGTCTACGACAATCTGGACTGACAACATGGATAATGTGTTTGAATTGCTTTTTCAAATCGAAAGGCGGTGTGACTACGTTGGTTGTTACGGGACAAGGTGGAAGGTTGGTCTTTCTTTGCTCAACACTGATTGCACGGCAATGTTCACGAAGCTTTTCCCCAGCGAATTTGTGGATAGTGGCATCTAGACCCTCTCTCCCTGAAAGACGGTTATTTGCAGGGGTAATGACCACATCTCCTTCTTGGAGATGTAGTTCACCACCGACGACTCTTAGAACGCCCCAACGGCATGTCCGAGCCATGTAAAGTTCGACCATACTTAGGCCAAGAGGGGCCGACCTACATATACAAGACGACGGAAATTCTTCTTTGAGTGAAATTATCGTTAACCTGTAGCCGGTATGCTATTGAGCATTTCAACACCACGCCGGAGGCGTGGACAGGGGTAGAAGAGCGGTTCTGCTAGTGGCGTTGTTTCTCACGGGAACGATTTCACTACCTCCTGGTGACGTAGTTATTGAATCCTTACAACCAAGTATTTTCGATGGGTTTTCTACGGAGGACGAATATTGGAATGAGACACCTTTTAGTGACATTGCTGTACCAAATGGTTTTGACCAATTTAATTCAATTGATTATAGCGATGTTGGCGTGTTGATCAATAACCAATCTGAAGCAAGTCGAACAATTGGTTGGGCATTTATTACCGCTCGAAATATTTCTGCTGACAGAGTATTCATTTTTGACAATGAAAGCAATCCAACTGGCGAGACGATTAATCGTGAACAATTCAATACATCCTTCCTCGAACCATTTAGAGCAATGCTGTCCAATCGCTCTTCCAATATTGATTTGAATTATCTAGTAACGACCAAAGGGGTTCCTTTACGAATAAATGGTGGAGCTGATAAGGCTGCATTCGACCAAGAGATCGCTTTGGTTGGAGGAACATGGGACTCAAGCATCGGTGGGAATTACTGGATTAACCATGATTATGGCCCATTATCCGGAGGAGGAATGGAAGCCTTTACTCGAGAAGAATATGGATTTTTCTTGGTAACTAGACTCACGGGATATACTGTCGATACCGCGTTAGGATTAATTGAAAAGGCCAATAATTCATACAGTTCTAGAGGTGTTCATGTTCTTGATTTAGCAACGAATAGAAATGATTCCGGTTACAAATTTTGGAACGATGATTTGTATATCGCAAATAATACATTGAATGGTACGATGAACCTTCCAGTATCATTCGATGAAGAAACAGAGTTTGTTACCAATTTGTCTAATGTAATTGGTTATGCTTCATGGGGAAGTAATGATGGTAATTGGAATAACAACTTTTTAGCAAATGCAGGTTTTGATACAGTTGATAGTTCATGGTCAAGCGGATCCAAATATTGGGATACTTTCTCTCCACCTGTTTCTCCTGGTGATGAGTTTAACTGGAGTTACCAAACCGAAGTCAAACAAGGAGGTAATGGGGCGATGGAGGCCCGAATTACGGCTGAATGCAGCCAAGAATCCGGCAATATGGTTCCAGGAATTTTCGCTGAGTACTTCGATAATGAAGGTATCAGTTTCAACACTGCTACTATGCCGGATTTAATCGATAGAATTCCCGATCATGCACGTATTGAAAGTACACTAGCTTACTCTTCTTCAAACAATCCATACCCGGGATTGGATAATAGGTTCAAACATAATTGGGGTGCACGCTTTAGCGGACTAATCGACGTGCCAGAAACAGGCAATTGGACATTATATCTCAATTCAGATGATGGTTCAGAATTGTGGATCGATGGCGTTAGTGCGGTACAAAATTATGGTTCACATGGAATGATAGAACATGATACAACGCTCTCTCTTACAGCGGGATATCATGATTTCAGAATAGAATTCTTTCAAGGTGGAGGGCCGCATGGTTTACTCCTTTCGTGGCAAGGGCCGAATGTGAGCAAGGCCAATATTCCTGCAACAGCATTCGTCGTGTCAGGAGATTATATTCCACAGCAAGATAGTTTGATTCACAATTGGGATTTTGAAGAGGGAATAGGGAATCAATCAAATGACAATATTACAAATGACTCCAACTTTACATTGTATGGAATGGATTCGAGCAATT
>Ga0066846_10000244_pt1 | contig 26409 bp, 19 predicted proteins | sample ETNtaG_33_FD_65489 | JGI IMG/M metagenome (GOLD analysis project Ga0066846, IMG submission 65489) | Marine microbial and viral communities from oxygen minimum zone, Eastern Pacific Ocean - ETNP201310SV76 | ecosystem: Environmental > Aquatic > Marine > Oceanic | place: Pacific Ocean: Eastern... | reverse complement strand
AAAGATTCAAGTTTCTCTTTGACTTGAGAAATAGATTGCCCAGACAATAATAACATTCCACCTTCAATGGACTTTAGTTCTTCATGAGACATAGATGGCTTAGCAGAACTATCGAGGATAGAGGATTCTGATGGTGCCGAATCTGTATATGCCTGCCATTTAGCCTCCCAATTATTAGCCATAGGGTCGTGATAATCCGGCTCATATCCTTCTAGAGCAATATGGAAATTTGTTCCTCCAAAACCAAACGCTGACACTCCTGCTCTACGAGGATTCTCTAGTGGCTTGGGCCAATCTCTAGCCTCTGTAGGAACGAAGAATGGAATTTCAGACCACTCTACTGTCGGATTTGGTGTCTTAAATCCAGCCGAGGGGGGAATTGTTCTATGATGAAGAGCAAGTGTACTTTTGATTATTCCAGCGATTCCAGCGGCTGCTTTCAAATGTCCAATTTGAGACTTAATCGAGCCAACTGCAACGTGGTTGCCACCATCATATCCATTCCATAGCCTAGACAGAGTCGAAAGTTCTGTAGCGTCACCAACCTTGGTTGAAGTTCCATGGGCTTCGACTAATTCTACAGTTGCTGCGTCATATCCTGCTTGACTGTAAGCTCTAGCAATAGCCTGAACTTGTCCTCTTTGGCTTGGTGCAGTGATGCCTTTTCCTCGGCCATCTGACGAGCCTCCAATCCCTCTAATCACAGCATGAACTGTGTCGCCATCTTCAATCGCTTGGTTCAGTCTTTTGAGAACTAAAACTCCAGCGCCTTCACCCATAACAAAGCCATTCGCATTAGCATCAAACGGAGTAGAGTGTGTGGCTGATAAAGCACCAATTGCACTGAATTTAGCGAATGTTGCAGGATCTAATGTTCGGTCTGTTGCACCAGCAAGCATTACATCCACTTGTCTTGATTGCAACATCCTACATGCATCAAGAACTGCCGCCATCGAAGAAGCACATGCCGCATCAGTTGCATAATTTGGCCCTTGTAGGTCAAGTAAATTGGCAACTCTGCCAGAGACCACATTTGCTAATTCTCCCGGCATCGTATCTTCATCGATTCTAGGAGACTGTTGATTGACTTCTTCTTGGAAAGAATCGAGGTTCTGCTCAGGCAGACCATATTTCTTAGCCAGTTCTTTAGTGTGATTTGACCATACTCGGATATTCGATAAATTTCGGTTCTCCCCCCCTAATGCATTAGCGAAAACAACGCCACATTTGGAACGGTCAATGTCTTTCTTTACCCCATCATAGCCAGCGTTTTCTAAGGCTGCGGCTGAAATTCCCACTGCCCATAATTGACATGGGTCGATTTGGGCTAATGTGCCAGGAGGTTGCCGCCATCTCCTCCAGTCAAATTCGAAATTCTTGACAAATGCTCCTATCTTGGAATAGGTAAATCCTTCATCAATATTTCCAGGTCCACCTTCTTTCCAGAAGTGTTCGATTTTACCAGGCCACCTGCCTTCCACGACAGTCTCAATACTGACCTTGGCATCGATTATATTCTGCCAAAATGCCTCGACATCTTCAGCATCAGGCATCAATGCCCCTACGCCGACAATTGCGATGGGCTCGAAGCGACCTTGCTCAATGCCCTCGCAATTTTTACCATCAGCAGTTGTAAGAGTCATATGAATACCTCGTTATTGCATAATTGATTCAGGAACCATAGTAATTGAGTAGCCTGCATCGACATAGATACACTGACCGGTGACTCCGCTTGCCAGAGGGCTAGCAAGCCATAAAGTCGCACCTGCAACATCATCTTGGCTGACATTTCTTCGAAGCGGGGAATTATTTTGAACATGATTCAAGATATTATCAAATCCTGGAATCCCAGATGCTGCAATTGTTCTTATTGGTCCTGAAGAAATTGCATTTACCCTATGCCCTTCAGGGCCCAAGTGGCATGCTAATTCTCTTGTCCAGCATTCAAGGGCTGCTTTAGCCATCGACATTATTCCATAAGATGGCACATACCTATTTGAGGCTGCATAAGTTAGAGTAATAGTAGAAGAATTTGGATTGAGATAAGGTAATGCAAATTTCAAACATCGTTGCAAAGAATTAGCAGAAATTGTCATTGCGGTGTTGATATCTTTGTCTTCAACAAATAAAATCGGGCGATCAAAACAACTACGAGGCGCAAAACCAATTGCATGAATCAATATATCTGCCTTTTTACCGGGATTTTCAGCACTAAAAGCATCGAAGAACTCCTTGGTAGTTTCATCTGATGCAACATCTAACGGGAAAAAACCAGCAATCTGTGGCAACTTATCTTTCAATTGAAAAATACGGCTCATGAATCTCTTTTGATAGCCAAGATATAGTGTCACACCGGCACTTGCCAACTTTTGGCATATGGCCCATGCAATCGAGTCTTCGCTTGCAACACCGAACACAAAAGCTGTCTTTCCATTGAGTTCCAACATAACGCGTCCGCCTTAATTAGATGTAGCAGAACACACTCGCTCTTTGACTGTTACCATCTAAATGCAACTTAAGAGGTCAAATTTTCGACCTTTATCAAATAGTCAAATGGCATACTGTACTTGATATTCACTCAAAATCATCAAGTAAATCATCAAACTCATCTTCTGAAGACCCTATATCATCAAAATCATCTAAATCTTCGAATAAATCATCCAACTCATCAGTAATAATTCCGCCCTCATCTTCCTCTGTAAGGTCAATTGCTTGTTCGACTCCACCACTTTCAGCGCTGGGCTTCTTTTTGATTGAACGTGTAATAATTCCAACCAGTATGAAGAATAGAATTACTCCACCGCCAATTGCGCCATATAGTATCATGTCATCTTGACTATCTTCACTCAATCCTGTTAGAGTCCCAGAACCAGAACTGCTGCTTGATTCTACCGATACTGGAATTGAAATTGCACTGACTGGGGCATCGGGGTCATTTGTGCTGGATGCTTCAAATTGAATATTTGTAGAAATTTTGTCCGATACATCAGAGGGAGCCCTAATCACAATTTCTCTAATTGAAGTTCCATCAATAGGTAAATCATCGGCTACAAAAGACGATAGGGGGAAAGAGAAACCAAGCGTTTCTAAGTCCGCTTTATTCTTTATTTCGACTCTAATTCTATCTTCGTCGTTTCCTTTATTGGTAAATTGAAAATTAATTGTCACTTCATCACTTGGCTCCATCGCTCTGGTACTTTTGTCTCCAATCTCTAATTCAACTATTCCATAAGTTCCAATCTCAACTTTTCCAATCGCCGAAGCATTGGCTTGAACTATTTCAGGAAGTTCGCTTCCCGGGATTAGCCATTGGGTAACTGTTGCAATAATTTCAAAATCATAACTTTCAGTAGAAGGGATTTTTGTATCGCCTGTGAATGTTACAGTAAATTGTTCTTCTTCGCCACCAGCAACTGTATATTCATCAGATGCTCCTTGAATTTGAACCATGGTGCCCCCTTCAAAATCATTACTGATCTCAATGGTTTCTTCTAAAGAAGAAGTATTAGTAATTATACAAATCAACTCCACTGGCTCATTGTATAACGGGTGAACATTCAATTCAGGGTTGCTTTCACAATCAATAGTTACCCCCGGCAAGGGACTATCTTGTGCTGATGAAAAAGACACTAAAGGAAGTAAAAATAGAGCAAGAATTAGCAACGGGAAACTACGCTTCAACATCTTGCACCAGCCATCGGTATAATCGGGTATTCATCAATGTGATGGCGGATTGAGCCTAAAATAGGCCTAATTAACTAATTTGCCGGACCATACAGTTTCTCAGGCAAGTCCTTGTGCGCTTTCCAAAGTAGTTCTTCATCAATACCCATGTTAAGCAATTGATTTGTACGCTTTGGAACCGTCTTTGGGCCCAATACAGCACCAGGTCTTCTTGGGTCATCCATGTAGTCTGTTTCCAGTAAAAAACCATGTGAGCAATTTTTTGCAGTATCCAATAATTCCTCTAATGCTCCTTTTCCAATCAGCACACTTGGAGTTAATCCTCTGGTGATTTTAGAATCAATATTTGGTGGCGAGTAATGGCGAATTAATTTTTTAGTATCTAGACCTGCCTTATTTGCCATTGTTGATAAATCAGAATACGTCGATTCTAACTCGCCCTCAACATGGAGTTGTAAAACTACATTTTCTTGTGCTGCAAGATGCATTGTTTCTTCGAGAAGTTGGTTAGATAGTCGCCAAACATCATCACTGACTGGCCAGTGAGGACGGCCTACTTCACCAATGGCATGAGCAAGGCCTTCGTTGACAAATTCTAATGCAGCATCAATACTATCTCGATAATTTTCAATTGCTCTCTGTGAACCATTCGCCGGGTCTTGTTCAATCCAATCGATGAATTGGTGTGCAAAAGCCGCTGGGTGAGGCCCCAAAACAACTCTCACAGTCAATCCGTGTTCTTTTCTTACCATTTCAGCCATTTCTATCGTATCTCGATAAGTTTCGGCATGTCCATCTTTGGTTGTGGGAGGATTAGAAAAATCAGGACAGTGAACAAGTACCAAACCTGTGCCACCAACGTTTTTGAAATCTTTAGCCGCTTCGAGAAATCTTCCTTTCCTGTTAAGATGGAAATGATTGTCGATTATCGGGCCATCCCAAACAATCTGTTTCTCTTGCATTTTACCACAGCTTGATTCAGGCTACAAAGTGATTGTTTTCTTCGAATTGACCTTTCCAGTACACTGCAGACATTGCAACCATATTTGGATGTCTTGCCTCAGTAGCAATACATTTGCCATTTGGCCAAATATATAATTTTAAATTATGCCTCGAATCGTTAATTTTTGCGCAACCCAGCCTTTCATCATATTCGGATTGACCGGCAGAAAAATCGACATTTAATGATTCAACATTGACCTCTCTCTCGAAATTAAATGATGCGATGACAGGTCCTAATTCAGTTTGTAAGCCAGAGTCATCCAAACCTAATCTTAGAAGGAGTTCTTTTGCTGCTGCTCTAGCGGCGTCAACTCTATGTGTCCCGTGAACAACAATTCTGCCTTCGCTATCGATAATCAATGTTGCTCTAGGCTTATCTAAGGCTTTAATGACAACATCGCCGTTTCTCTGACCACCTACTTGGGCCACCACTAATTCTTGGTCTATTGCTTGATTAGAAACAAAGCGAACTATTTGATTTTCAACTCGAACATCGACTCCCCCGGCTGCCATATCATTCCTCCTCCGTGGTGACCGAATCCGTTTTGTTTGAAGTAATCTCCTCTATTTCGGGTAATAAATCGAGCGAACTTATGATTTGATGGCGCCAAGGCGTTGCAAGAGGTACAAGAAGACAGGCGTCGTTTTGGTGTGTCTTTCGTAAATGTGCCAATGCCCCTCTTAGCCTAGCAGCAAAGCGGTCATTTCTTGATTTTGATACATTTTCACCGATTAACCACTCGCTTAAATCCCACCAAGTAGCGGCTAATACTGATGCTGAAGCAAAGTTTGCACTGATTCCTTTAGGTGGTTTTTTTGCTTCAAAAATATTCTTTTTAACTCTCTTTCGCCATTTACCACCCAGTGAAATCAATCCCAGCAATTTTCTCCAACGAGAAACTTCTTTGGCTTCCTTCAACATATGTTCTTCCCATTCTTCATCATCAAATGATGGTTCAATGAAGTATACTGGCCTGTCATGTCTTTGTGCTAAACGATGAACTCTTCTTGGTTCTGGGTCAGGGAATCGGCCCGAAGGAATATCTTCTAATTCGATCAATTCATCGAGATAAAGAGCCATTGTTCCACCTGATATTAGAGCATGAGAACGATTGACTCCTTGAGATTCTGCTTCGTCTTTTTCTTCTTGAACCCAAAGTTCAACAATATCTTCTGACTCTAATAATCCTAAACCATGCCATTCATAATTTGGCCTTAATTTACGTGGGTAAACAATTGTAGGTAGAACGCCATGAAGGATAATTGAGCCGCCATCGGGGTCTTGCCAGGTGATATCCTTCCAAGCAAGTCTCGAAGACACACTATTCACGCTCATTGCCCGTCTATCCATTCCTGTAATGAATCAACATCCCAACCTTGGTCAAAGTAGCCTTGGATGTCTTCTTGAGTCCATTGCGGGAATCTACCCATAGCATCTGCCATTTGAGGAGTTACATTAGCACTTTGAACAGGAGTTGTACGATAAGGTACTTCAGCATATGATTTCTCTTCTTCAAATTCAAATCCATCTTCATCAAAGTAATCTCCAGTTGAACCTTCTCTGCGAGAAATAACAACTACTACAACTCCAAGGATGCCAATAACTCCTACAAGGATGGCTACAATCAATGGAGTGAAGAGTCCTGAACCTGAATCACTAGCAACCTTCACATTGAATGAATCACCTCTGATTTTCCCATTGTAAAGAGAAGTACAATCGCTGGTACAAGTATTATCATCGACGATATAGTACATTCCAGTAGTCGCATCTCTAAATTCTTCTAGTTTAATTGAAACCCATATACTTTGGTCCATGCCAATTTCTTCACTAACAACAGTTCCTTCCAAAATTGGGTTACCATCGTTGGTAACTGAACGAATTGAAAGATTTGCAGGACCTGCAAGCGAACCGATGTTTAGTACTTCAATCTCGAGAGTTACGCTGTCTCCAATCTCTGGAGATGAAGGATTTAGGCGCACATTTCTAACTTGGAACTGCGCCTTTTCGAAGATAAAGTCATAACTTGAGGCATGCTTAACATCACTGGATAAAATTCCTAATGCACCACTTTCTTGAGTAGGTTGACCACCAAATATTACTTGCGAACCTGAACCATCAACTGCATCTATCCACATAACCAATTTGACATTATCATTACCAATATCGCCACTAGAGACTTCTGGATTGACTACATTATCTGGCCACAAATCAATACAATCAGCATATGCTAGAATAGACCCTTGTCCTGTAGTTGTTAGATTCATTACATGAGATAACTCATTGTTTCCAAATGCGACCTTGTATGGGTCCCAAGTTAGAGAATTACCTGCATCCTTGAAATATTTCCACTTGACCATTACATCTCCTTCTGCCAAAGAGCCTTGTTCTTCAATGATTACTTCGACATCTACGCAATGATAAGTCGAAGTAGGCATCTCTGAGCCAAGGAATCTTGAAGAATCGGTGTCAGGCATTTCGCCTCTCTCTGCACTCCATGAGTTTTGTACAACCTTTGGTGGAGTTCCGTCAACAGCAATTGAAAAACTTCCGCAGCCATAGAAAGCAAGTCCAGAGCACTTAGAATCTGTGACATCTTGTGCCCCAACTGGTAAATTGATCAATCTGAAAGTATAATCAAACTCATTAATCAAACCAGGAGCATTGAGAGTAATGTTGAATTTGCCACCTGTGAATGTATGTGTTGTAACTTCACCATCTAATTTAGAATAACCTTTAGAGAAATCAGCCTCAACAGAAAGTCTTGTTATTTCTAAAGTTAATTCAACCTCTGGGTTGACAAATACATTGCTCAACACACCATCGCTAAAGACGTATTGGCCAGTGAAACTAACACTGTCTCCAGGATAAACCGAACCTTTTCTAATATCTTTTGAATAAGGTGCATCTAGGTCATAAAAAATTGGCGAAATCATCAAATCATTGACTAAATCTCCTCTGGCATCAAGTTGAATTCCGTCGTTATATCTCCACGATTGCCTAAAGGAAGATTCAGAGAAAATTTGCGAATTATCTAAATCTTTAATTGCGAATGATGGCGTATTAAATTGGCCAAATGGAAGGCCCCAATCCAGTACAATAGGGAGGTCAAGGTAGAAGTCAGATTCGAACGGGTCAATTAGTACATTACCATTTTCGTTTCTAATCTTAGCTTTAGAAGTTCCATCTGGATTAGTCTGCAAAGTGATAAACGGACTGTCAGTCCAAGCAGTATCATTTCGTGGGAAATACCAGATTACAGAATCATAATTGGTTTCAGTTGGTGCAAGGTTTACCATAATATATTCAACATCCTTCCATCCGTTTTGGTCTTCCGCTTCAACAATCAAATGATACTCATTTCCAGCAAACATGGTCTGGTTCCAAGTTCCAACTCCTTGAGGTGGGTTTACTGGCAGATTGTTGATAAATCTCTCACCATTAGAATCATCTATGAATAGATTCTTGATTGAAGGATAATCTAATTCCATGCTGATATAAGTAATAATATCATTATCTAATCCTGGCCCGCCTCCATCAATTGGGTTACCTGCTAAATCATAACATTCGACCCATAGACTGACTTGACCCTTTAATCCAGAATTCGCATAATCATTGTAAGAACCTGTATATGTCGCGTTTGGCACTTGGCCGTTTGATGTTGTTTGGATTTGAATATATTCTGAGGCTTCTGCTATACCATTCGAATTAGCATCATGGTCATTTTCCACCCAAACATGCATTACAGCAGTTGCAGGCGGTGTCGGTAAATCACTAGCGATTATTCTGAAATCTTGAGAAACTCTAGGGGCAGCCCAACTTTGGTCATACAAGTTTCGCCAATTTTCATCAAGATTTGGATCCCCTTCACCTGAATATCTCTTGTAAAGTTGTATTCCAAGTAGATTAGGATCTAGGATATCCATAGTAACATTGAACAGAATTGAACAGTCTTGGTCTGGTTCATAATTTGCATCAGGACAGAGTAAATCACCATTGGAATAGTCTTTCATTCTAAATCGATATGTTTCATTACCAGAAGCAAAGACACCAAGGTCGATTGTCCAATCGATTACACCACCAATCACTCCAGTGCGGTTTGCGATTTCATTCCATGAAACATTAGCAAATTCACCGTCTAATTCTACACTCTTCTCTTCGACTACCAAATAATAAGAACTTGGATCTGGACTAACTGTCGTATCTTCAATCATGACTTCTCCTGAAATTTTGAAGAATTGGTTGGAATATACTAAGTCTCTGTTTTGTAGAATGTCAGCTGCATTGTATAATTCAAAATCAGTAATTCCTGCATCATTCTCTACAGCATTCCCGGCAGATGGGTCAATAATTATACCTCCAAGCATACCAACCACGCCATTTGCAGCAACTGTTTCAGAGAAGATAGAAACTTTATCAGTATCGTCCCATTGACCATTAACAGTAAATCTCCAAGTAATTTCCTTACCTCCACTGTTACCAAATGGAACTGCTGTAGATGAGGTTTGAGCCAAAGTGAGAAGATTGTTAGAATCCTCTAATTCCGAAAAACCTGTATTAGGGTCATAAACAAATATTACATCTCCTGCAACTGATGAAAAACGTAATTGTGCTGAAGAAAATGTTGAACCTGTGGATGATTGAACCTCGTGAGTAGTCTTAATTTCATAGAGTTCTCCACTTGGGTAAAGACCTTCTTTATCACTGAGCCATGTCAATGATGAGTCATATCCAGGTTCTGTAATTATAGATAAATTATCTAATTTTACACCACCGCCGCGAGAAGATGTTGTAACCATCGGAATATAAACTTCATTAGACTGACTTGATTGTGACTCTGAGGCAACAAATTCCCTTAGCATTGAGTCAAAACCATTAGATTCATTCAAAGTATGAGTGAATGTGTAAATAGCATCCATATCGGATACGGTTAGGAAGCCAATGCCATTTTGATCTGGTTGTGAAACCTTTACTGCCATACGCATCCATTCAACACCAAATTGGTCTGTCTTGAATATAGGGAGAGATGAACTTGAAAGAGCAAAATTCAAAGCTTCTGTGCACTCTTTTGAATAATCCAATTCCGAGAAATAAATATCTGATGAATCATCAACTCTACCACAATTTATAGATAAGTTAAAAGATAAAACCAATTCTAAAACGTAATCATATGAAAGGTTTAGAGAGTTCATAGTGCTATCCGACAAGAGGAAATCCAATGAATCCACATGCGAAAATCTTGGAAGGATAAAGAATCCTCCAGTTACATTTCCAGCCACAGGATCAAGTTCAAGTTTCTCTTCTTCGAAAGATTCACTGATTCCATTAACCTCACCAGCCCAAAAACGATTCTGCCTGCCAAAGTCACCTTGAGCCGGTTCAAGAAGTCCCCAATCAATCACCCCATCACCTGCTATATCGACAGATGAATCTGAAGGATGATGGCCGAAAAATAAGTCTAGCCAAACATCAGCAATAGTACAACTTTCATTCAAGGCAAGTGTTAACTCGAAATCAAAAATAGGATTTTCAAACTCAACATAGGTATTGTCTGATAAATTCGTAGTATTTTGTAAATTCGTAGAATTTAGTGTCGCATTATAATTATTACACTTATCCATATCTGAAAAAATAACGCCATAAATTGGATTGGAAAAATAATCAACCAAATCAGTTGAATCAATTTTCAGTATGTTTGTTTCATTAGATTGGTTATTAAAGACCCACTCTTCCTCAACGAGATTCAAATCTCGTATATTTTGTAAATCAACAAAGGTATTTCCAACTCTAGTACCAACATTATACCCATACAAGCTCGGAGTAGAGACTCCTAAAGTGTCGGATGAAAATTTGAACACTATTGAAATCTGAGGATGAGCATCAATATCGATTCCCCATAATTCAATTACAGGTCCATTAAGGTCTCTCAGTTGTGCACCATCGACAGTAATATACTGAGATGATGCTGCATCTTTAATGTCAACCAGAATCTTCGAATCACCTGGCTCGAATGAATCTATAAATAACAAACCAAAACCATTTGGTTGTTTATCAGAGAAATCTGTAGGGGCTTGTACATTAGTTACTGTCATTTCTCCTTCGCTAGCATATGATTCTCCAATTTGGAAATCATCGATGAACCAACCAGATTTATCTCCCCATGCTATATCTTGCTCGGTATCTGTACTTTCCAAGACAAATTTTATTTTTACATGAGTACCTAAATATGGTGCTAAATTTGCTGCTAAATGCGCCCAACCATCTTGATTAGTTAACGAGATAGAACTACCTGCTAGCCCGTAGTTATTTGATGGGATACCTAAACAATCGTTCGAAATAAGATTAGCTGCCGGAGGTGTATCTTGACGCAAGAAAAATCCATTTGAGGGGGAAATTCCTGTAGAATAAGGGATTGTGAATTGCAGATGATCATAGAAAGTAGTACTTCCAAAGTTACCTGTAGGCGAAGATGCAACCTTAATGTAAGCACAATCTGAAAAAGTTAAATCGCCATTTGGCATCACGTTTTTCCTTAGCGAATGCCAAGAAGAAAATCTAAGATATGTGTCATTTAGGTTGGGATCTAAAAATACAGAAGGTGAGGTCATTTCGAAATAAAACGGACTATTTATATTCTCATTTGCATCTGTCGAATCGTCGGTATAATCATCGTCTTCAAACGTTGTACCCCAGCACATGTCACCTGAAGCACATAAGTCGGGGCCAGCATTAGAAGACCGGCCTGATTTCAGACCATATTGCCAAGTTAGGGGGTCACCGGTAACATCGTGTTCTTCATCAAGACCAAAAGTAGAAAGATTGGTAAATCCGGAGATATTTGATTCAAAGTCGGTGATGAAAGATTCTGAACTAAAACTTAGAGGAGTTGGTGCACCAGTATCATCTTGATAAGTGAAGTTAGAAAGATTGTCATAAGTTGTAGCCTGATTATTTAGCACAGGATCCCAAATTGGCAATCCAGATTCCACTCCAACTCTAGTATTTCCCGACATGATAATTGGGTTGGTCGAGATATCGAGAGAAGCAGATGTAATTGTTTCATCGGAAGGAACTGAAAAGCCTCCTTCGGATGTATTTACAGTATTTACTCCATCCTTAAATTGAACAACTACTTCTGAAGAACCATCAGAAAAAGTACTGATTGAAGTTGCTGCAGCAAAGGGTGTTAAAATCATTAATAGTGTTAAAAAAATCGAGGTCTTGATTCGTTCATTTCCGGCCAACATTACATCACCTGCTCCCCTTCCAGCAAGTCTATACCTAAAATGCATCGCCTTTGAGGTTTAAAATGCTCGACAATAATACCCAAATGGACTGATTTCGAATCAAAGTTCAAATTCATGTTTCATACTCAAGGCCTCGTTGCAAACAGACTCCATGCCACCAACTCTTTGTTCGCTTTTTTCTAGCCATTCTTTATTTGCTACAGTAGTTGGTCGATTTGGCCCTAATGCGTCACATACCTCAACTCCCACGCTGATATCATAAGTGCCGAGTTCTCTTGCCATATCAATGATATATCTCTTGTCAAAAGCTAACAGCGGCCTTAAGGGAATCAATTGTGACATTTGCTCAATGGCGCCCATATTACCAAGAGTTTGAGAAGAAACTTGACCCAGATTTTCACCAGTAAGGATATGTGTCGCCCCTTTTTCTTTACCAATTATATCGCCAATTCGATGAAACATCCTCTTCATGTGTATAAAATACTCAGTGTGCGCCCATTGTTTAGTAAATTTGGCTAGTTGTTGAGCAATGGGCACTATTGTCATGGTTCTGTTCAAATTTTTTCGTGCTAATTCCCCTAATTTTCCATCCATCGATAGAAAATGGCGCATAAGTGCAATTGTTTTCTCTTCAGCCTGCGGACCAGTAATCTCTTCTTGGCTGAAATGAAGACAGTGAATACTCCAGCCTTGATTTAGCATTCTTGCTACTGCAACAGGTGAATCTATGCCTCCTGAAACAAGAGCAATGCAAACTTTTGACTGGCTCACATACCTTGGAAGGCTTTGTTATTGATGAAACCATCCTTTGAAATGCTCTTGATGGTATGAGTTCTTGAAGTATGGCCTCTTGGGAGAATACATGGAGCCTTATTCGAAAGAACCGGTAACTTTGATTGAACACATATTCCCAGGTGACACAAATGCTCACGATACGCTATTTGGTGGAAGACTGTTATCCATAATGGACAAAGCCGGAGGAATCGCTTGCTCTAAATTTGCCCACCGAGAATTTGTCACAATTTCCATTGATACATTAAAATTCATCGCCCCTGCAAGACAAGGTGATTTGCTAGAAGTCACTGGCAAAGTGGTATTCACAAGCAGTCACACTGCGTGTACTAAAGTCACCGCAATGGCAGTCAACAAGGCTACTTGGGAAAAGAAGAAAATTTGTGAAGGGTTCTTTTTCTTTGTCGCAATAGATTCCATGATGAGACCAATACCAATTCCACAGTTGGTCATAGAGGACGAAGACGAGCAAATTGACTGGGATAAAGCGTCTAAAATAAGAGAGAAAATGCTGTCTCAAAAAGATGACTAATACCCCTACATTCATTTGTAGGACCTCGGTCGCGGTATTATGCCTGTACTCAATATTGCAATGGTTGGAAGCGATGAATTGGCTAAAGAAATCGCCAAACCTACTGACCAAAGAGATGTCCATACCTATGTTCATAAGGAAAATGGGCCAGAAGGTGCGAGAATCCTCTCTCTCATAAGACCAGCAAAATATCCGGAGAGACTGCGCCCATTCCTAAATGCATTATCAGCGGCAAGAGTCGGAATTATCGAAGTTACAGCCATAGATGCTACGCTTGGGGAAGCCTTAGTTGCGTTTGCCAGTTCGAAAATTCTTCGCGGTATTGCGATAATTAATTCTGCTGACGGTGCTTGGATTGATGAAGACCAGGTTAAAATGCTGTTCAAACAAGCAGGCCTCGAGAAATGGATTTTTGCTACTAAAGATGGTATTGAACTTAGAACTCAACTTTATGATTTCATGGATGGCATCAAACAAGAGTTGAACGATGCTTCTGCTTCACCTTTGGTAATCCCAATCGACCAACATTTCAATGTCAAAGGAATCGGTTTGGTTGCAATTGGTTATGTTCAATCTGGGACAGTTAATGTTCACGATGAGTTGGTTCTTCTGCCCGCTGAAGGAACTGGAAATGCAAAATCTCTACAAGTCATGGATGACGATGTTTCATCTGCAACTGCAGGAGATAGGGTTGGATTGGCTTTGCGTAATGCAAAGGAAGATCATTTGAGTAGTGGTTCAATTTTAGTTCACCCTGCGGTTGAAGATAAAAAAACCAACACTAGTGTGCCTTTATCGGTGGAATTACACAAGCGTTCCAAGGTCGAATTAGAGGTTTCACCTTTCCAAAAGAGAGTTCTTGCTGAAGGAGATGTAGTGCACGCAAGTGTAGACTTACAATTTGTGGTAGGAAGAATTCAAACTGTATCGGGTTCTAGTTTGGAAATTGAATGGGAATCTCCGCTCTTCATTAGACGTGATAACCCCGAACCAACTGTACTATCACAATTAGACTCCAAACCTAGAATCATGGGTAGCGCAAATCTGAACAAAATTGAATAGACGCTTTGGCTGAAGAAAAAGGGTCGTAATAACGACATATTCGCGCCTTGGAAAAGCGGTGGATTGATAACCTTGAGGAAACGCTTCGCGTACTGGGATGCAATTAACGGGACGCGGAGCAAGTCAAACGAAAATGAGGGAAAATGTGATTTTTAATTCTCTTTCGTTGGATGGCACTTCAGGAAAAGTTCGCGCTACTGTAGATGAGCGTATGCTTTGCATTGAGTCAAAAACAGGCCATGCATTGGACATTAAAATCAATTCAATCAATCGAGTACATCACCACCATACCAAACTTATTCCTTTCGGATTTGCCTTGATTGGTTTTGGATTAGTTTGGATTGGAACCCGAATATTTTCACATCAAGCATTCCAAATTATCAGTACAACACTAGGAATTTCATTGGTTTCTGGATGGTTGCTAACAAGAAAGCCAACTATCACCATTGATACCGACGTTGGAGATTGTCATGCATTAACTGGCAATGATGCTGCTTTACTTAGACTAAACACAATATTGCTTCGGCTTCAACAAGGATTTACGATTTCTGAGGCTCAAGAGGGGTTAGAAATTCTAGATCGTGATTCAGATTACCCACGCTCAGCACTATTGGAAATGGAATCTGTACCTGTAGCACCTGTTGAAATTAAGGCGCCTGAATCAATTGCTACATTTCTTGAAGCAGAACTCGGTGATTTTAATTTTGAACAAAAACCTTCACCTATTGAACAAAATCTACCTGTCGCAAGTATACCATTTAGTCAAGAATTTGAAAAACCTCAAGAAGTTACTCCTAGTTTGCCATCTTGGCTAGATAATCCAAAACCTGTTAATCAAAGTACATCTTCTGACCAACTTATTCAAAGGGGCGTCGAAAATGTTAGAGATAGACGAAATCATCAAACTCCACATCCAATGTCTATGTTTAATCAGATTGAACAGCCGCCTCAAATTAGTGCAACTTTTGAACCAAAAACAAATATTACTGCTAACTCACTTCCATCAGAATCCTCTTACATGCATGTCGAAGAGGCGGGGAGGTCCATTCTTCCAGAACCTCTGCCCAATTTCTTTAGCAAAGAAGGATATCATGTCCCCCAACAAAATATTTCACCGGCTCAACCTTCTGCCCCCGAATATGATATCTTTTCATCTCCGGACTCTGCCTTAGGGCATGTCGATGAATTTGGAGAAGAAGTAGAGTCATTGGTTGCTATGGCTAGAAAGAAAAATGATTCCATGGACAGTAGCGGTAATGAGTTACAGAATAGAGATTCCATTCAAGAGAAGTTTCCTAGATTGCGCTCCAAGAATAGCCCGGCCAACTCTAGACTCAAACCAAAAAAGCACCCTGGAAATAGCGAAACTGGTAGTGTATTTCGTAATATTATGATGCCTGCTGCCAATCGTGTTGCAAATAGTGTAAAGGAAGTTACATCCAATCTATCAAATAGAATTCTGTCAGGTAAAGAGGGTGGGGGGACTTCCACTTCTGCCGAAGAGTTACGCTTACGTTCTAGTGAAGCCCACGAAAAAGAAGTAGAGGGACTTTATAGAAACTTAGCGATTAGCAATGGTGGTTCGCTTCCAGATGAAAAAGTTCAAGAAATGAAGGAAATTGCACTAAGAAGAAAAGCAATTAGTGAACAAGTAGAACAAGAAAAAGTAGAGATTCTCGACGATTTCAGTTTTGGCGACCTAATAGACAGCGACACAAATAAATCGAATACCGGCGGAAAAGAAGGACTTCCTCGAATTGATTCGTGATCAACTCAATATTACTCTATAATGTTCGAGCCTCTCGTCAAACTCTTCGGATTGAAGATTGATTAATCTCTCGGTTCCAAAAGATTCCAAAGTAAAACTCGATGTGACTGTTGCGGCAATTAAAGCATCCCTTAATTCCGTTCTACTAAGGGCACCTTCACCATTAGCAAAGTATGATGCTAAAGTACCAGCAAAAGAATCTCCACATCCAGTCGGGTCAATTACCATCTCGGTTGGATAAGCGGGTAGAGATACTATTTCTTCACCATGAAAAGCCATTACACCAAATTCTCCACGCTTGACTACTAAAGTCTTACAACCAGTCATTTCTACTACTTTTTTTGAGGCTCGGACAAAATTATCATCATTTGCAATCATCTTTACTTCACCATCATTTATGATAATCAAATCTACTCTTTTCATTACAGATAATAACTCATCTAGAGCAGTAGTTATCCACAAATTCATTGAATCTAACATTGAAAGTCTAGAATGTTGGACTTGGTCTAAAACTTTAGATTGTAAGATAGGGAGTAAATTAGCGCAAAATAGAATTGATGGCTTGGTTGCAAATTCTGGTACCTTCGGTTCAAACTCTCCAAATACATTCAATTGAGTATCATGAGTTTGAGCGGCCCCCATATCGCCATGATAAGAACCAGTCCATCTGAATGTATTTCCATCTGCTGTTTCAATTCCTCTTAGGTCAAGACCTAAATTTTCTAAGGATTTACGATCATCATCCAAGAAGTCATTACCCACTACACCTACTAATCCTACAGAGCCTAAGTTCAATCGCTTGGCATGAAATTGACTAGCAATACCACCATATATTGCTGAACCTCCAAGAGCGTCTTCGATTTTCCCCTCAGGCGATTCTACACTATCGTATGCTATACTTCCAACCATTACTACGTCCATTTTCACACCTATCCCAATAATTCTTGATGATTATCAATGTATTGAATTGTGATTTCTCTGTTCAAGAAATCTTCCTCATCCATTATCCTTCTGTGTAACGGAATGAGGTGTTGCACGCCGGTTATTGTTGTTTCATCTAAAGCGGTACGCATACGACTAATCGCGTCATCTCTATCTTTGCCCCAAGTTAGTAACTTAGCTAGGAGTGAATCAAAACAACCTGGCATCTCATAGCCAGCATGCGCGTGAGTATCACACCTAATTCCAAATCCAGATGGGAAATGGCATTCCCACAAACGACCTGGACTTGGTATGAATTCTTTTGGATCCTCAGCATTGAGTCTACACTGTATTGCATGGCCACGCCACTTAATTTCCTCTTGTTTCATAGGTAAATTTTCACCTTGAGCCACTCTTATTCCTAACTCAACTAAATTATGCCCTGTGATAAGTTCAGTTACAGTATGCTCGACTTGAACACGAGGATTGACCTCAAGGAAGTAAAAATCCCCATTTGCATCTCGCAAGAACTCGAATGTTGCTAGACCTTTGTAGCCCACACTTTCCGCCCCTCTGCAAACAAGGTTTCCAATTTCAGTTCTTTTCTCTTCAGAAAGCCATGGCCCTTCTTCCACCAATTTCTGATGGCGACGTTGAATTGAACAAAATCTCTCACCGAAATGAATCGCATTCTTTCCATCCCCAAGTACTTGAAATTCAATGTGCTGCGCCCCTTGAATATATTTTTCGACAAAAACTCTCTCGTCGCCAAAAGCAGATTTAGCCCTAGATTGACAAAGTTTCAAAGCGCTGGCAAATTCTTCACCTTTCTCAACAATCTGCATACCAATTCCACCGCCTCCTGCTGCAGCCTTAATGATAACAGGATATCCGATTTCTTCGGCCAAGGTACTGGCTACTTTTTCGTCTGAAATTGGCTCAGAAGAGCCTTTTGCTGTTGGCAAACCTGCTACTTCCATAGCGGCTCTTGCTTCGATTTTATCGCCTAAAAGAGTAATGACCTCAGCAGAAGGGCCGATGAATGTAATTCCTTCTTCATCTAATCTTTTGACAAAATCAGCATTCTCGGCTAAAAATCCATAACCGGGATGAACTGCATCGCATTCCAACTCTTTAGCTGCTTTGACAACAGCCTCAATGTTCAAGTAAGAATCTAATGGATTAGAACTGTAAATCGGATATGCGATATCAGAAAGTCTAACTGGTAGCGATAACCTATCTTCACGGCCATGAATTATCGCTGCTTCAATGTTCATATCACGTAGTGTTCTAAGTATTCTAAGAGCGATTTCGCCTCGATTCGCAATCAATACACGCTTGAATCCCATAACTCACCGTGTGTCGAGACATTCTAAGAGACAAACGGTTCGAAAATCTCAAATTGGGTCGGATGTTCGAGTCGTAAACCGGTGAATTTTTTCCATAAAACAGAAATATACTGACATAATTAGGCCTTAAAATTTAAAATAAGGCAAAAAATTGATATGATAATACACATATGATACATCATGGCGGAAAGCGAGAAAACCGGCGCGGAGATTGTTGCCGAATTGGCTGGTAAAGATTTGAATAAAGACGGTCGGGTGATAAATCTCGTCATATGTGGTAATTCGAAGTTCTACGATTATTCTTGGCTCGAAAACCAATTGGACCTATGGGTAGAACAGCATTCCTACCCGGATATGATAATACTTGGTGGCGCAAGTGGTGTTGATTTTCTTGCTGAAAGATGGTCAGATAACAATAACATTCCATTAGCAGTTTACAATGAAGCATGGTCAAACCCAAGACCAAATTCTGCTACAGACAGCGGTAGGCCTGAAGCGATTTCTTCACTTGCAAAAGAAATGCTTACCCACGCAACCCATATGTTGGCATTCCCTGGCCCTAAATCGGTTTGGACCAAAAAAATGATGGAAATGGGAGTTCAAATGAACTTACCCATAGCATGTGTTGAGTTGCCAACAACTGGCCTTTGATCAATAAACATCACGTAAATATCGCTTTTCTTCTCTCATCATCGTCTTTTCGATGAAATGAGTAGCATCGGCTTGTGATAGCCCTCCATGTTCCTGAGCGATATCAATCAATGCTTGATGAACATCTTTAGCCATATACTTCTTATCGCCACAGATGTAGAAATAAGCTCCTTTTTCAAACCATTCCCAAACCTCAGCGCCATGTTCTTTCAACCTATGTTGAACATAGATTTTTTCCTCTTGGTCACGTGACCATGCGGTGGTAAATTTGTATAGATGACCTTCATCAATCCATGATTCAACCTCGTCTTTGTAATAGAATTCGGTCTTGGAAGATTGGTCACCAAAAAACAGCCAGTTCTTACCGCTGCCGCCATCAAAAACTCGCTGCTCCATAAATGCTCTAAATGGAGCAATTCCTGTCCCTGGACCTACCATAATGATATCAGTAGACTTATCTTCTGGAAGAATGAATGATTTGGTAGGAGACATGAAAACTCCGAGTTTCTTCTTTGTTGTTCCAATTTCATCAGCCATAAATTGAGTACATAGTCCGCCCCTATCTCTCCCATGATAACTAAATCGAACAATTCCTACTGTCAATTCAACATATCCTGGATGAGCATCGTGGGATGATGCAATAGAGTATAATCTAGGTTTTAGTCTTGAAATTAATTCAAAAAATTCTTCGGGAGCGTACTTAGCATCGAATTCTCTCATAATATCAATATAATCTCTTGTCCATAGATAATCTTCAATCGCTTTCTCATCTCCAACTATTGCAGCAACCTTCTCACTGGGGTCATCGGATGGCATGGATTTGGCAAGCCCGGGAGGCAAATCCCCATCTGATGAAGAATTCCATGTGTCTTTTCCACGAGTGCGAGATACTATTTTTACAGATATTTTCATTCCAGATGAAACAACCTTTTGTGTTAGAGATTGAACGAACCTTTTACCTGCAATATGAACTTCAAAATCCTTTTTTAGAGCATCATAGAGAGTTCTTTCTCCATTGTGTGTAGTTACTATTTGTTCAGGGTCCCAGCCTTGAATTTCGATTAATTCATCGACTATGTGAGGTGGATTTTCTGATACTACTCCAAGAGCATCTCCTACTTTGTAGTCCAGCCCTGAATTGCCTAATTCAAACACAATGTGTCTTGTTTCTTTGCGTGAGCCTTCACCATTTAGAATAAAGTTCTCCGTAATGTTAGTCATGTACGGATTTTTTGCGGACCAATTAGACATTCAACCACCGATAGCATAGCGCTATGATGTACCGACAGAAGGGTTGTTTATCATCATTTTTAATTTGAGATTTTGTTTAGTGGGATTTGCGATTAAAACAATATCTCATGACTCTTGGGCAGTAATATGGCGCACAAGGTTAAGATGCTAGGGACTGGCAATGCCTTTCTTCCAAATGGGCGCTTACATTCTCTTGTTTTAATAGATGACAAGTACTTAGTTGATGCTCCGCCAACTGCACTAATTAGCCTGCGAAATAATGGAATTCCAGTCAATACAATTGAAACAATATTCATCACTCATTTACATGGCGACCACATATTTGGATTGCCATTTCTATTCTTAGAACGCCAATATATATCCGATAGAGACGGCGATTCTCCTTTGAATATCATTGCAGCACCAGGCGCTAAAAAACGTATCACTGACATTTGTAATCTTGCATACCCTGGCACTCTGGAAAGATTTCTACCTCAAATAACTTGGATTGAAGATGAGAAGGGCGTAATTGATGATTGGTCATGGGAGAGATTTAGAGTCCATCATGATGATTCTGTAGACCCTTTTGGATATAGATTTGAATCCTCAGATGGTGCCAGCTTAGTTCATAGTGGAGATTCTGGACCATGCGAGACTCTTTACCAGGCGATTGGTCGATCCCAACTGGGAGTGGTCGAAATGGGTTTCCCTGAATGGGTTGATAGTGACCATCACCACAAACCATCAGATATACAGAAGTTGTCGGAGATGTTCCCGTCAACTAAACTTGTGATAACTCATACATATATTGACGACAAACATTCTAAATTTCCTAAAATAACCGAGTCAAAATTCCCTCACCACCCAGACAATGTCCATCACGCCTCAGATGGAGATGAATTCTTTTGGGAGCGTGGCATCTGGAAATAGGTCGAAAAATGTTATTTTTTGGCAAAATATGAACTTTATATTGTAATAATTTTGTATTTCAAACCAAACAAAATGCAATTTCGATTCCATTTTGAGTGGACATGCTTATGAGGGGGACTCGGACTCCCCCAATACATCGCGCTTTGCTCCACGGGGCAATGATTCGATGCTAAGGCTTGGTGAATGTATGACAGACAACATTTTCGATGATTTCCTATCACGAAAAACGTTGTTTAAGAATAAAGAAATTCTCCGCCACGATTATCAACCTCAACATCTTCCTCACAGAAAAACAGAAATTGAAACATTATCGTTCAATCTAGTTGAAGCTCTAAAAGGACATATTCCATCAAATATGACGCTGTATGGAGTTACTGGAGCAGGAAAAACTGTAGTAACGTCTTTTGTTTGTGATGAACTTGAAAGGAAAGGAAGAGAACTCAAAAGATCGGTCCAAACAATTATGGTCAACTGCAGACAAATCGATACTCAATACCGAGTTTTAAGCCATATTGGTAATTCATTATTAGAAAGCCACGAAATCGATGAAATACCTTTCACTGGTTGGCCTACCGATAGAGTATTTGGAGAATTAATCAAAAGAATGGATTCTCGTAAAGGAGTATTTGTTATTGTTCTTGATGAAATCGACCACTTAGTACGTAAAGCTGGAGATGACTTGCTGTATAACCTAACTAGTTTGAATGCATCGCTAAATGATGCACGGGCTTGTGTCATTGGAATCTCCAATGACCTAAAGTTCACCGACTTCCTAGACCCAAGGGTTCGTTCAAGACTTGGGCAATTAGATGTTATCTTCAATCCTTATGATGCTGAACAATTACAAGATATCCTTCGAGAACGCTCAAAATTATCTCTCAATAAGAATATACTTGGAGATGGAGTTATCGCTCTTTGTGCTGCACTCGCTGCACAAGAACATGGAGATGCTAGATGTGCGCTAGATTTACTTCGTGTATCTGCTGAAAAGGCTGAACAAGATGGATCTCAAATGGTAGAACAACATCATGTTAGATCTGCCCAACACCAAATAGAGTCTGACCAAATGACTCCAATTATTTCCAAATTACCAAGTCAGCAAAAATTGGTTCTATCTTCAATCCTAATCAACGAGAAAAATGGATTAAAAAATATTCAGACTGGAGAAGTTTATGCAATTTATACTCAAGCGTGCCGATATGTTGGTCAAAATGCACTAACTCAAAGAAGAGTTTCTGGACTCATTTCAAATCTTGATATGCTTGGTTTAGTTACTGCTAGAACAATTAGCAGAGGTAGATACGGACGTACTAAAGAAATTAATTCGTGCATACCACAAAATATCGACCCTATTTTGATTATGTCAGAATCTGAACCACACATCAAAGATGTATTTTCAAAAAATTACAAACATCAGAGTCGACTTTGAGGGTGTTTTTCCTTCGGTGTTCTTATATCTATAATGCAGGTGGCCAATTCCATGAGTGAACATAACGATGACTCTACAAGTCTCCTCGAGATGATTATGAATCCAAGTAAAACACTTGCTAACTGGTTTGTTTCCTTTGGATTACTAGGACTTTTCCTTGCTGTTTTGAACCTTACAGGTTGTATTCATCCTAATTACAGAGTATCATGGGGAGGAGTTTTCACCCTTGAAGCAACCAACAAAGCATTTGGAACTTTAGAAGATGCTTCAGCATTTGTTGCTTCTGATGCGATTTTCATGGCTCTTTGCGCTGGCTTAGTTTTCCTCGGATATAGAACTTTAAATCAAGAAGATGGTGGCATTGCAGGATGGTTCAAGTCTATTTTTGTCAATGAAACATGGCCAGCATTGGCTGATCCATCTGTTGGTGGCTGGTCAAGACTTGCAGGTGCGTGGTGTATTCTTCTTGGAGTTGTTAACTACCTATATTTCGGATTGAAATCCATAGGTTGGATTGACCCTGGTGTGTACTCAGTTACAATTGCTCTTCTAGGATTTGGCTTGGCTCTTAACTATTTTTCATTCGCCCCTGAAGGCGATGAAAATCTTGATTGAGAACTATACTCATTTAGAGAATAAACGACGATGGCCGTTCTTACCTGTTATTGAGTCCATTATTCCTAACAGTAATCCTTTCCACAATGCTAAACTCCATTGAAAGGTTAACCTTCTTAGTGAAAATAAGGCGATAATCATTGGTTGATTACTCTCTCTAATTGAGCCTCTAATTACAACGCCTAGGGGCCCTCTCAAGAGTATTAGTTGATGTAAAATAAATAATAAAAATGTTAGGATTAGCATTTTGAACTCCCACCATTCTTTGATTACACTCCATTCTAAATTATTGGAAATAATTAATGAATAAATAAATGGCAGTCCAGAAATTATTGCGCTCAACCAAAGCGGGGCAACAATCAATACAATTGTTGAACTACCTATGAAATCCAAATCAGGACCCTTTCTTCTTCGTCGAGGAAAGTTTCGCATGATTCTTACATGTGCACGGGCATCTCTTGACCTCTTGGCCAAAAATCGTTTACGTCCCGATTCAGGAACATGTGATACCAGTGCATCAGGGGCATAAACAATGGTTCCACCGTTCTCTATTAATCGTAAACTAACTTCCATATCCTCTGCATGATACCACTCGGGATTAAAACCGCCAATCTCAAGCAAAGATTCACGGTGAAACATTGAGCAAGGGCCATTCGCTAAACTAGTACTTCTTGGCCTAGAACGATACTTGGAAGCGATTTCCACTGAACGAACTTTACTGATTATATCAGAGGCTCTCTCGAAAATTGTTCTGCCTGTTACCGCTACAACCTTCTCTTCTTCAGAAACCGGATTAGATTCAGAAAAAAGATTTGCAACCCAAGTTTGTTCCGGTCGCACATCAATATCAGTTATTGCGACCCACTCCCCCTTTGCTTTTTCTAGTGCTAATTGCCTTCCAGAAGATAAGCCTGTAGGGGGTTGTGTAAAAATATGAATCGGTATTTCGCCACTTTCATCGTGCCACTTCTGTAGGCATTCGGTCGAACCATCGGTAGAACCGTCGTCTATTGCGATTATTTCTAATGGCCGATAGGTTTGATTTTTCAATGCCTCTAAGCATCCATCAACCCAATCTAAACCATCTCTAACACATACAGTTATTGAGATTAATGGATTTTCTAAATTCACTACATCACCTCAAACATACTCAAAAGTTCGCGGCATCTTTCCTTTACCGCTAATGTTGAAATTTGTGAAACTACTCCTACATTGGGCTGTCCGTATAGTACTACACTTCCTATTGGTGCAAGACAATGAATATACAGGGGTGCTAAATCCTCTTCACCTTCTACATTTATTACAACTGAATTTTGACTTGCTATAGATTCTTCAATGGTTTGTAATAGCGATGGAGTCAAGCAACCTGCAGGATTTTCTGTATTTTTTACTTCATCAAAAACATCCATGTCGACAATTTCACTTTCCTTTAATGCAGTTCTTTTTGTCATTCCATCAATCAATCCAATATCTGGAATTATTTCCATATCCAGTAATGTCTTGACAGTCACATCACCTACTGCAATAATGGAACCACGCTTCTCAGGTAAACATTCTAGAGCAGAAGACATTGCTACCTCAGGTAAATCCCCTGGTCCAGAAAAAATATCACCCATTGGCGTCTTTAGTTCACTGTCCAAAATTTGCGTCATTTTAACAATGTTATTTCTTTGGATTTCAGTAATCCATGGATTCCCGTCTCTATCTACGGCACCACTTCGTATTCTTGATGAACTCAAAATTTCACCAAATGAATCAATTATATGTGGAACATTGATAATTTTTAATACAGGTAAATTGTTTATTATTCTTGAATCATTTATTTGTTCACAATTACCAATTGTTTCTTGAGTGGCCACAATACAATCTGCAGTTTTATGATTAGGTGCTGGGCCAAAATTATTGCCCAATGGGAATACATGGACAGATGAGTTATTATTTGATGCCCAAGTTAGTATATGGTCAACTCTAGTTTCATAATCCTCGATAAAGGGTGACTTTTTAGATGCCATCTCATCAATGGTGACATGTACTTCCACTCTCGCTGAGTCTCTACAAGCAGCAGAAAGTAGTAAACTATGACCAGAGTGGAATCTATCAAAAGTACCTCCAACCAAACAACATTGGAATTGTTTAGCGTCCACCATATCTAGTCGTGGGACACATTTGCTCTTTGAGTGCATCGCTAATTTTTAACAGAAAAATATGTTTTGGATAGTTGAGAAAAAAAGCCAGCACTGTGCCCCGACACCTAACGGCCCATTTCATTGCTATGCTCGAGGGCCTGACCCTCGGTGTCAGGGCGTGCTGTCCGGAAGGGTGGTTGTCTTGTGTTCATCCTATCGTCGCACAAGGACCCATAACCAACCGGTTGGTTTACCGCTTTTGCACCAAAGGTCATTCCTCGAAAGGTCCCTTTGGTCTTCGATAGCGGACCGTACCATTGGTATCAGACTTCATTGCAATTTCACAGTAGCTCTGCCAGATGTTGCGGGTACGGCAATTAGTCGGCTGAACTATACTTCTTGAAATCATCGTATCAATAATTCAGTAAGCATTCGTTGTAATATCGGGCAAATAGCAAAGATCCTACTTCTTTATCCCCCACTTCTAAAGTGGTGATATCTATTTCTGGCCATTCACTAGAATCTCTAGCCAATAGGCCCACTAAAGGATGAATTCTACCAATTGGTAGGTTCTGTTTTTGTTCATTACTGAAAACCATCTCATAAGTGTCTAGAAGCGAATTACTACCAACTCCTGCTTCAAGAATTAAAATATGCAATAATTCATTGGAGTCTAACTCGTTAGATGTGAAAGTTTCTTGATAGCCAGGTGGCCCACATTTTTCGCCTTCACCTCTGGAGAGGATTGCGGGCCATGGGAGATATTTATTTGATAACCAACTTCGACCAGAGGTCGAGTTTAACTGTAGTATTAGCCATCTATAACCCTGATTTAACCACCAATTAAATGGTAAAACATTCATGAATTTTCTTGACTGTTCTAACGAAATAGGGTTGTTATGAATTAAACTGTTAACTAACTCCCCCCAACAAAATAGTATCGAATCTTTTGGATGAACTTTTGAAGCACTAAGGCATAACTCGAGATTTTTTTGTCTTAGAGTGGAATTTGAACCAACTTTAGGGAAAAGATTTGGCAATATTTTTGTTGCCATTCTAGGTGAATCTAACCA
>Ga0066846_10000242_pt1 | contig 26479 bp, 19 predicted proteins | sample ETNtaG_33_FD_65489 | JGI IMG/M metagenome (GOLD analysis project Ga0066846, IMG submission 65489) | Marine microbial and viral communities from oxygen minimum zone, Eastern Pacific Ocean - ETNP201310SV76 | ecosystem: Environmental > Aquatic > Marine > Oceanic | place: Pacific Ocean: Eastern... | reverse complement strand
TGATGATGACTTCTCCATTAGGAGCATCGTGCATTGAAGGGAAGGTGCCTGGCTGGCTTTCTTCAAGTGTGACCATCTTATCTCCTGCTTTGATCATCGCACCCAATACTGGTTCCCCGTAATGATTGGGAAGTGGACCCCATGCACCCTGTAATTTGCCTTTGACATTGACTCTGTTCGGTATCGATGAAAGAAGTTCATGTGGGACGGTAATAGTTGGAGCAGGGTATGGTACCTCGGTAGCAGCACACCAACGGCAACCACCTGCTTCACCATCACATGGCTCTGCAAGCGGCAGAGTATTGTCGCTTGACCAAGCTTGCATTTGATTGAGAACAGACCTGTATTCCTCAGTGGAAAGAGGATTGACATCAACGACCTTGCGTAATCCATTGGTTAGGTACCAACCCTCGAGTCCTTCACAAATCGAATCATGGGTCTCATTCCATAACCATGCATAGAAATTGAGTTGGTCGTCGAGAGAGGTTGCAAATTTGCCCTCACCATCTCCCATCTTGATGTCTATAATACGATTCCTTCCGTCCCATCGTAGCACTAAATCACATTCACCCGCTGCCCATCTATCAGAATGGTACATGCGTTGAGGTTGAGGGTTTCGTGGGTCCTTTACCCACGGGCGTGCGATTTCCCAAGCATCGGCCCAGGTGATTCCAGTATTGCTGAATTCATGGGGCTCATCCTTCCACTTCACCTTCTGGTTGACCTTTTCGGGAAGTGCATAATGAGGAGGTGTGTCAAAGCAAGGTGCAGGTATGTCGAATTCATGCAAACCGCCTCCTGCTTGATGACAAGCGGCTACTTCTTCGAGTTGTAATCCAATTCCATTGCAGAGCATTTGCTCTACAAGTGCATTATCGAAATGCTCGTCAAAGTCACCATCGTTCCACATCGATTCGGAGAATACCTTTCTGCCCTGTTCGAGAACTTTAGTCGCCATATCTGGGACTTTGGACAATATCCACTCCGTTAATTCCTCAATACTCTCACAGGGTTGAGCGCGCTCCATTAGGAGTGCACACAGGCCATCTTCAACCTCAATCCCCATTACCTGATGCGGAGAGAGAGGTCCGCGTAATCCTATGCGGTAGTTGAGAAACCACTGCTTTGGACACCGACGAAAGGTAGTGAAAGATGATGCTGAAAGACGCCCGCGGGCTCGTCCAATACTAACAGCCTCGGGTGGTTTCTGAGCAGGCATTGTTCAAACCTCAACTATCGAATGAATAGTAATCGCCCTTAGTTCTCTGCTCACGATCCTTACGGGACGCAGCCTTGTTGATTCTTGGACGCTTAGAATCGTGATCTCTACGGAAGGTAACATCTACTCCTGCTAGGAAACGATTCATCCCCTCACGTAGAGGGAATGGCCCTTCTGCCATTCCGTGACGACCACCTTCACCCTCGAAGACAAGAAGGGTATCTGATACGATGTCGATGAAGTATACATCGTGGTCGATAACGAATGCACTCTTTTCATTGGATTCCATGGTTCTACGAATTGCCTTTGCAGTCTCCATCCTCGCATTTGCATCAAGATGGGCACTTGGCTCATCGAGTAGATAGAGGTCTGCTTCACGGCCAAGACAGATTGCAATGGCAACGGCTTGTGCTTCTCCTCCAGATAATGTGTTGACCATCTTCGCAAGAAGTTCATCGACTCCTAGGGCTCGAATGACGGTGACATTGAATTCACCACTTCGCCAACTAATGCCTATTTCACTATCGAGCCAAGTCTGGACTGTGCAATCCATATCGACATCGATATGCTGAGGTTTGTAGGATACTGTTGCATCTGCTGTTACCCAGCCGGCATCATATTCATACTCGCCAGCAAGAATTTTGACCATCGTTGATTTTCCGGTCCCATTTGGCCCAACAACTCCAACAACTTCGGTTTGGTGGACCTTTCCTTCTCCAGTTTTCAATTTGAAATCGCCAAGACTTTTCTCCATACCTCCCCATTCAACTACGGTATAGCCGAGTTCTGCAGTACGCTCAGTATGAGATTGGAATTTGATTGGTTTGTCTCGTATTCGGACGTTTTGTTCGACGAGGAAGCCATCTAGGTAAGCATTGATTGCCTGGCGGGTCGACCTTGCTGGAGTGAAAATTCCAAATGCACCCTTCATACCATATACGATATGAACCAAATCTGCAAGTACATCGAGAACTGCCAAATCGTGTTCTATGACAATGACTCTAGCAGTCTCAGATAATTCCTGAATAATTCGCACGATTCGCATTCTCTCGTGGATGTCTAGATATGAAGATGGTTCGTCAAAGAAGTAGACATCAGCATCCTTGAGCAGAGTTGCACAGATCGCAACCCTCTGTAATTCTCCACCACTCAGCTGGTCGAGATTGCGCTCTTGCAGATGAGAAAGTCCTAATTTTTCAACCATCTCATCAAGCATACCACGCTCATCAACAGCGCCTAGAAGAGCCCCTACCTTGCCCTTGAAGGCCTTTGGAAGATGGTCGACATATTGTGGTTTGAGTGCTACTTTGATTCCTGCATTGCAAACATCGCTAAGGAAATCTCGCAGTTCTCCACGGGGAAGGCTCTCAATACAATCCTCCCACCAGACTTCGTCAGCCTCGAAATCTCCGAGATTAGGAATTAATTCACCTGATAAGATATTGAAAGCAGTTGATTTTCCCATGCCGTTAGGGCCAAGAATTCCGACCACTGATTCCTTGGACGGAGTGGGTAAACGAAACATTCTGAAACCATTTAGAGAGTAGCGATGAATCATATCGGTCTCGAGTTCAGAGGGCAATTGCGTGATGATTAATGCATCGTGTGGACACTTGTTCACACAAATTCCGCAACCGATGCAAAGCGACTCGGAAATGTGTGGTTTGCCATTGTGATCATCCATGACAATACACTCCTGTCCATTACGGACAGGGGGACAAAAATTCAGACATTCGTCCATGCACTTCTTTGGTTGACAGTTGTCCTCCTTGAGAACTGCAACGCGCATAGACCATCGCCTCCATAGGAGGCGTCAAGCCAACCCCTCATCAATCAGCCGGTCTTTGCACAGCACCACATTGCCGTCTGCTGTCAAGCAGAACTCGAATCGGTTCAGTCAGTGCAATATGGCGTAATGGGCCTTCTTCCATTTCTGGTTCATGGCTATCAAGCCAATCGAAATCAACACCTCCATCCGTATCCTTGACGGTAAGATATCCCACTTGGAATGAAACGATATTCTGGAAGAAATGAGTTCCTTGGCTTGGCTCGACTTTGATATCGATCATATCACACTCGACAATTGCAGAAGCACCAGATATTTGGCTCCATGAAACTGGTATTCCAAGTGAGGGGTCACTTGATCCCCATCTACCTGGGCCGATTAGTAGGTAAGGCCTCTTTGCGCGATTGAGTTTGAGGTTCAACTTCTCTATCATCGGTACAATATCGAGAGTTTTTAGCCGGTCAAGACGATCTGGATTGATGTAAACCACGTCACATATTTTGTCAATTACTCCATTTCCAAGTGACTGGTTGGAGCGCAGTATCATGGAGTCAGCATCGACAAGGTCGAGGTCTACTTCTACATCTGCTAAATCAGCTACCAGTGGCCTAAGTTGAACAATTGCGAATCTACTGATTCCTTTCTCCGCATCATCGATCATTGCAAATTCAATTTCAACAGGACATGAAAGTGCATCCTCTAGGCGTCTTAGGCTTTCTTTTAGAATCGGAATAAGAGGAATCCTATCACGCTTCAATGGACCATGCATCGTAATGATTCTGGGCCCTTCTCTGGCAAGAGTATCGAGTATTCGGTCATCGCTCGAAACATATGTACTTGCAATGTGCTTTAGTTGCCCATGTTCCTCAGCAATAGATAGCCCACTGCGAACCATCGTAACATTGGGGTCCCTTCCAATAGTGCCCGCGAATTCTTCCATTTTTACAGCCCAAAATTGTCTTTGGGCTGTTTCCAATGTCATTTCAGTACTCGCAAATTGGTGCACGCGCTTAGGGTGAGCAGGTGATACTCGAAGACATCTCTCTCCATCGGCAACTGTACGGCCAAGGCCAAGTGCCATTGCAGCCAAACCATCACTCGGTTCGATATCACCCACTGGATAGTGGTTATGAGATCTAGCAACTCCACTAATTGTCGGATAGAAAAGGTCGCCATGACGTGAGCCTACTAATTCCTGGATAACTACTGCCATTCTTTCTTCCTCAATCGAGTTTGGAGTCGCGGAAACATATGCTTTTGCTTTTCTATAGAATGTAGAAGCATAGACTAATTTTATGGTACGAATAAGTTGTTCAACTCTAACATCCAACTCGGGATGGTCATTTGGTAACATGTAGGTAGAATATACTCCTGCGAAAGGTTGGTGAAGAGCATCCTCAAGCAATGAAGAGGATCTAACCGCAAGAGGCCAATCGGTGAATTCGAGAACCTGCTCAACAATTTTTCTTTGTTCGGGAGTGAATTTACCCTCAATGAACAACTCCGCAATTTCATCATCACTAATGTCATCACTGAGTACCGACTCATACAGATTGTTGGCTTCCATGAATCCTTCAAACACATCGGTTGCAACGATTAGAGTACGTGGAACTATAATTTTGACATCGGGGAAATCATCCCTTAGACCTAAGCCTCGCATTTTTGTGAAAAAGAATGCAAGGCCCCGCCCCTTTCCTCCTAGTGAACCTTTACCCAGGCGTTGGAATCGTGAAACTTTGGCTGCATCGGGGGAAAAATCGAATACTTCGCGTTCTCTTTGAATTTGGAGAAAGGTGTTGATTCTGGAGATAATAAAATCCCTAACCTCTTCGATATCTTCGAACTCATCGGTAGAACGAGGACGCAACTCTTGTGCGAGGTCGAATTCTGTACGTGTCCTGAGCCAATGTGAAAAGTGATTTTGTTCAGCATGAAAGCGAACGCTTTCTGGTGGTACATCTTCGAGTATACGTCGCAGTTCCACTAGATTGGTTGCACGTCCTAGTTGTTTTCCATCGGGCAACCTGAAAATGAAATCACCAAAACTCATGTGGGATTGCATAAAATCTCGAATCCGCGAATGTAGATTTGGCTCGTCTTTTGCTAGGAAAACGCAGTTATTCGCCTCCGCAGCTTCGCGGTTATCCTCTTCTGTGGATTGGAAAAGAATTGGCATGTGAGGATATGAGCGACGTACTGATTCTACCAATTTCAATCCCGCATCTCCTTTCAGTCGGCCTCTATGAGGGAATCTGCCATCGGTGAATAGACCAATCATATTGTCGCCATATGCATTGATGAGCCCTTTTGCTTCCTCGTAAGTTGTTGCAAGTAATACCTTAGCACGAGCTCTTAATCGTAGCATTTTGTCGTGAAGATTGAATCCTTCATACATCAGACGGCTTGTCTGTTCGAAGAGCAATTGGTAGAATCTGGGTAAGTATGACGAATAGAATCGTGCCGAGTCTTCGACCAATAATAGAACTTGAACATCTCCGTTTTCTATATCGTGGTCCAAATTTCGTCGATCCTCGACCATCTTAGATATCGCAAGTAAAATACTGGAATCGCCCGACCACACGAAGATGTGATCGATTGCAAAACCAGTTCGCAGTGTAGCCAATTCCCTTGTATTATATGCAAGTAATACCACTGGAATATGAGGTTGGATTTTCTTGGCTTTCCGACCTAATTCATGGACTCTCATTGTTCCAACACGAGCCATAGTGATGATTAAATCAAAATCTCTCTCTTGGAGTAATTCTAATGCAACCTCAGCATCATCAGCATGAATGACCCTTGGTGCTTGAGTGAGATTGAGGCTACTATATTGTTCAGCCATTAGCACACCAAACATTCCTTCTTCTTCGAGAACGAACTGGTCATATGGGCTACTAACAAGAAGAACATCTCTCACTCTGAAGGGCGTGAGCCTCTCGAAATGGTGTTCGTTGCTGCGCCCCATGTATATTGGACAGAACGGGCCTTACTCAAGAAGGGATTGCTAGCGCAGTCTCAATCAGACTAATCCCTTAATGTGCTCTGCGCCCTTGATTAGGCGAGTTGTGCACGGGGTTGGGAACTTCATCGAAGCCTTGCGGAGTGCATCCTTAGCTTCGAGGTAGTGCTCCGGAGAGAACTTGATTGAGATGACACGCTGTCCACGCTTTACACGTGCAGCAGTACCGACATTCTTTCCAAATGCGCAACGCATTCCTTGTGAAACACGGTCTGCACCAGCACCAGTAGCCTGCTTATTCTCACGCAGAATGTGGTGTGGGTATGTATGGATGCGGAGTGCGTATCCCTGCATGCCTGCAGCACTTCTGATTGTGGCATTTGAAATAACACGTGCAGCCTCAAGTGCAGTATGACGAATCTGACAGGATTCATCAGCGAAGAGATTCAACTCCATCAAGAACTGATCTGTCTCAGCAGCAACACGGTTTCCAACGTGAAACGTGAGAATTCTGTTGTTTGGAACTCCACCGATATACTTGCGTCGAGTAAACGCTTGACCCTTGAGTCTGCGATACATCTTTGCGGGCTTACGTGCCATACGTGATACCTCCGGGCGTCTGAGCGACCAACCGACCCTATTTGACCATACCGATGATGAATACACTTCCCCTTAAGGGGAAAGAATACAGATAAGACCCGTACTCAGCCAATCAATGGCGGGATGGCGTGACTTCCTCGAGGAAGAATCTGAATACCAATGGATGTCCTTTGGAGCCTTCGCAATTTTCATCATTATTGGAGCCATAATGATAGACTGGTCAGGCGAACTGTCCGGTGTTACCTCTGGCTCAAGCCAAGGGGCATCAGGACTTGTTATTGATTCGACTAGTGATGCATTCATCTATGACGACGAAGATGGAAGATGGATTTCCCTACGTGGCGAGGTCAATTCTGCAAACAATGCTAACTGCGTGACAGAACAAGAAGGTATCACCTACTTTTGCAGTGGCCAAGAAGGAGTACTCTTCATGGATGTTGGCAATGGATGGGAGCCATATGGCTTAGTACAGGACCTAACTGTCATAGATTTGGCCACCAATGGATATGCGATGATGATGATTGTTGAAAATGGATCTTCAACTACATTCAGTGCACGCTCGCTTGGTGGAGAAACCATTTCAGAAATATCGAGCCATGATGGTGATATGTCGTTAACCGAAATCATAGCGACAGATGAGGGATGGCTTGCAGCAGGGTCATGGCGTGCTCCAACGAATTGGCAAGGAACAAGTCCCGCATCTTCCTCATTTTACGAGTTAGTAGTTTCAATCACTTGGGATGCATCAACTTCTGCACCGATTTATGACATCGTTCATCTTGGTGGGCCAGGGGTAATTCACACCTTAGCAGCAACCCATGGCGGCATCGTAGCTGCAGGACAAACCGATGCAGTTCTTATTGCTGGAGATGAGATAAAACACCTAGATATAGCAAGTATGTCAGCAGCTGTTGACTCGAATAACGACATGTGGTTTTTTGGAAATAGTGGCTCTGAAACAATTGCGGTATTAACTGATAAGGGAATGGAAATAGAGTCACTGCCTGAACCACTAAAATTCACTCCAATACACGCAGCTGCAAATGGAGCAAATGTCGAAATTCATGGTATCAACGCCCAAGATGAATCCGAATCGATAACAATCGATGTTGATGCAAGACTCGCATTCACTAGTTTGAGAGGGATAATTGATCTCGGATTCATCATGATATCCTTGCTCATTCTTGGAGTGATGGGATGGAATGTTACCGATGCCATCCGCAAGGGCGAAGTTTTCTGATTTCCAATACGTTCCATTCCGTAGGAATGGGGGGTAGGCTAAGGGCATTCTTTACGAACCCCCCGCAATCTGGTCAGAGCCCAGCGTGAGCAAGGAGTGGGTCGTGATGACGAAAAGAGGGATGATGGACCAATACTCGGAGATCAAGGATGCTCATCCTGATTCGGTCCTATTCTTCCGCATGGGAGATTTCTACGAACAGTTCCATGACGACGCAGTGGTCTCTTCTGAAGTCCTAGGACTCGCCCTTACCAGTCGAGATAAGAAAGCGGATAAGCCAATTCCAATGGCGGGTTTCCCTTGGCATGCTCTCGAAGACAACCTGAAAGTGATGCTTCAAGCGGGCCACAAAGTGTGCGTGGCTGAACAAGAAGAGGAACTTCGAGAAGGTGCCAAATTACTCGAAAGAGTGGTAACTCGTATTTACACTCCAGGCTCACTCTATGAAGAGAGCCTGATAGGTACCGATGATGTTGCTACACTTGCTTCAATCACTATTCGCAAAGAAGGAATCGGTCTTGCAACACTCGATGCTTCTACCGGACAAGTATGGGCGGTTGAACACCGTGGGGATGAAGCATGGCCACGAGTGATGGATGATTTACTGCGAAGTGATGCCAATGAATTGGTATTCTCGCCAAAAGATGCCGAGCGAGAGGATTTGAGAATCTTGGTAGCCCAATTGGATGGAGTCACCCTTTCGCAACACTCTTCTAGTGAAAAACGAGGAGAGGCTGCACTAAAATCCGTTCTTGAAGTCAGTGACCTTGGCCATATTGACCTAGGAGATTCCCCCCTTGCAATGGCTGCGGCAGGACTAGCTGCTGACTATCTTGCATCTATGCATCGGATCAGCGAAGTTAATTTGCGTGAAGTTTGCATTTTACGACCTGATGGAAATATGGTTCTCGACCAAACTACTCTGCGCAACCTCGAGTTGATTCATACATTATCGGGAGAAAAGGAAGGTAGTCTACTCGGGGCGATTGATTCCTGCAGAACAGCAATGGGCCGGCGTACACTCAAAACATGGCTATTACGGCCACTCGCAGAGATTGAAGCCATCAGTGCTAGGCACGATGCTGTAGCCACCCTTTCTAGGGGTTCAAGACGTCTTAGCGAAATCCGAGAGATGCTCAAAGGACTAAGAGATATGGAGCGCTTAGCCACACAATTAGCCTACAACCGCTCTGGAGGACGTGATTTAGTAGCAATTTCTCTCGCCCTTGAGAGAATGCCGAGATTGAAGGCATTAGCTACTGAAACTGGAAATCCACTCCTCGAAACACTTGCGAGTACAATCGATAGTCTCGAATTGATGCGGATCGATATTCATGCAACCCTAAACGATGAGATGCCTCTATCTTTGAGGGATGGTGGATTGATTCGCGAAGGGGTTGATGGAACATTGGATGAATTGCGCACTGCTGCTGCAACCGGTCATCAGTGGTTCAAGGACCTTGAGACCAGAGAAAGAGCAAGGTTGGAAATCCCTTCACTCAAAGTTCGTTATAATCGCCAAATAGGTTGGTTCATCGAAGTGACCAAAACCCATGAATCCAAAGTGCCAGAAGAGTGGCGCCGCAAACAACAGATGACAAATGGTAACCGCTATGTAACTGAAGAATTATCAGAATGGGAGGATAAACTTCTCACTGCTGATTCACGTGCTAATAACATGGAATACCAGATGTTCCGTGACCTTAGAGAACGTTGCAAAACTCATGTGCGCTCACTTGCAGAAATTTCTGGTAAAGTTGCAAGCATAGATGTCCTACAATGCTTTGCAGAAGTTGCAAGGAATCGTGGTTGGAATCGTCCAACGATGTATGACGATGACCGACTGATTGCCAAAGGGCTTAGACACCCTGTTCTCGAATTACAACCCGGTTATGTACCAAATGATATCAAGTTGGATAAGAAGAGGAAATTCCTTCTAATCACCGGACCAAATATGGGTGGTAAATCCACTTATCTTCGCTGTGCTGCACTCCTATCTATTCTCGCACAAGCCGGTTCTTATGTCCCAGTAGAATCCGCATCGATTGGTTTAGTTGACCGTGTGTTTACACGAGTTGGCGCAAGCGATGACATCCGTAGAGGTCGCTCTACTTTCATGATGGAAATGATGGAAGTTGCACACATTCTCAAGCGCGCCACTTCGAATTCTCTAATCCTATTGGATGAGATTGGAAGAGGAACTTCCACTTTCGATGGCCTCTCAATCGCATGGTCTGTGACTGAGGATGTGTGTAGGAGAATAGGAGCACGTACACTTTTCGCAACCCATTACCACCAATTAGTCGGTTTACAAGATGATGCCCCTGGCTTAGTAAATGTCCATGTGCAAGTCGCTGAATCCGAAGGTACTCTGAAGTTCCTTCATACCGTTGCCGATGGTCCATGTGATGACTCCTATGGAGTACAAGTTGCTGCATTGGCTGGCCTTCCACGGCATGTAGTTGAGAGGTCAGGGGAATTGCTCGGCTTCCTTGAACAGCAAGCTAGTGGAGCAAAAGCCGGAGAGGGTGCCGCTCCAAAAGGACGTGAAAATGGCCAATCATCGCTCATGGGATTCTTGGCTCAACCAAAAATTAGAATCGAAAAGGACCCAGTTCTCGAATCACTCAGAGATGCACTTAGTAGAATCGACCTTGATTCAATGAGTCCGCGTGATGCTCAGGATGCCCTGTATTCACTCAAGCAAATGGTGGAGGACGATTGATGTCAGAGACTGCGAGGATTCAGCAACTCGATGAACATACAATCGGCCATATCGCTGCTGGTGAAGTTGTTGAACGACCGGCTCAAGTTGTGAAGGAATTGGTTGAGAATTCAATCGATGCTGGTTCGAGGCGCATTACCGTCGAGGTCGAACGCGGTGGATTTGATCTGATTACAATAACGGATAATGGCGGAGGTATCCATTCCGAAGACCTACCGCTAGCTCTTGATAGACATGCAACAAGCAAACTCTCATCACAAGAAGACCTTGCTTCGATAGGCACACTTGGATTTAGAGGAGAAGCGCTTGCTAGTATCGGAATGGTAAGCAAATTGACAATTTCCAGTCGTCCACCAAATTCAGAAGGGCGCTCAATAATTATGGAAGATGGAGCAAAGGGTAAAATCGAAGCCGTTGGAATGGCAGAGGGTACCAGAATTGAGGTAAAACACATCTTTGCAAATCAACCAGCAAGGCTCGCATTCCAAAGACGCCCAGCAACTGAAACTAGCAAGATTGTCGATGTTGTTGTTAGTCACGCCATATCTAATCCATCGGTTGCATTCAGGTTACTGAGTGATGACCGATGCATTCTCGAAGTTCCTGCTGTCGATGAAATGGAAGATCGTCTATACGATATTCTAGGTAGTCAGGCTGGACGAATGATTGGACTAAAACATCCTCCTTCGGATGATGATGCCCCAGGAGAAGAGCGCTGGAACGGGTGGATTAGCACCCCAGATATTACCCGTGGAAAAGGCGATGATATCCATGTATTAATCAACGGCAGACCTGTCGCTTCTCAACCCTTTCTTCAAGCGATTAGAAGAGGATACAGAACAAGGCTAATGCAAGGTAGACATCCAGTTGCAGTCCTTCTATTAGAACTGCCTTCGAATGAAGTAGATGTCAATGTTCACCCTACAAAACGCGAGGTTAGATTACGCCATTCCTGGCGTGTTCTTGAGCGCCTTGAAAGAGCGATTGCTCATACATTGGAATCAACGCCAACCGAGCCAGAATCAAGTGGAGGCATTACCGGTATTACCTCATTAGCGCCAACACCACAAGAGAAGAGAAATGTTGAGCGCCCTGCATGGGCAAATACAGCCCAATTATCATTAGCGGGTGAAAAGGCAACTGAGGTTGAGAAAGTCGAAAAGGCACGACCTATTTCCAGTGCGGCCAGTACTCAGAAAACCATTACTTTGGAAGCACCAACTGCCCCTGCTCTATCCATTGGTGAAAGAGAATTGCATCGTCATGCGGGAGTAGATGCGGAGAGTCCACTTGAAGGAGGAGTTCTTGGTGCGATTATCAACGAATTACCAACGATGGAACCCCTTGCACAATTCGCTGATTCTTACATCCTTGTTCAAGCTGAAGAGGAATTGCTACTAGTGGACCAACACGCCCTGCATGAGCGAGTTAGATATGAGCGGCTGCGCCACGATGAAAGTCAATGGGAAGCACAATCGAGGATCTCTCCAATCACTCTCAATCTCGATGCGAGGCAACGTGCTCGATTAGAGGCTGCAACCGATGTATTCGAGGGGCTTGGGTTCATAATCAAAGAAATGTCTGGAGAATTCCAAATCAATAGTGCACCTGCATTATTATCTGGTGATGACCTAGAACCATTCATCCATGATTTATTGCATGATGTTGCTGAAGATGGAGCGCCATTGGAGACTATCGAACAAAGAAAGGACCACCTTGCATTCCTCAATTCTTGCCGTGGAGCGGTGAAGGCTAATGAAAAACTGACTCTTCCAGAGATGAGACGCTTACTCGACGATATGAGGCGCATTCCAAATCCTTGGGCCTGTGTTCATGGCAGGCCTACTGCAATGCGTATTCCCCTAAATGCTCTCGACTTGCACTTTGGTCGTCACGGCTGAACCATTACGACTGAAACATCGAGACCGCTTTCTTGCAACTGCCTAAGATAGGATGGCCAAGCAACCATATGGAGTCCTGCTCCATCGATTACTCCACCGGTTTTCGCTGCAAGTAATACCGCAGTCATCTGAAGGCGATGGTCTGAATGAGTTTCTACAATTCCCTTCGGGCGCCGAGGAACCTGCTGGCCATCAACTGCCAATCCATCTTCTCTAGCCTCGGCCTTCAAACCGAAGCACTCTAGCAATTCTACAGTTCTAAGAATACGATTACTCTCCTTCAATGAAGCGTGTGCTGCTCCAGTGATTGTTCCTCCTTCTTGCAATGCTAGTATCGCCGCTAGAGGACAAATCAAATCATTTGCATCGGTGAGATCTATCACCGCTCCACCTTCGAATAAGACCTCGTGTCCAATAGAATCCTCCACCTTTGGTCGGTTTGAGACTTCTAGACCCGCTAGCATTGCAAATGCCATCATTGATGCATCGGAAGGAATTTCCACATCAGGGCACTCAACTTTCCATGGCTGACCTGGTTCTATTGCACCTGTTAATTGGCATAAGTCCCAAGTCAAATCGCTATGACGACTCGATACTGGAGCACCTGTTGTCGTCAATTTGAAGCCATTTGTTCTAGGAGCCATTAGCAATAGTGCTGAATGAAATTGTGATGAAGTTGAAACATCGATATTTACCTCTAGTGAAGAGAAAGGGCCTCTCAAAAGCACTGGTGCCTCTTCTGAACCATGACCTTTAGAAACTTCAATACCAAGTGATTCTATCAGATGTAAGGAACTCCTTGCTCGGAGGCTGTCGTCGCCATCAAGCATTATTGGGAAGTCGCAAGTGGCGGCTTGTGCCAATAAGAATCTCAAGGCGGTTCCACTATTAGCACAGTTGAGAACAGAATTTGGCCTTTGCAATATTCCACCTGATAAAACTCCGTCCTCAAATGGGATTCCCATTTGCGATAAGCAGCGAATCATCGATTGAGTATCGGTGCCTATTTCAGACATCTCGATTTTTGTAGGGTTGGAATCCATTGATGCAAGGACAAGCCACCGCATTGCATGACTCTTTGATGGGGGCAATACCATCGTGCCAACAAGAACTGAAGGCTCGATAATCAAGACCTCTTTTTTGTTGATACCGGTGGCCGGGCTCCACCTCTTTAGGGCCTTCATCATTAGGCCCAGAGCGTTGGTTCACATCAAGGGTTGCAAGCGAGATGTTCAAAGGATGTATCACTCTAGCACTCCTCATGGTGAGAGATCGTAGGCATCGGCCGCTACGAGATTTACGAATCTCACTCACAGATAGATGCAATATGCGTTGCACATATTGTATGCCAAGAGAGCATTTCTCTGGAGAGCATGCATTCCTTCCCAAATCCGAAATACTGAGTTACGAGGAATTGGCATTCATAGTTGATGCACTTGTCCCACTAGGATTGGAGAAGATCCGCCTGACCGGTGGAGAGCCATTATTGCGAAGAGATATCTTTGACTTCATTGCAATGCTCCCTAGTGAATTGGATATTGCAATGACAACAAATGGCCTACTGCTCGAAGATAATGCCATTGCACTAGTGGCTGCTGGACTCGATAGAGTTACTGTTTCTCTAGATGCCGTCGATATTGAAACATTCCAGGCTATGAGTGATACCAAGGCAAAGCCAGAGACTGTCCTGAAAGGAATTGAGGCTGCAAGACTAGCTGGATTGAAAGTCAAAGTGAACACCGTTGTTAGAGCAGGTTTCAACGAGCATTCGGTCAAGATGGTAGCCGACCGGTTCATTGGAAGTGATGTAATTGTCAGATTCATCGAATTCATGGACGTAGGTGAAACCAATAATTGGAACCTCGAAGAAGTAATCACTGGAGAACAGATGCGAAATATGTTCGATGAATTAACACCTCTACCACCAAATCATGTTGGAGAAGTTGCCAAACGTTATTTGCGCGCCGAACAAGAAATAGGCTTCATAGAGAGTATTTCCAAGCCCTTCTGTAGCGATTGTAGTCGTGCGAGAATCAGCGCTGATGGGGCTTTACACACATGTCTATTCTCGTCACAAGGTCATGACCTCAAATCTATGCTGAGAATGGATGCTACAAGCGATGATATCGCAGAAGCAGTTCGCACCATCTGGACTAGTAGAGATGATGCTTACTCGGAAATACGCGGAATTGTTGAGAAGGAAAAGGTCGAGATGTCCTTCATCGGCGGTTGATTAATTATCAACAGGAATCCTAACATCGACAAGCGTGGTTTGGTGCTCCAAATCGATAATCTGGAAATAGTGGTTACCATCATCGCAACCAAGCGTTTCACAATTGATGACAAAGTAATCACCAGTAGATACCGCCCAACCTGCATCGCGGTCATGGAATGAAACATTAGCGCCCACTGTGCCATAGACATCTGGATCATTGACATTTCCGGAACCGACTAATTCTACACCTTCCGACCTATCGATTATTTTCCATTCCACTTTGCCAGGGTCTAGTTGTTGGTCTAGGTATGAGAATGTGATTACATCATAGCCATTTGACAGGGACCTAACGCTAACACTAGCGGTCGGTGCTTGCTTCTCCACATCGCCCAATGTAGAACTCATCATCACGAAGACCATACTGGAAAGCAATACGGTGATGGCTAACAGCAGTACGGTTGCGATGACCGGACTTACTGCATCATCGTCGCTCTGCATATACAGCCCTCGCACCGAGTCCACTTGAATCAACCGCTTATTACGGACTTAGAACAGCCATAATGTGCGCTCACAATTCATCGCCCGGCGAATTCCTCCGAATGGGCCAAGGATGCGCATCAAGACCTCGGTTAGCCAATCCCATCGGAAGAATAGGTATGCTAACTTCTTAGCACGTAAGGAATTCTTCAATGAACGGGAAAAACACGACCTCACCCTGTCCTCATATTCACTTAATGGACGACCAGTGTCATGGTTTGCGATAATGGCATCCGCAGCAAACTTTCCTGAAACCATTGCTTGACTAATCCCTCCTCCGTTTGAAGGCATGACCAAACCCGCAGCATCGCCGATGGCCAGGACATTGTCATCGACCATACAATCCACAGGTCCTGACATGGGGATCCAACCTCCTCCCCAAGACAATATTTCGAATCCTAACTCATCGCACATTCGTTGCAAATGGGGTTTGAGGTCTCCTTTGAGACTCCCTGCCCTAACTCCAAGGCCTACATTTGCTACCTTGCCTTTTGGAATAATCCATCCGTATCCATTTGGAGCTACACTACCCATGAATACATCAAATGTATCAGGGATGGGGCCCTGGACTTGAGCATATATGGTAGGAACTTGTTCCCTTGGTCTATAGCGCTTTGAGTCCTTATTCTTCAAGCGCATTACATGGGCGAGCGACCCTGTAGCATCAATGATGTAATCCGCACTGTATCGGCCCTTATCAGTTACCAAAAGTGAACTTCCATCTTTCTTTGATACTATATTCTTCAAGGCTTGTGACATTCTAATCTCAGCCCCAGCGGCTTGGGCGAGGTCAGCTAGATGTCCATCGAATTGTAGACGGTGGCATCCAAAAGCATCGAGATCGAATGAGTAATGCTTTCCCGATGGAAGGAATACTCGCATTTTGTCTAATCTATGGAGCCTTAGGTGGTCGGGGAAGTCGAATAAGTCCTTGAGCCATTCTTCATTCTCCAAACCATCGAATGTAGAGACTACTTCACCCCAATTTGGAATGCATTCACCACACTGGGCAGGATTACCAATAATTTCTCTGCGTTCTAAGACCAAGCAATCAATTCCATTCTCAGCCAAACGCTTTGCAGCCGAACTACCGCCAGGACCTGCTCCCACGATGATGACTTGCCGGTGTTCGACCTCTTTGGCCATTCTCACACCTCAGGAATGTCGGTTGGCGACATTATTCAACAAATATCTAAGCAATTGCTTTGATTTAGAGTCCGGAAATTCATCGAGAATATTTGCAGCGCGCTCAAGATGATTATTGACGAGTATTTCGGTGTATGAGATGCTATCTGCACGATTGAGGAGATAGATTAGTTCATCGAATAGCGAATCATCAAAATCTGAAATGATTTCACCCAAGCGGCGTCTTTCATCTCCATGAAGTAGAGTCAATGCATGAATCAATGGTAAGGTCATCTTTCCTTCATGGACATCGGCTCCACGCGGCTTTCCCATTCTCTTATCTCCGATAATGTCGAGAATATCATCGACCAATTGGAATGCTATTCCAAGTTCCATCCCGAACCTAGCCAGATTAGTTGCTTGTTCATCAGTCGACCCTGCAATCAACGCTGCACCTTCGCACATCGCAGAAAAAGGCCCTGCAGTTTTTCCTTCGACTATCTCAAAATAATCTTCAGGCGAGGTTGACAGGTCAAGAACATGATCGAGTTGGCTGAATTCCGCACTTGCTATTCTCGCACAGCAATTAGTCACAATTTCCACCAACTTCCCTCCATATTGACCTCCAAGTCCAAAGCCTTGAACGAATAACCAATCACCAGCAATGATTCCTTTTGCAGTACCTGCTTGTTGATGGATGGTTGGGCTACCTCTTCGTGTTGCCGCCTCATCATTAATGTCATCATGAACCAAAGTCGCTGTATGGACCATCTCAAATGCGATTGCGAGAGGTAATACTTCATCGAAGTCGACTCCTCCTGTTAATTCGTAAACTAGGAGACCCATCAATGGCCTCAAACGCTTTCCTCCAGCGAGAAGTATCTCTCCGGCTCTTGTTGCGACTTCGCCATGAATAGCCGACTGCTCATCGATTAGAGTTTTTAGTTCAGAGTTGATGGACATACGCATAGCCTCGAGAAGTTCCGATGCTTCACCTTCCTCCATCGAGTCTCCTACAGGGGTGTCCTTCTTAACGGGTGGCGGGAGCCCCTCGTCTGTGGGCCTGTGGTCCGCCGAGGTGAGAGCGATAGACGAGGAGGACCGATTTGAGATTCTCGTTTGCCCAGAGGATGGTTCTGGCGCTCATTCTCAAACTATGAAATTGGTTGAAAACCCTAATACAGGTCTTAACCTCATTGCAAAAGAAGTTCCACATTACGAGACCGCTGTCGAACTTCTCGATGATGGGAAGTGTGACATGATTGCAGTTTCGGGCCACTGGTGGTATGCAAATCACAATCGCAACCTAAGAGCAGACATTGTCCTTGCACGGCGTGAACCAACCAAAGTTCTAGTCTGTGAAGATAAGACGGAGTATATCCCAAAAAAGGGAATAATAGTCGTTGACAGCGAATTGCTTCGACGTCAAATGTTGAGGTCACGACCGGATTTAGAAATCATCTTAGTTTACGATATGGAAGATGCTCCTACTGAGTGTATTGAGAGAGCAACCTGGCTGGAAGATAAGCGCCTCGATGGTGAAATTGATGGATATGTGGTCAAGCGTTCTGTCCATTCCGCTCTACCATTTCGCTCACGGCGCCATACCCTCGGAATACAGCGAGACAATCCTGAACGTTTCCGATTTGTCCCTCAGCCCCTAGAGGGATTTACTCTCTTCCTAACAAGGCCTGATTTCCCAGTAAAAAAATTCAGCCAGGTTATCGATGCAGGGGCTGCACTTTCTCTTAGAATGGAAATGATGATTCTTGACCACGTCGATTCTGAAATGCATGATCGGCTGGGCCTAATGGTTGAACAACGCAAGGTTGCTACTGTCCTCAAAGAAGCTCGTCGAGCAGGAGAAGACCTCTCACTCAAAGGAATTGTCACCGATAAAGGAGTGGTAAGACATGGTAATACTCGAATTGATGTAGTGATGGAAACCCTAAACTCCGAAGGTACTGTTACCGCAAGTGTTGAGAAAGTATTCCCACCAGAGGAAAGCCATAGTGCCATTCTCAACCTTCTACATGATTGGAATTCATTGCTATCGGTTATGACCGATACGCCTCAAGAGGAAACTCGTGTAGAATCAAGGAACTGATGGATGCATATGTCGACAAAATGGTTGGACATGGTGCAATGGACCCTGACAAAATCGGCGACCCAATGATGGAACTATAATCAATCATCATTTGATTGAGGTTTTTTCCCAATCAATTCGCTGATCTTATTACGACTACGTTCAAGACTCTCTTCATCACGCTCATCGCCTGCCAAAAGCAAATCATAGCCTCCATTATCGAGTTCTCTTCGGATTTCAACCATCTCAACTGGGGGATTAGGGTCGACTGAATCAGATACGACCTCATCGATTTCCCTCGCTGCAGCTTCCCATGAACCTGATAATTTTAGTATATCTTTTGTCATTCTTTCAATGATATCTACTGCATTAGGTGGGCGTGCAAGGGATTTCTGTATCCTTGATACCGCATCAAAATGTAATTGCCGTAATTCTCCTAGGCGTGTTGCTACATCGATAATGCTCAAACGCATCGCCTCACGATCTCCGTTCTTTGTTAATCGACGTCGGGCTTTCTCAAGTTCACGCTTAACTTCGGTAGAGCCAGCGATTATGGCATCCTGAATTAAGGCGACTTCAACTAGCATTCCATGAACTTCGTTCACTCTTTCGCGCACTTCTTCATCCAAACGAACTTCTTGGCGGCGCAAATCTCCTCTTATGATATCTAAAAGGCCACCCACGAGGGTATTCGCCTGCTTGAATGACGATTTTACGGCTCTTTCATAACGTCCCAACACTACCCCTCTGTTTGCTGTTATTCCCCCAACGGTTTGAAGGTGTTGGCGGCATAATGTTTCAGGCCCCGTAGGGGCCTTGGAAAATAGCGAGGGGGTCGCATAACCCGGCTTGAGAGCATCTTTGGCAAGGTCATACTCAAATACGGTGTTTGACGCAAGTGCGCGCTGAGGTTAGTGAATGAATGATGCACAGGCCCTTCTCTCTGAACTCCATCAGGCCCGTTTGGACCGCTTAAAGGAGATCTGCGCTGAGCACGGATTATCCAGATCTGGTTCCGTTGAAGTTCTCAGAGCACGATTAATCGCTGACATAGTTTTATCTCACTGGGATCTCAGTGATGAAGGCCAAGCCAAGTTGCTAAATGCAGACCTAGGTGGCATTCTAGCAGTATTCGGAATCAAGAAGTCTGGTTCGATTAGAGAAAGAAAACAAAGACTCTGGCTTCACCTAAACCATGATGCTAAGCAACTCGTACCAGAGAAGCTCGATAGTGCATCGAGGGATGAACTTCACGAATTGTGTGTCAAACTAGATTTACCCCGAAGCGGAGCAAAACAAGCGCTACTCCTACGAGTTGCAGGCGTTCTCACCTCACAGGGCGGTTCTTGGGGCTCAATCAAGAAGAGTCTACGTAGACCTAGAGGTGCTCCAAAGGCTATCGAAATTCCATTCCCTAGCGATGAAGAGGTAGAGATTGTGCCAACAACCGAACCTGTCGTAGAAACTGAAATCATCATTCCCGAAGAAGTAATCGTCGAACAAGAAACGAATGAAGTCGAAATCATTGAACACACTCCTGCTGAATTTGTTGAAGAGGCTCCTACTGAATTGACTGAAGCACTAATGGAAATTGAAAACCGGGTTGCCGAAGTTGATTCACTTTGTAGGGATTTCCTCGTTGTAGGTGATGTATCGGATTCCGATGATGTTTCAGCCTTCGTTGGAAGTTTGGTAGAGCATGGCCTTCCAGTTGTCGATGCGCCATCCCGTTCATTCGTCCGTCAGAGATTGATGAACCTCGACCGTCTAGCAAAGGAAGAACGTGATGCAATGCACGCAGGCCCTGGTTCTTGGAGAGAAAAGGAAGCATTGAGGCGTTTCGAAGATGCACGTTCAGCACTCAGGGATTCACTTCCAGAAATTATCGTTGGCAATGCCGGTGATATGGTCAAAGCAAGGATGGCTTTCGAAGAAACGGCAAGAACTGCTGGCCTCGACTTGAGACTTCCAAGTATTTCTGGCCGCTTACATGCATTATTTGATTTACAAATTTCACTTGATGAAGAAATTGCCGCAACTGACCCTCGCACTGCACGGCGTACGCGAGTCATCCGAATTCTGCAACATGGAGCAGTGCACCTTCCTCCATCAGCGAGAAGAACCCTCGATCGCCTCGAAAGAAATATTGGTGGATTCGAACAATTAGTTGAAGCAATCCTCGAAAAATCTGAGGGAGGCTACCAAGAATCACAGCAAGCATTGGTTATTCGTTTCCTTGAAAAGAAGGGTTACGAAGTAAACAATGCCGAATTGCGCCCACGCGTAGTTGCTGCCGCTGGAGTGATTGGTGCGGAGTTAGGCCATATCTCTCCTGCAGACGTTCCACGAATTGCCCCAGGGATACATGTTTCCGATACTGAAGTTGATTCCATTATTGCTGACCTCAAGAGATTAGCAAATCACTTCAAAGCAGACCAGGAAGAGGTAATTGAGGTAGATGAAGACATTGAGTTGGCAGAATCCGTAGCAGATGCTGCTGATAGAGTAGCTGCTGCCCGAAGTAGCATAGATGGTGTCGATGACCTACTTGCTCGACTAAGGATTTCTCGCTGATTCAACGACTTGCATAGAATCCTTGCACGACCTTGGTCACAGTCTCAATATCGCGGATATCACGTCGAAGTAGGTCTGCTAGAATTTGCTCACGCTGCTTGATATGTTGCTCGAATTGCGCAGGAGTGATTCCTGCTGCTTTGCAAATGGTCTCACGCAACTTCGATGGAATTCCAGTTTCCTCTATTTGATCTGTTGCCGCATTGTACTTCCATACTGCATTAAGACGGGGTTTATCGCCTTCCATACCAGCAATTTCTGCAACCTCAGTAATCTTTCTGGCGGTTTTACCATTGACGTGAAGTCGAGCTTGAATGATAATCAGATCAAGTCCTGTTAGCATAATTGGCGGTACATTCATCGGTGGATTGATCATTCTAGTAATGGTCTCCATTGCAGTATTTGCGTGGAGTGAACCAAACGAGCCATCGTGACCAGTATTCATTGCAGTGAGAAGAGTCGCTGCTTCTGCAGAACGTACTTCTCCCACAATGATTCTGTCAGGGCGCATTCTGAGGCTGGATTTCAAACAATCATCCATACTGACCTCCGGGGTGCCATCTGGCCTCTCACGGCGAGTCTCCATTCGCAACCAGTGGTCGTGATATACCTGTAATTCAGCAGTGTCTTCTACTGTGAGTAAGCGCTTGTGCCAAGGGATATACATTCCAAGGCAATTGAGTGTAGTGGTCTTTCCAGAACCTGTTCCACCAGCGATTACGAAATTCGCAGGCCTACTATCTATGCCCTCAATCCAAACCCACATCATTGCTGCAAGTCTGAGATTTACAGTTCCGAACTTGATTAAGTCAATCATTGTCATCGGATCTTCACGGAATTTCCTAATCGTCAAGGTTGGGCCGTCTGGAGAAACCGGAGGTATTGTCCCATTTACACGGGAACCATCTGGAAGTCGTCCATCAAAAATTGGGACCAAACCAGGCCCGTCTCCTAGAGGGACCGAAGTGAATGCAGCAATGTTTTGGGCGATTTCAATGCCCTCTGAATCATCAATCCAAACATTGGTTCTACACATACCATGGTCTCTGTGAGCTACTTTTACGCACTGCGCACCACCATTGTACATTACCTCCTCAAGATTGTCGTCTTCAAGCAGTACGGCAAGATTACCATACGGATTAGGGTCTACTCCACCATCGACGTGATACATCGGTGCAGGGTGTGTCGCTTCGGTATAGATGGTCACTCGACCATATTGATCTAAGATATTTTCACTCATTTTTTAGCCTCCAATAAACAAGACACCAACGTGGTAGAGAGTCATAGATGCAGCCATCCACACCGGCGCCCACCACAAGGCATCACGCATACGTCCAAGCATGCGACCACTGACTGCCATGGCAATCAGACTTCCAATTCCGAAGAATAGGGTGAATGAAGTATTGAAATCATCAAGTTGGAAACCTGACGCGGCAGGAGCGAATAAAGCAACGATAAATGCAATTAGTAATGGTAAGCCTACTGCTACGAACATCATTATCAGAATGCCTCGTCCCAATAGGTCCTTTTCTCTACGATTCATCAGATCATTAAGACGCTCATAATCAATAGAAAGCGATGATAGAATGCTTTGAAGTGGTGCATCTTGCTCTACTGCAGTTGACATCAAATGCATAACTCTCTGTACTTGGGGTGAACGAGTTTTTGTTGCAAAGTTAGAAAGTGCTGAATCAAATGAAGAGGCATGACTTTCACGTAGAGTTTCATGCAATAGTTTCCCAAGTGTTCCCTGATTGCGGTCCGCTTCACTCATCATAGCCTGTTGTAGACCAAGTCCAGCACCCATTGAATCGCTTAACGCCTCAAGCATTGCAGGAAGGTCATTTTCTATAGAACGTCTGCGCTTTCTTTCAATCATTGGAGGTATTCCCCCCATCGCCATTGCAACGCCGATAGTGAACATCAAGAGAATCAGAGGCTCATGTCGGAACATTTCAAGTATACTGTATAACATGATTTCACCTCACAATCCTGGATCCTTTGTGTGGGCTTTCAAGCCAGTTAATGCCATTCCAGCTAATGTCAGAATTAATCCACCGTTCACAATGGACATTATCATTCCCTGGTCCATTGTACCAAAGATTTCCTCTGCGCCTTCCATTAGTTGCGGGGCAATTCCTAGAATAGACAGAATGATTGGACCAATCATGCCTATTGAAAGTAGAGTTTCGGGTACACCGCCAAGTTCTTCGATGTAATCCTTGACTTTGTTAGTCCTCTCCTCTTCCATCCTCTCACCCTGGCGTCGCAAGGTTTCGATAATGTCAGTGTTCTGAGTTACATTGTTTAGCATGGTATTGATTACTCTGCGATAACCATCGCTTTCGCTCTTTGAAATTAATGAGCGTAATTCAGACTCAAGAGGGCGACCTTTGTTGATATTTTCCATCACGTTGCTGAAATCACTTGATATGACTCCATAACCACCTTGGGCAATACTAAAAATCGCTGCTTCAAGTCCCACTCCTGAACCCAACAAGACATCTAATGTCCTGATGACATATAGGATCTCACGGGACTCATCAAGCGATCTCATTCAATCGACCTCATCGGATGTCCTCTATGAATTCGAAGACGAATTGCTTCTGCGCACCATCATATTCCATTTTGCTGAATACAGTCTTTACATCCCTCTCTTCAAATGGATCGTGGATGTATGGTTGACCTGATCTGAACATTGATAGAACCTTCTTGTATTCGTCAATTCCCATCTCACCTTTCACGGTATAAATCGCCGACTCAGCACCTTCATCAATAAGATCGTCACCTTCGCCACCATGTAGCACTGTTCTAGTGACTCTTCTCGAAATACTTACGCTAATGTCAACATCTGGAATCCTCAACCAATCGGTACTCGCAGTTCCACTTGCTGGTCGAATAAAAAAATCGCTTGCTCCCATGGCTCTCACCCTGTGTCCTTACGAGGACGCGAATGGGCCTTGAACCTGTTGGAGATGCTTTGTTCAAACAGTGCGCTTGAACCAACCGAATCTGGGTTCGTGTACACTGCCTTCATCTGATAATTCATCTAGAGCGCCCTCAGCGGCATCTCTATCGATTCCGCGTGCGGTTGCATTGGACAGAATATTATTGAAATCAACGCCTTCCCCCTTATCCAGTCTATCGATTAAGCCCAAAATCGTCTCTTTTAGATCTGGTGCATCATCACTCGTTTGAACTTCTGCCTCTGCTTCCACATCAAGAGTTTTCACGGCTTTAGGTGCTACAGGTACCGATGAAACGGCCCTATCTTCGGCAATATCAAGTGCTTGAAGGATATTGAGCCGGTATGATTCGATATCGATTTCACCATAATGGGCATTAGCGAGTAGTAATCCATTGCAAAGATGTTTAGGAATTCCTCCACTAAGATAAGACTCTTCAGTGGAATCAAGAGGTTGTGATTTGGAATGTGCATCCATTCTCTCAAGCATACCTCCACACGCTTCTACCAGCCATTCGCGATAGGAACCACGAGAGATTTCTGCTGCTTCTTCAGGCCTTAGGCTCGTGTAAATAGAACCCTCGTCTGACTGGAAGTATCGCCCTTTTGCAACCATTATCAGCATGATTGTCTCCCCTTGTTCTGCACGAGCAGATAATTGTACAATCAACTCCTTCATAGACTCTGAAGCATAATCTCCTACGGAGAAATAATGCAGACCTGAGGGGTCTCTAAGTTGGCCTTGCCAAAGCGTAGAGCCATTCGAAGTCTCTCTTGGTTCAATTCTCTCGAGAAGTCCTGCAACTAGAAGTCGGTTCACTTTCGCTCCTAATTTGGTGATTACGAATAACGGATCAAATTCACCTGAACCCTGCTCATGTAAGGTTGAATCTCCAAATTCAGAAGCGAGCATTGGCCAAGCAGGTTGTCGTCGTGCACGTCTTGTTGCTTGCATCATGCCACCCCCCATAGTGTTCTGAGTTCAGTCGCAATGAGGCCAGCGTCGACTTCGATGACTTCAGCTTCGTCGCAGAGTAACATTGCACCCTGATCATCGACGATTGTACGACCGCTTGCATTCATCTTGCGTCCGAGGAATTGCTCACGTAATCCTTGTACGAAAACCATCTGACCATCATCCCTAATCATATTCTGAATCTGTTTCTGGTCCTTACCCAATAGTGAAAGGACGCCCTCCTTGTTGATGATTAGAGAAATCGTTGCACCACTATCATCGAGAACTAAACGCATTCTAACATCGCTTTCTCCATCCTGTGCACCATGTGTAGCGCATTCTCCGTCGCGAAGAACTCTTCTACATTCGCTACAACGAGTAATGATTCCACAATCCTCACGAACTGAAACTACTGTACCTGTAGTGGAAATTCCAACACGACTTGGACCGCCTACCAAATCCGGTAGCGAAACCTCGACTGTATTGTCTACGAGGTCTATGTCCTCTCCCCATGGTGCTGCTGCAAGAATCTCAATTTGCTCCTCACCATCGATTGTAATATCGGGAATTCCCTGCCATGCTCTTACTCTTACTGAACTGAGTCGGATTACAATTGGAAGCGAGTCGAGGTCAAAGGGAGGTTCAGACCAAATCGAGCAACGACAACGACCTGTTGGGTCAGCCACATCTCCGGACCATACATGCTTTTCTTCACCTTCTGAGCCTTTGAATGTACGTTTAATCATCTTCTGAACTTCTACGATGATGTCCACGTCTCTCGAACCATCTCTCAAGTCCTCGATCTTTGAAACCGCCTGGGCACTTAGCTCATCTGAGGAAGCAAAATTTGTATCATGGAATATTTCAACTCGAGTAGATGAACCAATGTTGATTTCGGGGGTATCTCTGAATGTGCGGACCTGCGCATTTTCTATTTTTATCAATGACCCTACTTCATGTTCGAATGGTTCCCATGATAGGAAACCAATCGCACCGGTATCGTCTGCTATTCTGCCTCTCACTACATCGATTGTACCGCTTCCATCTCTGCGATTGATTACATCATTACGGCTAGCGAGCAAGCGCCCAACTACAGTGATTTGACCATCGTTCTTGATGAGATTGATATCAGTCGGTTCCCCTGGAGTGAAAACAGTACGTGTACCCTTTTCGAGGATTACAACTCTCGTCGATTGATTGATGTTTAGGCTCATTCGACCTTGGTATTCGTTAACCGATGCGCCTTCGATTCGGACTATCGCTCCCGGAGCGAGATTAGGGCTATTACCCCAATCTTTGTACTCCCAGCGAGTTCGATTACCTGAAGTGGAACGAGGTTGATCTTCAAGAAGACCATATGGAACAACCTTTTCTTCACCTCTAACCATAGTGGTTCTAGGATTATGTGTCGCAATCTCAACTTCGATTTCGACATTTTTGTCATCGGCGCTCAGTTCGGATAATTTCTCAACTTTCTTTACTGGAGGAGCACTGCGTTGGCTACTACCTCCTGTAGATTTGGACTTGGTCTCAACGATTCCATGTTCTCCTTGAAATCGGCGAAGAACCGAACGAAGTGCATCTGCAGGTGG
>Ga0066846_10000235_pt1 | contig 26895 bp, 26 predicted proteins | sample ETNtaG_33_FD_65489 | JGI IMG/M metagenome (GOLD analysis project Ga0066846, IMG submission 65489) | Marine microbial and viral communities from oxygen minimum zone, Eastern Pacific Ocean - ETNP201310SV76 | ecosystem: Environmental > Aquatic > Marine > Oceanic | place: Pacific Ocean: Eastern... | reverse complement strand
CCCTTTTTGATTTCAAGGTCGATAGAATGTATTCCTGCTCCATCACGTTTCACCCATGGTTTCCATGTTGAAGTGTCACGGACCTGGTGCCGATAAGTCACATCGGATAGGGAGAGGATGGACTCCATTGGTCCTGAGAAATCGTGCCACCCATTACAATGTGCCGCTAAAGACTCTTGAATAGGGTTTGACTTATCCATCTTCCATCACTCGCCGAACCGTGATTGGCGGGGTAGTGACATCATTTGCTCTTCTTGGAACTCTATTTGGAGCTCTCCGTTGGAAGACTGATGAATTTGATCGTACTGCCTTTATTGCGCTAGCGTGTGGTATTGCAGCGATGTGGTTCACGCCATTTGGGATTTTGGTACTGGGGCCTCTTGCGCTAATTATCTCTGTAATCAGTCCAGCCGGTCGAGAGGAATGGCTACACTTCAGGCAACGCCGAATATTGACCTCAATCGCATTGGTCATAATATTGGTATTAGGAGCATATACTCCGGTATCAACTCCGAAAGGCGCACCTGCTTGGGGGGAGCCAATCGCTACCGAAAACCCCCATGCTCCAGCCTGGCCTGCAAGTGAACAATATACATGGTTTCACGATGGTGCTGTAATCGGCGTTTTGGTGGAGAGGACACCTCATACATTTGCGTATTACGGCCAATCTGCATCTACCTTAGAAATTGGCATCATGCTGGGAATGCACGAAGATCGCCTTCGCCAATCAATCGAAGTGATTGACGATAAAGTTCCAGTGATTAGTATAGATGCAAATGCTTTTTCTCTATCGGAAGTAGAAACCGAACCTACTCATAATTACAATGGTGAAGAGTACTCAGTAATGCGTTTCGAAGTCATACGAGACGATGGATTTACCACGACGATTGCAAATGTGATTGTAGTGTGTTTCCCTTCTACTGGCGGTGAACTCACATTGCTAACAATTACCCGACCCATCATTTCACCGAGGAATGATGTATTCGAAGAAATGCTTGTTTTACAGTATATCGAAGCCAATGAATAAGAAATTTAGGGCACCCTAAATTATATGTACATCCGACATAAGGGCCCCTTGAATTGGAGTGATAATATGCGCCCTACAACTATATCTGCTAGCCTACTTGCTTTACTCATAATAACTGGTGCACTTTCCGGTTGCTTGGAGAAGGACGACCTGATAATCGAAGGCGTAATCGATGCACAGGATGATACTCTTACCATCGCATATATCACACAAGACGATTATGAAAACCCCAATGAGGACCCACAGGTTCTCGCTGACTACCTCTCAAATGAACTTGGAGTAACCGTAGAACTCTACCATGTCACCTCAGATGGGATGGCCATTCAGGCTCTGCGCTTCGGTCATGCTGATATCGCCTTTATGGATGGTGCTTCGGCATGGGTTGGATGGCAGAAATACGGCCTCGATGTCCTAGCTGCGGACCAGAAGTCCGATGGCCGTACTTACTACAATGCTCATGCATGGGTTCTCAACGGTACCGATGTTGCAGATGCCTATCTAGATGGAAATGATACTACAGACCCATTCGCTTTGCTTGAGGGTAAGACCTCCTGCCATACAGGATGGCTGAAGTCGGCGGGCATGCTAATGCCAATGGGATATTTGATCGGCAATGGATATGTCGAGGTCGTCGGTGATGTTGGAGATATTTCCAGCCTACGTGATACTATTACTACCCATTTTTCAGAGAGCTCTTCAATTCCTGATAAGGGAACTCCATACTATGGATACGACGGAGCGGTCAAGTGCCTCTCCGATGGAACAGGAGATGTTGCATTTGCCAAGGATTCAACCGTGGATTCATATTGCAATAACGATAATGCATCTGAGAATGAGGAATGGTGCTTAGATGTCGAGGAATACATCAAACTTCCAACATTCGGCCAAAGCCCTTCCCACCCAGTTGTGTACAACCCAGACCTGATTTCGGTTGATGCCGCAGATATTCAAGCTGCTTTGGCGGGAATGAGCCAGAGTGATGAGGGCGTAGTCATCCTGAACGATTTACTCTCCACCGATGGTTTCATCATTACTGAAGCAGAGACCCATCTAGGGTCTTACGGTAGTCTGGTCGGAGAGATCCCTGGAATCGATGCTTACTACAACGACAAGTACGAAATCGTGATTGAGTGAGTCTAGTGGTTCCCAATCTCGTTACCTTGAAAGATCTCTGTGTAGGTTATGACACCCCGCTTATTTCAGGTATCAACCTCAAGGTAGGAAAGGGAGAGGTTATCGCGGTTCTTGGACCATCAGGGCTTGGAAAAACTACCCTGCTTCGAACCATTGCTGGGCTCGTCGCTCCTATCGATGGAGAGGTAGAGGTCAATGTGCCAAACCGTGGTGGCTTAGGGTACATACCACAACGCCTAGGCCTCGTCCGCCATTCTAGTGTTTGGACCAATGTTAGTCTGGGTGCTAAGGTGACGGGACTCAAGCATCACGATAGAGAGAGGAGAGTAGCTGAAGCAATTGAGAAAATGGGTCTTCAAGATAAGATAACAGAACCGGTTCGCAGACTTTCAGGTGGTCAACAGCGAAGGGTTGCTACGGCTCGAACAATTGCCCAGAGACCAAGGCTCATATTAGCTGACGAATTCCTCGGTGAATTGGATGATGAAAATGCCAATCAAGTACTTATTGCAGTTCTTGAACTCGTAGAGCAAGGTAGTACCCTCATTATGGTAGAACATCATGAGGAGAGAGCAATAGAAATTGCCGATAGAGTCTGGAGGATTACCGATGGCGAATTAGTGGAGGAATCTGTATGAAGAAACGAATATTCTTCATTTCTTCCGGCCTCATTATTCTCGCCTTGTTAATACTCAATGATTTCATGGGCCAGAGGATAACTATAGCTGGTTCTTGGAATAATTTAGTCACCTTTGTTTTTGATGATCTAATACCTCCTGATTGGCGAGTAATCGAGTCAGAAGAATGTGGTTTCTTCTGCTCAGCGGCATGGTTAGGAATGTGGGAAACAATCAAAATTGCATTTGTCTCTACAGTTATAGGATTTGTTTTTGCCATTTTGATTTCGGTCTTCGCAGCTTTGAATCTTTCACCGATTTGGGTATCGCTTGTTGCCCGTTCAGTCCTTGCAGCGATGAGGACAATACCATCAATTATCTGGGCTACACTTTTCCTGGTAGCCATCGGACTCGGCCCAGTTGCAGGTATATTCGCCATGACATTCTATACCATAGGCTATCTTGGAAAATTGCAATATGAAGCAATTGAGGGAATGCAATCAGCTCCTCTTGAAGCGGCAAAAGCGATGGGTATGAGGCGACATGAAGTTGCCATTTATGTAGCAATACCAGAGGTGGCTAACCATTTGATTAGTCAACTAATTTTCATGTTTGAATATAATGTGCGGCACGGGACGGTTCTAGGACTCGTTGGAGCAGGTGGCATCGGCCTCTTGATTCAAACCGCCTTGATTTCCCATCAGTATTCACGAGTGACAGCTCTCTTAATCGTCATCTTCGTGGTGGTATTGGTAATCGAGGGTATCAGCATGGTAGCACGTTCATTCGTAACTGAAGAAGGTGATGTGAAGCGCCCTTCTTGGTTTACGGTCTTTCACACACCTCGGCGGGCGAGCCGTTGGCATCATTCCGATGATGAAAGTGAATGAGATTATCTAATCCATAAGGGCTTGCCGAAGCTCAGCATATTGTACGTACTCATCACGGTCTGAGAAGTTGTTCATAGCCCAATCAAACCGTTGAATCACCTTTGCTCCGAACCCACAATCCTGAATGTGCCTTTCATCCGTGTTGGTATTACCTACGGTCGGCCCGAATACCTTCAAGAGAAGTGGGCCGTAGTCACCACAGAAAATCTTGTAATTACGATTACTGAGCCCCAACGGACAGGGCTCAATGTGTAGTTCGACCTCGAGGTTCCAGCCAATATTTGTGAGCGCTAATGCGAGAGCATTGATTCTCTCCTTCGCAATCTCTCCCTCGCCAATGTAGAGGTACCTCTCACCGATAACACGGCCGGATTTGCTATTGCGAACCTCTTCCACAAAGCAAGTTATTATCCTCTCAATTTGAGGGTTTCTGTTTGCATTACTGATTTGCTTTTGGGAAATTATGTCTCGTTTTTGAGATGATAATGTAGACGAGATCTCGCAATGGCAGAGGGACTAGCCAGGCGAAAGGAAACATCCAGCGCCAATTCCAGCGCATGTAGAGCAGACAGCGAATTCCTGCTGCAGAGCGTATGTAGGGCTTACCATTTCGAACTAGAACTACTGTATCAGCAGTAATCTGATTTTTCTTGATAGTCTCTTCACCTTCTGGACTTTGCAATTCAGATAATTTGAGTTCTTTAGCGAGTCGGCGTGAAAGGAAATGCCCGGAACGCGTGCACATAGCACACATTCCATCGAGATAGAGTGTGTCAGTCATGTTACTCAGCAGCAATGTGAAGGTTGCCATCAGCATATGAGATTTGGATTCTGTTTGGGAGTTTGCGAGTTAATGCAGCCAAGGAGTCGTAGATTTCATTTTCTTTTACTTTGAATGATTTTGCAGCCTTCTTGGTAGACCATGGTACCTCTTCGAAATCCGATTGGCGAATCCACTCAAAGAGTCTCATCTCAAACTCGGTAATCTCCTCTGCCATGACCTTCCCATGAGGGCCTAGACCTTCAACCTGACCATCAGGAAAGAGCGACCATTCTACGGCAACATTCCTCACTTTCGATGAACCCATCGAGAAGGGTATTGAGTGCTTTTACGAATGGTACTTCGAGGCCAAGATCCTTTGCTCTATCTCTGAACATTCGGGCGGCCCGAACTCCTTCAGCGACCATTACCATCTCCTCAAGAGCTTGTTCTAGGGTTAATCCACTACCGAGTTTTTCGCCCATCCTACGATTTCTACCGTGTGGTGAAGTTGCTGTGACATAGAGGTCTCCAAGACCCGCAGGCCCGAATGCGACCTCCGCTCTTGCCCCTAATTGGGGTAGAAGGATACACCCTTCACGGAAACCAGCGCTGAAAATTGCGGCTTTGAGATTGTCACCGCCTAGGGTACCGGTTTGCTTCAAGCCGTCAACAAGGCCACAGGCAAGGGCGACGACATTCTTGAATGCCCCCCAGAGTTCTGCACCCGCTGGGTCAGAGGCTGCGTGTAGAATGAAAGTTGGAGTGGTCAAGGTTCCTGCAAGTCGTATTGCAACCGATTCATCTTCACTTGCGACCAGTGCAGTTGTCATAACCCCTCCAGCAGCTTCAGGAGCGATGGTGGGTCCAGTAAGAACCGCTAACGGATTGTGCATATCCTTCTCGCTAAGCATTTCGTGAATGGCTTCACTAATCAGGCGCTTTCCAGGAGCTAAACCTTTGGCAAGGTCGAGTAGAACATGGCCTGGTCGAAGATGAGGGAGCAAATCTTCTACAACTCCCAATATTACAGATGAAGGAAGAGCGAGTACGATAATTTCTGTACCATCTAATGCTTCTTCGAGATGCATTGTGACATCAATACCTTCGAGTGAGTGTTCTGGTAGGTACTTGTGATTCATACCTTCCATGGTGATAGATTCGTAGACTTCTTGCTCAATAGTCCAGCCTTTGACGCTATGACCTTCAGCAATCCACAGTTTTGCAATTGCGCTTCCCCAGTTCCCCAATCCGAGCACTGCAATATGAGCCATGTTACTTCGTGGCAAACCAATCCCCTTTAGGGGATTCCCTTGTGCAAGGTGTTCAAAGTAGGGTTCAATGGGTTGAGAAGGACAAGGAAGCGGCCGTTTAATTTTACAAGATAACCGTTGAAGAAGCGATTGTTTCAGAAGAGGTCGTCATCTTCGTCTTCGACAGCAAAGAGATCAGAGTTGTCCTCTTCCTTCTTCTTAGATGCTGCTTTCTTCTTTGGAGCAGCCTTCTTCTTAGGAGCCGCCTTCTTCTTAGGAGCCGCTTTCTTAGCAGGTTCGGGAGCCGCTTCAGGCTCAACCTCAACCTTCTCTACAGCCTTAGTTTCAGCAACAGCGGCTTCTGCCTTTGCAAGAGCATCCTTTGCACGTGCTGCTGAAATTTGAGCCTCTCTAGCTTCCATTTCTTCAGGAGTAATATTCGCTTGTGCAGCGAGGGCCTTTCTGCGATCTTCCCTAGCCTTGCGCTCAAGTTGTCGATGGCGAGCTCGCTCGATATTCTGAAGCATAAACATAGCATCGTGCTCAAGAAGTGGTGAATCGGAGATTAATGTGACATCAAGCCAAGCACCATCTTCGATTAAGAACTCAGCCAATGGCTCAAAGTTCAAGTCGGATTTCTTGATTTGAGTATAGTGGAGAGCATTACCCATTCGATGCTCGATACCGGAGAAATGACAGTAGAATTGTTTGGTTCCAATAGTTTCACGCACTTGGTCAAACAATTCGCCGTAGTCTTCCGAGGTTCGCAAGCGCCCATGGCCACGTGCGTGGATATGAGCTAGATTGAGAACGGGAATGGTTCCTTCAACATGGTTGACTACCTCTAAGACTTCTTCGAGGCTTCCCCATAATTCTTGGCGGCCGCTGGTTTCTACTCCTATCTTAGAAGCAGTACCTTCTTTCAACCAAGGGAATACCGGATATTCATCTTCATCATCATTCCAAATATCATGAATCCTCTGAACAATTCCTTTGAACACGCTTGCGACCTGCTCATTTGCTTCTTGTCCGCGACTCATCTCTCCATAATGTCCTGCGTGAAGTGTAACATGGCGTGCGTTAATCGTCTTTGCAGCCTGTAATGCAGCTTCGACTTTAGCAAGGCTACGGTTTCGTTCGAGGCGATTACCAAGTAACTCCGAGTAGTACGGGCCGTGAATGTTCATTTCGAAATCAGTTTTGTTTGCAAGAACTCCTGCTTGCCAGTACTGTTCGAAGTGCTGAGGTGCTACCATGCGCACCGTTTGGACTTCCATTGTTTCAAGTCCAAGAGAGATAATATCGTCCATTCCCTCTACGATAGTACGGCCTTTACAGGAGAGTGGTACTCCGGCCGGTCCAAGTTTGACACCCATGATTCCATCCCCGCAGGTCAGGCCGAAGGGGTGTCCTATGTTAACCCCTTTCCGTCAACCGCTCCCAACTGGCCGCGATTCGACGTGCGTGGGTTCATGAGAGAGAACCAGAACGGAGGGTCCATGCAGCCTCATGTCAGGGCCGCGGTTGACGCATTCCGTGCTGGTCAACCTGTGTGTCTTTTCGATGCAGAGAACAGGGAAGGGGAAACGGACCTACTATTTCCGGGTCAAGCCGCCACACCCTCTACCATGCGTCAACTTCGCTTCGATTGCGGCGGCTTACTATTCCTAGCAATTGGCCATGAAGTTGGCGAATTATTCAGGCTTCCATTTTTGCAGGATTTGCATATGGACGAGCGTTTGATGGCAGACCATGAAGTTCTACGGCATCTTCAGACAGATGATTTACAATACGATACTCGTAGTGCGTTCACCCTTTCGATTAACCACCGTGAAACATTTACTGGAATAACTGATCACGACCGAGCCCTAACTACTCGACGGTTCGCAGAGTTATTTGCCGAAGTGAGTGAAAGCGGGGTAAATTCGCTTGAGGCTCTCGGTGCTGAATTCCGCACACCAGGACACATACCTGTGTGCAGAGAAGCCGAAGGCGGTCTATCCATACGACAAGGCCATACTGAATTGGCAGTAGGCCTAGCACGCCTTGCGGGGTTGACTCCAGTAGTTATTGGAGCAGAGATGCTACAACCAGATGGCGACCTCGCTCTCGCAGTAGATGATGCCCGTATTTGGGCGGAGGAGAGAAATATCCCATTCTTGACCGGAGAAGAATTAATTTCCGCCCTCGGTCTCTAAGAGAGTCAGCCCTATCCCGGAATACGGAGGAGAAACAAATGGTCCGCGTAATGGCAGTTGGAGTATTCGACCTTCTTCATGCTGGGCATCTGCATTATTTGGAGCAGGCAAAGGTTCTAGGCAATCATTTGACGGTAGTTGTAGCACACGATGATACCGTACGAAAGCGTAAGCATGAGCCTGTAACTGGACAAGATTTACGCCGTCGAATGGTAGAGGGCCTAAAGCCTGTTGATGAAGCAATTATTGGCAATCCTCCGGATGTCCCGATTTTCGATATTCTTCCAAGTGTTAACCCTGATGTAATTGCTCTAGGATATGACCAAGAGCACGCAGAAGAGAGAATTAGAATTTCACTTGAAGAACGAGGCCTTGGCCACATCAAAGTGATTCGAGTTGAAGGCCTATCTGATGATCTCGATGGAACTCGCAAAATCATCGCCAGAATTCTCAATTTAGCAGCGACAAGAAAGCACCTTGACGAGGAGGGGATTTGATGTTCACAGGAATTGTTGCTGGAATGGGCCGTATCGTTTCATCTGAAGGAGATGAGGTAGTGAGGGTTGTAATAGACTTCAGTCTAGTTAGCACTGACTTACTTGAGGTGGGTGCATCGGTTTGTGTGGATGGAGTTTGCTTAACAGTAGCGGCAATAAATGATTCTGAAATCTCCTTTGATGTAATCCCGGAAACTCTTCAATTAACAACAATCGGTGAAAAAATAGAGGGCAATTGGGTCAATCTTGAACGCGCTCTAAAAATGGGAGATGAGCTCGGCGGCCACCTTCTTTCTGGACATGTTATGGGTACAGGAGAGATAATCACTCGAGATGGTGGAGAAGACCATCTAGACCTCTTCATCGATTGTCCAGATGACATTATTCGATTCATTCAGCCAAAGGGATTTGTAGCCATAGATGGCATTTCTCTAACCGTAGGCCATGTCGAAGAGGGTGGCTTTTCTCTGCATCTGATTCCAGAGACCCTACGCTTGACCACTATAGGTGGGAAACAATTGGGTAGCAATGTGAACATCGAAGTAGATACGATGACACAGACTGTTGTCAGTACAGTAGAGAGAATCATGGAGGGAATGGCTTGAATCGAATCGCAATAGTGTGCGGCAGTTTTCACAAAGCAGAGATAGAGCGCATGCTAGTTTTCGCTCAACAACAGGCCGACAAAGAAGGTCTTGAGGTTGCAGAAGTTGTATGGGTTCCAGGAGCAATGGAAGTACCACTTGCACTTGATCGCCTACTATCTGGCGATGATATAGATGGCGCAGCATGTCTTGGAATTATTGAGCGTGGTCAAACTCAACATGGGTTGGTGATGGGCCAAGTAGTAACCAAAGCCATCATCGAACTACAATTAGTTCATGACAAGCCAATTGGTTTGGGAATAATTGGTCCCGGTGCTGAGCCAGAGCACATAGGACCACGGCTGGAGCCTCATGCGAGAGCTGCAGTATCTGCGATTTCATCCATGCTCTGATTACGTTCTATCCACAGAACGATTGTCCATGTAAGTGCTAATAGTGCGACATTAGTAAACCAGACCCAAGGTGTGGACCATCTAGTGCCATCAACCATCCAATCACTAAACGGGTGTAGGAATGGCGTTGGGAAGAATTGTATTGTATGACTTGGAATATCTACGATAATATGTGCAATCCATGGTATGGTTGTGTACCATGCCAATAGTTTCGGCGCATCATGCCCTCTTCTGTGAAGAACAAACCAAACTCCAAGAAAAATTAGTAAGGCAAAGAATAGAGAATGCGACCACTGATAAATATCCCAAGCGATAGGGTGCATGTCCGAAGTAACCGTGTTTTCATCAATACTAACCCTCTCTCTACCTTGCATCAGTCCGACGATTGAAGCCGGTACGAAAGCTATGAGATCAGGTAGTACACCCATTGGTCCGGAGACTTTCCAAGATATTTTTCCCCTCGTAAAAGCCATTCCCCATAACCAGTGAGATAGTATATCCATGGGTGGCCGAATTGACACATTGGTTTTAATTTTCAGAGCCAATGTTCAAGGATGACATGCGCATGGATGGGCTCATGGGCGACGAAGTGCGCAATGTCATCATCATCGGAAGCGGTCCCGCAGGCTATACTGCAGGACTGTATAATGCACGGGCAATGTTGAGACCTCTAATGTTTGCAGGATACATGTCTGGTGGGCAGTTGATGTTGACTAGTGACATTGAAAATTTCCCTGGATATCCCGAAGGAATCGGCGGCCCAGAGATGATGATGCAGTTACGTGAACAAGCCGAACGCTTCGGTTTGGAAGTCCAAGATCGCAATGTTGAGAGCATAGATACAACAGTTCGACCATTCAAGGTATTTAGTGAAGGAGAGGAATACCAAGCACATTCACTGATTATTTGCACAGGTGCCGAATCAATCTGGCTTGGTGTCGAAGGTGAGAATGAACAGAAAGGACGTGGAATTTCAACTTGTGCGACATGTGATGGCGCCTTTTTCCGTGACCAGGAGATCATGGTTGTGGGTGGCGGTGATTCAGCAATGGAAGAAGCAACCTTCTTGACTCGTTTTGCATCCAAAGTAACATTGGTCCATCGGCGCGATGTCTTCCGTGCATCTCAAGTGATGTACGACCGAGCAGCAGCACATCCTAAGATTGAGATTTGTACTTTCCGTCAGGTGAAAAAGTGGCTATCGGACGATAGTGGACTTACCGGGGCCCTTCTAGAGGACCCAAGAGATGGCTCGACTGAAGAAATATCGGTAACAGGTGCATTCATCGCCATTGGGCATAAGCCAATCACAGCTTTCCTCGATGGACAATTAGAAACTGATGATGAGGGTTATTTGGTCCATAAGGAACTCACTATGACCAGTGTGCCGGGAATTTTTGCAGCAGGAGATGTTGTCGATACCCGTTACAAACAAGCCATTACTGCTGCTGGATTAGGATGTCAAGCCGCACTCGATGCTGAGCGTTGGCTTGAAGACAACGTCCACTGACGCACCCTTTGATGGTAGACCTTGCGCGCCACTCACGGCACGTCCTTTTGCCCCAAGTTGGGATTGAAGGGCAAACCAGACTAGCGAAGGCAAAGGTGCTCTGCGTAGGTGCTGGTGGATTAGGTTGCCCAGTTATCCAGTATCTAGCTGCTGCGGGCATTGGCCACATTACAATCGTTGATGACGATATGATAGACATCTCGAATTTACAACGTCAAATTCTCCACCGTACAGCAGATATTGGAACACCAAAGGCGGAATCTGCAGCACGATTCATTACTGAACTCGATCCAAATATTTCAGTTGCTTATTTTGTTGAGAGAGTCAACGAAACCAATGCTAGCCGACTCTTCGAAGGACATGATGTCATTATTGATGGGACCGATAATATTCCTACTAGGTATTTGATTGATAATACATGCATAGAATTAGGTATTCCATGGGTGTATGGTTCGGTTTATAGATTTGAAGGACAGGTCTCAGTATTCAATCTCAATGGCGGTCCAACCTATTCAGATCTCTTTCCAGAAGCGCCACCAGCTGAATTAATTCCTTCCTGTGCTGAAGCGGGAGTATTGGGAGTACTTCCTGGAACAATCGGTTGTCTTCAAGCAACAGAAGTTATCAAAATCATCATCAAACAGGGCGAACCGCTTAGAGGAAAATTGCTAATCTTTGATGCCCTTGACACATCAATGAGGACATTGAGATTTGGAAATATCGAGAGTGAACAGGTTGAAGAGGCGGGAATTAGTGCCGATGAAACGATGATGAAGTCATTGGACGCAAGCGAAGCAATTCAACGGCTTGCCGATGGTTGGAATCCATACATTATCGATGTAAGACGCAGAGATGAGCGAGCGCAAAATAGGATTGCTCGTAGTGATGATTTCTGTCCTCACGAAGAGATCGATTCTGTAATTCCTCGAATTCCTGAAAACAGGGATGTTTTACTCTACTGCTTAGGAGGAGTGCGCTCATCTATCGCTATCGCACATTTGATTCAGTCAGGTTTAGATTCTACTAGATTATTCAATCTCGAAGGTGGAATTGCAGGTTGGTCGGCAGTTGACCCAGATGGTATCATCTACGGTTGAAAGGTCATTTTTGTAGGTGAACCTTCAAGGGGCTCTTACAGAGCCCCCCAAATGTGGCAAAGCTCATTGTGGCCGACGAGAATGAAGGAAGACGCAGTCTTCTCGCTAGCACTCTTGAGCGCGCAGGCTATGATGTAACGAGAGCCGGAACACTACGTCAGGCCGAGGGAACAGCACTTGCTACAATGCCAGAAGTAGTCTTGATGGATGGTGAATGGAAAACCGATGATGCCATAGATGCAAGTCAACGATTGATGAGCGACCCAGAGTTTGCTTTCAAGTGTAGGATTGTTATTCTGTCTCGAACAACTACGGAAGAATATCTTGTCAGTGCCGCAAGGGCAGGAATAAGCGAAGTAATTTTCAAGCCGGTAGATATGAACCAATTATTAGTTCAACTTGAGAAGCATTCCAAGAAACAATTCGTCAAACCCCCTGCAGAAGTTAGCGATGCAACAGGAACCGGACGTGGCGGAACTTTCGATGTCTCGATGGTAATGGGTGATGGGTCGTGGGCCTTACCCATGCTCAAAGGCTTGGTAACTCCAGAGAAAATCAATATCGATTTCGTAAATGAAATCCTTGAACAACTTGGAGAAGAAGGTATTGAGGTAGAAGAGAGTTTAGATCCAAGTCTCGTTTCCAATATGCTCAGATTGGCTCTGAATTCAATCGTTAACGACATGGATAATGTCCCATCCGAGACCGAGACGAGTGATGACGGAGACAAAGAAACCAAGACCACAAAATTAGCAGGAGCCTTCATTCCAACGATGAAGAAAACAGATTCACTTGGAGAAGGAGGAGGAGTTTCAAAGAAGGAAAGTAGTATGTCTTCGATGGAAAAAGTTCTCCAAACGCAGGCGGATAATATTGCAACTGATATCGAGGATATGATGGATGGAATTCTTGATGAAATACCAGATAAGGTTGCACTGCTAGAGGATGAAGAAAAAACTCGAATTGATCCTGCTGTCCTTGAATTCACTAGACTGGTAAACGAAACTGCACATGAATTGATGTGGGATTTAGGTAGACCAGGTACGGTTACAGACCTTACTCTACTAACGCGAATTGAGGATATTACTGAGATGCTTGGTGATGTATTGTCCTCTCTACCCGGGAAAGTGGAGGAAGAAGAATGAAGGATTACAATGTTCAAAGATGGGCGTTTTGGGCACTTGCTGCTGCATTTGTTGTAGATTTTCTTGGATATGCTTTCATCGTTCCAATATTGCCTTCATGGAAAGCCCAGTTCGCACTGTCGAATACCGAGGCAACAGCACTTGTCTCTTTTTGGGCAGTACCTTTGTTTATTTTTGGGCCCAAAACCGGACGTATTACAGATCGATTTGGAGCAGGAAAAACGATTCTTGCATCACTATTTCTCCTAACAATCTCAGCACTTCTTTATCTTGTAGCTACGATGGATTTGCCCATTGATGGATTCTATGTGCTCGCATTAGCGAGGCTAATACATGGAGCATCAGGTGCGGCGATTCTTACCGCAGGCTTTGCTGCAGCAAGCCAGATTTGGCCAACACGTTTTGGAGAGATGTCTGGTAAATTGATTGCAATGGCTACAATCGGTGGACTACTTGGTCCAGTGATTGGAGGTATTTCGTATGAGATCGATCCAAACCTTTCCTTCATTCTATTGGCAATATTAACCGCAGGAGTAATCCCACTCATTTATGTCACAACAAATGACCTAGGTAAAGGAGACGAACCTGTGCAAGGAGGTGTGCCAATTTCAGTTTTCATCAATAATCCAGTACTATTCCGAATCGGCTTACTAGTGATGATGACAACTCTTGCAACCGGTGCACTTGAAGCCGGAGTACCTCTATTCCTCGGTGAAGAACTTGGGTTGAACTCAGGATGGATTGGTGCGATTATTCTTGTCATGGTTCTTGCTCAAGGAGCAGGTGGTTGGTTATGGGGAACACTTGTCGATAAGAATGGTCCAGTAAGGTACATGATTATCGGTTGGTCACTCGTTACGATATCACTAATTTCAGCAGGTATTGTCGCTTGGAAAATAACTGATTCAGTTACTGCTGCTTACTACATTATCGTAATTCTTGGTGTATTTCAATTCGCGATTGCTGCAGCTCAAGTACCGATGTTACCAATGGTTGATACAGCCACTTCACAAGCATATGGCAAGGGTGGTGCAGGACTTGCATTCGGCGCATTCGGAACCGCATGGGCAGCAGGTACAATCATCGGACCACTAATTATTGGGCCAGTTTATGATTACACAAATTCATGGGCAGTTGCATTAGGAATACTTGCGGTACCGATGGCAATTGGCCTATTGATTACCCTACGCAATAAGGAAATGCTCAGTGATTGTTATACCTCGGAGATGGCAAATCGTGTTTCTGAGTAATAATTCTTGGAAATGCGATGCTTTGAAGGAATACTCCCCTTCGGCAGAAATGAGGGGATGAGACCATGTCGCAAGGCCAGATGCCAACGATTCGAGGAACTGAATGGTCCGGAGGCCCTCCTCTTGAATTTCAGAACCTCCTTCCTGCTGATGCAGCAAAGGATGAACTGATGCGTTTTATTTCCGAACGCCACGATGGCCATCTTCCATTAATTTCAGCGTTTTGGGACCATGTTATTCGTGATGAAACATCATTCGATGGTGAATCATGGCATATCCACACTCAGAGAGTATTAGATGCACTAAAAAAGGGGCTATCGGCTCGTATTGATGCAACGGGGTTATCCGGGAAAAGCGAAGTTATTCCTCGTAGAGATACAAAGACTCACCTCGATCGTAGGGCGAGTCGATTACTCGTAGATGTCCACCTTTGTCTTCGCCGTTTAGCACAGTATATGGCAGTCACAATTGAACAGCGACTTGAGTGGCAGAGAATGATGACACGTACTCGTAATTTAGACGAACACCTGAAGGCATTATTTTTCGAAGGAATGGAGACTCCAGACGGTAGTAGATTTGGAGGCAAGGGATTCCGTTCAACTTGGCAAGAAGCATGCGTTGCAGCAGGTACTGCCCTTGAACGACAGCCACAAAATGAGCCAGATTCCGAGTATTCTGGAGATTATGTCGCACCAATGATTCGCGATGTAGGACTTTGCATGGCTATGGGCGACAGCCCCCGAAATATTATCACTGCTCAGATGGGTAAATCAGAGTCAGTAATGGATGGTGGACATGCTGGTGCAGGCGGTAGAGACCTTCACGTTGGATGCTTTCATCGTGGCGTTTTACCCCCAACTGCTCCTCTGCCCATTGCTTCGGTCACACTGACAGGAATGGCACTTGGTTCCATGAGAAAGGGTGAGGAGCGATTCCATCTCGCCTGTATTGGCGAAGGTTCATCTTCATCTGGAGAGTGGTGGGAAGCAATCAATTTTGCCGCAACTCGTGGACTTCCAATTGGATATGTTTTGCAAAATAATCAGATTGCATTAGATACACCAACAGCTCACCAGTCCAATGCAGAATTATGGGGAGATAAGGGTGTAGCAATGGGAATGCCCTCATGGGCAATAGATGGTTCAGATCCCGCAGCATGGCATGCATCGGTTGCAACCGCCAGAGAATTCTCACTTTCAGGGGCAGGTCCAACTCTAATTCATGTAGAAACAATGCGTGGTTGCGGGCACGCACATCACCATGACGACCTTTATCTCGGTGCACCATCGGGAACGCCGCCAGGATATGTTGACCGTGATTTGCTTTCATATTGGGAGGCAAAAGACCCTATTCCTACACATCGTCATCTTTTACTCGAACTCGGAGTTAGTGAATCAGAATTAGAACAGATGGAAGTTGAGGAAAAGGAATTGGTAGACACTGCGCGTGAAGAAGTCGAAGAGATGGATTGGGCAGATCCGGAAACAGTGACAATTGGAGTCACTTCTCTTCATGATGCAGATACTCATGAAACGCACCTTAAGCGATTGGAAGGTGCAGCAGTCAATGAGGAATCAGAGTCACCTTTAGCAGTTGGTGAGTGTTCACTTACTTATGTTGAGTCAGGCGGCTGGACATATGCTAGAGCGATTCAACAAGCCATGTGTGACATCGCTTCTCATTATGGTGACAAGACCTTTTTCATGGGTGAAGACATGGAGGTTGCTGGTGCTTTTGGGATGAATATTCCACTCAAAGCAAATGGGCATCAGGACAAGTTGCTAGACATGCCACTTTGCGAGGCTGTCATCATTCATTCAGCAACAGGTGCAGCCCTCTCTGGATTGCGCCCGATGGCTGAGATCCAATTCGGTGGTTTCGCAGCATTAGCTCATAATGCTCTAATCAATAATGCTGCAATGCTTCGCTGGAGATGGGGGGCAAATGTTCCTTTGACTATCCGTTGTCCATTGGGAGCGAGGACTCGCAGTGGACCATTCCATGCAAATATGATTGAGTCTTGGTATGCTAACGACCCCGGACTGGTTGTCCTTGCTCCAGGCACTCCTCAAGATGCGTATGACCTCCTAATGGAGGCTGCTGAATTAGACGACCCGGTGATGTTCCTCGAGCACATTGGATTGTATGGGTTGAGAGGAGGAAAGACCGGATGGGGCATGAATATCAATCAGAATGTCGATACTCAACCGGTCAATGATGCAATCGCAGCAGGCAAGCGTCTCAAGATAGGCAAAGCAGGAGTCATAAGAGGTGGCAAAGATGTCACTCTAGTCACTTGGGGAGCGATGGTTCATATCGCATTGCAGGCTGCTGAAGAGCTATCTTCTGAAGGAATTGAGGTCGAGATTATCGATCTACGTACTTTGATTCCATTCGATGCAGAAACTTGTGTTCAAAGCGTAGTCCGTACTGGCAGGCTAGTGGTTCTACACGAAGGACAATGGTTTGGCGGCTTAGGAAATTCCATTCAGAGTAGAATTATTGAAGAGGCATTCTATGCTCTTGAATCGGCCCCGTTAGTGATTGGAGCTCTTGATACTCCTGTACCGTTTGCTCCACAACTTGAGAACCACACAGTTCCTTCTGCGGAATATGTCGTTAAGGCCCTTCGTCAAGTCAGTCAAGGATGAACTGGTCCGAACATCGTTCATGAAATGGGCCCTTAAGGGCCCATTAATGAAAAAAACGATTGAATAATCGGTAACCATCAAAGAGGACCGCCATTTCCGAGGGGTTATGGATGGGGAGAAAGGTGTTCAAAGAATGGGCTCCTTCCTTCATTGGAATGCATTGACAATTACTCTGACGCTATTTATTTCACTAGCTAGTATTGACTTTCTCAAAGAATCCAATGATTGGGAGCAAATCTACATTATGATTTTCCTGATTATTATTGCATTAGCATTACTGATTACTTCTACCAATTACTTCATTGAAGGCGCTAAGGGGTTAGCACGAACAGCAGGTATCGCTGAGGTAGTTATTGGGCTTACGATTGTGTCTATTGGTACATCATTGCCTGAGATATTATTCACAACAACTTCTGCAATAAAATCAACTGCTGACCCAAATTTAGCAGATCTAGCGATTGGTAATATCTATGGTTCGGTATTGGTACAAATCACACTTGTACTCGGTATCGTCGTACTTTTCAAACCCTTAGAAATTAGGCCGGCATGGCTTAGGCGAGACGGTTTGCTGATGTTTTTGTCTCTTCTAACATTGACTGCACTACTTTGGGAAGGAGGCGGATTATCACGAATAGAGGGAGCGATTCTATGTTTGATTTATGTTGTTTACATTATGTGGTTATTGAATGACCGTGAAGACATCAAAGAGGATGAACTTAAGTTGGATACTGCAAATCCATCTAGTAATCTAAGTTGGTCCGGTACAGCCTATTTTATCATGTTAGTAATCGGTCTTACAATGGCAGTTTATGCAGCAAATGAATTGGTTAGTAATGCCACAGATGTTGCTTACAAAGTTGATGTCCCGCATGCAATAGTAGGTGCAACGGTGACGGGCCTTGGAACTTCATTACCAGAACTTACTGTTGCGATGGTTGCAGCTCGCAAGAGCCAGGGTGTTGCTATTGGTACCCTTATTGGCTCAAATATAACTGACCCATTGCTTTCAATTGGCATCGCAGCAATGGCAAATCCATTTTCAATGACCACTGCAGCAACACCACTGCTTGCAAATCTCATTATCCCTGCAACTTTACTCGGCGTCTTCATATGTTTGTTAATGATGTGGAGTGGTTACAAATTTTCACGTTTTGAAGGAATTATCTTGATAGCATTCTATCTAATTTACATCGTTCTAATTGAGTTACATCGCCAAGGCTTCATTACATTGTGATTTCTAATTATTCACAGTACTGCTTATGCCCCTCGGCCTTGTGGGGTTAACATGGTCGACTTCCAGCTCGATGAGATGCAGGAGATGCTTCGTGAACTCGCGCATGAGTTTGCGGTCGATGAGATCAGACCTAATGCTGAGCATTGGGACATGAATTCAGAATACCCTCTTGCTACAATCAAGGCAGCCCATGAGATGGGTTTGTTGAACCTTCACATTGGTGAAGAATACGGTGGACCGGGACTTGGAAGTATGGAGGAAGTTCTCGTTAACGAGGAATTAGGATGGGGAGACCCAGGATTTGCTACAGCAGCATATGCGACATCCCTCGCTTGTGCTCCACTCATTACCGGCGGAACTCATGAACAGAAGGATAAGTACTTGCGAATGGTAGCCGAAAATGGTGCACTTGCCTCATATGGAGTCACAGAGCCAGGAGCTGGCTCCGATGTAGCCGCATGCAAAACAACGGCGATTCGTGATGGTGATGATTACATCATTAACGGCTCGAAAATGTTCATCACTGGAGCCGGTCATGCAGATTGGTTCTTCATTTTAGCTAAAACCGATCCCGATGCAGGATACAAAGGAATGTCTGGATTCATTGTAGATGCAGATTCACCTGGGCTTACTTTGGGAAAGAAGGAGAGTAATATGGGGCAACGTTGCTCAGATACACGCTCTCTAAATTTCGATGACATGAGAGTTTCAGCAGAAAATCTCTGCGGAGGTAGTGAATCAGGTGGTTGGATGAACGCAATGAAGGCATTTGACATGAGTCGCCCAAATATTGCAGCCCATGCAACCGGTCTTGCCCGTGCTGCTTTCGAGCATTCTCTTCAGTACTCCAATGAACGCCAGACTTTCGGCAAACCACTCCATCGTCATCAAGCAATTCAGTTCATGCTTGCAGATATGAAGACCAAAATCGAAGCATCGAGGATGCTTACTTGGAAATCAGCATGCGAAGCCGATGCAGGAATTCAAAATACTGAATCTGCAGCCCATGCAAAGCGTTTCGCCGCAGATACTGCAATGGAAGTTTCCACCGATGCCGTACAAGTTTACGGCGGATATGGATACTCTGAGGAGTACCCGGTTGCTCGCCTAATGCGAGGAGCCAAGGTTATGCAAATTTATGAGGGCTCAAGTCAAGTTCAACGCATGATTATCGGTCGTGAGATTACCAAGGGCCTGTGATTGAAATGGGCAAGGGCATACCCGCTGTCATTCTTGCAGCGGGAGCATCGTCGAGACTTGGACAACCCAAGGCCTTGGTCGAATGGGATGGCGAGACTCTCACGGGTCGTGCTGTTCGATTGCTCAAAGAGAGTGGATGCTCCCCAATCATTGTGGTGACTAGGCCAGAACTTCTAGTCGATGTGGCAATCGCATCTAGAGGTGCAAATGTTGTGGTTAATCAGTATCCCGAAGAAGGCAGAACCGGATCTTTGCAAGTAGGAATCCTTGCTCTGATGGGAGATAATGGCCGTATCCCGAGACGTGTATTCGTTGTACCAGTTGACCGTTGTGGTTGGCAAAAAGAGACTCTCGAAACTTTGCTTAAGGAAACGACAGATTCCTCGCCGAATCCTTCTGGGCATCCTTTGCTTCTATGTTCGGTTGAGGATGTTCTAGCGAGCGGCCCTGATGAGCCGTTACGTGATATCGTACGTTTTTCTCGAATTGATGCACCCGGTGAACATTTGAACATTGATGCACCCGCCGATTTGGAGGCGCTCAAATGACTGCAATCACTCTTGCATGGGCTATTGAGCGTCTCGGTGATGGCAAAAAGGTAGGACTCGCCTCTGTAATCTCTACTTCGGGTTCTGTTCCAGGAAAAGAAGGAGCCCGTCTTGCGTTATGTGATTCGGACTCGCATGGAACAATCGGTGGAGCTGGATTAGAATTGAGTGTGTCCAAACGATTGAGAGAACTTGTTGATAGCGCAGTAAAGCCATGCGGCGAAGTACTCACCTTCGGCTTGAATAAGGGGGCCAAGGGCTATGAGGTTACACCACTCGACAGCCTTTGTGGCGGTCGAGTGACCGTCGCTTTGGAGGTCTTGATTCCTATGCCGCACATACTTCTAATGGGTGGAGGACATTGTGCGATTGCGATCGCTCAAGCTTGTAAGCCACTGGGTTGGTCATACTCAGTACAAGATTCAAGAGCAGAATTTTCTTCTATTGATGGTGCAAAAGAGACACATCATTCCTGCCCAGGTGACTTCTTGATGGCAGAGAATTCAGATTCACTATTGCGCTTCAGCGATATCCTATTGCTGGGCCATGATTGGAATGAAGACGAAGAAAGACTTCTCGGATTGATATTCGCCGGTTATTCTGGCCGCCTCGGTGTAATCGGATCAAAATCAAAATGGAAAGCGTTCAGCAAGGTTGCCATTGATTCTGGAGTCACCCAAGAGCAATTAGATGCAGTAAACTGTCCAATTGGATTAGATATTGGTGCTGAAAGCCCAGAAGAGATTGCAATTGCAGTAATTGCTGAGATATTGGCAGCACACAAAGGTATCAATCTTTGAACAAGGTCGCCCTGTGGTGGCGTAATTCTTCAATCGATTCGATGATATCATCAAGGGCGCGGTGCGCTTCTTTTTTCTGAAACCTTTGAACTTCAGGGTACCATCTATTTGCCAGTTCTTTGATAGTTGAAACATCGATTAAACGATAGTGAAGAAGGTCAAGAACTTGCGGCATCTCCTTGGCGAGAAATGCCCTATCTGTGTGAATTGAGTTGCCACATAGAGGCGATTTACCACGTTCTATATATTGTTCTAGGAAGTTACAAGTTTGTTGACTTGCTTCTTCGAGGCTAACTCCCTCGCTGCGAATTCTATCGACTAGGCCACTGGCGTGGTGGTGCTCTGTATTCCATTCATCCATGCCTGAGATGAGCTCTTCCGAAACTGATATTGCAAGATTAGGACCGGTTGCGATGATGTTGAGTTCACTATCGGTGACGATGCTGGCAATCTCGATGATTGACTCTTTCTCGATGTCGAGTCCCGTCATCTCCAAATCGATCCAGACCATCTCTCCGCCCATGTGTATGCCAGTAGGAATCAGCCCTTCAGGGCTGCGGATGGTTCTAAAGTGATGGCAGGCCGGGTATTGACATGCTTCGGGCTCTCATTCTGACCTCCTTGGTCCTCCTTTCGGGACTTTCAGGATGTCTCTCGGATGATGAGAAGATTGTGGTCGAACCACCAGTAATCGATGATGGCTTCAGAGCATTCAGCGTCATCTCGCCAATCGACACCGGAATCAATCCCTACCATAACCACTTCCAGACCAACGAGACACTTCCTCAATGGTTAATCGATGACATGCTAACCACTTTGGTGTGCAACCTTACGACCGAAGGCAGTTATTCCGAGCGCCTCTCTGCCGATATGGAGACCTGCTGGAACCTAATCACCATCGATGATATTGTGTACTTTACAGGCACCAGAATTTTTGCCTCATCCTCGGGTGATACTGGCCAGTTGATTCTCGATGATCCATCTGATGGACACGGTACTGCCGTGACTGGAGCGGTTCTGGATGCTGACCCGGATGCAATCATCTACTTCGTCGAGGGTTTCAGTGATGAGGCGGTTTTGTTAGCGGGAACGCACCCAATGGTCGATGTCATCACCACTTCATTCGGTGCCCCTGGAAGCGTGCCTGTTCCGGGAATAGAAGATGCGACGAAGGTTGCGGTCATTGACCATTACAAGATTCACACCGGTGCGGCGGACAATTCACCTTCTCCAGCAATCCAGGATGCTACAGCTGGACCACCTTGGTCTATCGGCGTTTCAGGCTACGCCGAAGGCGAGGATGATCAAAAGGAAACTATGTCGGGCTCATATCCAGACATGGCATCGGACTGGACGCAAATCCTACCTAACCATCAGGATGTAGATGGTTACCACGAGACCTCTGGCACCTCATTCGCCACGCCCAGAACTGCAGGCTTCCTCGGTCATGTGATGACGACCTTGAGGGCTGAGTTCAATGATAGCGGCTCTGGAGGCAGGAATGGTTCTCTAGTCGACGGTGATGTTCAAATTACCAACTCTGACATCCGAAACGCCCTCAATTTATCGGGATGGTACCCGAGCGGCACTGGATGGGACCCCAGTACCGGAACCATCCCTATCTCCCCTGTAGCACCGTGCACCCAAGTCGGCTGGGGTGTTCTCAACTGGTCGAACATCGATGGAATGATCTCCCACCTCAACGGCTCCTCAACCCTTCCAGACAGGCCGGGTGATGTGGTCTTGTGTATGGAACTCAACCAACAGGCTAGGGAAGCTTACTGGGGTGTATACCCCTCGCTAGACATCCCGGCGATGGGCCATTCCATTGGAATGGCTATCGTCGAGCGTGATTGATCACAGCGGTGCGAAGTCAATCTTGAAGTTGCCATTTGGTAACATCGAGATAATTGGTTGGAAACCTTCGTGAGGAGTTCTAGCCAAAGTATTCTGAATTACTGCCATGATTTGCGGGTCAATCGCCATACTAAATCCGGCGCCGGTGGGTACAACATTTTGCGCAACTTGTTGTTGCGCCGCAGCCATTACTATGCCGGCAGTCATACCAACACCTTGCGAAGTAGGTATTTTGGGATCTACTTCAGTGTCAGTGGCGAGTGCAAGTAGGCCCTTTTCTTCCTCAGCCTCTTCTTCTTCCGTTGCTTCATCGGCTTCTTCTTCAGCTGCCTCAACTTCAACGGCTTCTTCCTCAGCCTCTTCTTCAACAACTTCATCAGATTCTTCTTCAGTCCCCTCGGATTCGTAGACCTTTTCTGCAATTTCCGCTACTGGTGCTTGCTCGTATAGCGTATCAGTATCTCCCATTCTATTCATGTACAAGATTCCAAAGCCAAATGCTACAATTCCCATCAACATCCAAGTAACGTATGTTATTATGTCATCAGAGAATGTTGTAGAGAGCATGAATATTGCGAATAAGGTTCCAAATGAACCGAACCCTCTTCTCCATGGAGTTTCAGTCTCGTCTCTGAATCCTTGGATTGCTATACCTGCGAGGTATACCGCCCACATTGTCCACATCGCACCTTCAATTTCAGCATCTCCAAGTGCCCATGTCAGACCAATTAGGAAGTAACAAATCGCCATGATGCCAATGCGATCAAGCCAAGAATAGTAATCCGTTTCATCATCCCATTTGAATTGCTTCCAACTCCATGCGATATCGGCCTTTGTAGCCAACATTGTCATCAGCATTCCATTTACCATTAGCACAGTACCTACAATTACATCTTGAGCCATTTGTTCGCTTGGAACGATGTGTTCAATGATATTCCATGCAGCGAATGCCTGGAGAAGTGGTGTACCGAGAATTAGGTACTTCTGTCCACGTACATAGGTGTCCCATGTTGCCCATAGGGCGCCAAGTACAGTTCCAATTCCATCAAATGCATCATAAGATGCTGTGAGACAAACCAGCGTCCAAAGTCTCATGATTTCAATCATACGTTCCCTACCAGATACCAATTCAAGATTGAAACTACTTGGGGTTGCATCTGGATTCAATGTCGGCTCATCTGCCCAACGGTATAGAGTTCCACTTTGTGCCATACGATTGAGTACCATTGTGACAAATCCTGTGCCCAACAGTGTATGAGACACAAATTCTCCAACTGTGAAATGATTGAAATTCGAATCCAACGAGAATCCAAACCAGAATGAAACCAATGTGAATAATGGCATCCAAGGAATGAATTGGATTCGTCCGGAAAGCCATGAATAGAATCCTAGCATCATCGTCAATGAGAGTAGTAGCCAACTCGCTTCAGGAAGAACGGCTAGTAGACCGATTGCCAACCATGCTGCAGGCGCAGCCATCGGAGTTTCAATTGCACCATCTTTCAAGCCATTATGGCGATCTGATACGCCCTTTCCAAGAATTATTAGGGCAGTACTTGCCATAATTATTCCAGAGAATCTAGTCAATCCAAGGAATGTGATTTCGGTTAAGTCATAACTTCCAAAGTCAATAGCGCCGATAATTGAACCGATGGTTGCCCCATCCCAGATGAAGCGATCACTGTACAATAGCAAGGCGATTGGAGCAAGACTCAGAACGAGGTTATGCCTGTGCTCCAGACTTCTTTGGAATACAAGGAGGTACATTGCTAGGAAGAGGATACCTCCACTAGAATCGAGCATTCCAAGTGCTAATAGTCCAAAGAACGTCATTCTGTCAGCACTGACATTTAGAGCGTCGTCATTCAATCCCTTCTTGGTTAACATTATCGAAACCCCAATCGGGCCAGAGAGTAAGATGAGGTCGAGAACCAAACTATTGGTCAGCAATTCTTCGGCATGGCCGGATTCCCATATCATCTTCATGGAAACAGGGAGTGCCATTGCGAAAATGGTCCAGGTTGCAATCATCCTTCCAAGAGAAGATGCTTCATCGTCATCAATTACTTCCTTGATTACAATTCCAACCGGTATTAACATTGAAAGAGGCCATATGAGGTTGGAAGAAATCGCTTCGTTGTTTACAGTGGCTACTGCAATGGTGAATAATACCATTGAGCCAAGTAAACTCATCCTTCCAAGAGGCCCCCAGCTCTTCACTACCCACGCAGGTGGTGCATCTGGGTCTGGTTCCGGAATCAACCAAGCATTGGTCTCGGAGTCGAAAACTGGAATAATTTGTTTGCGTTTTTCATCTCCCCAAGAGAGTAGACTACCAAGGTCGAGTTCAATTAACTTGTATTGCCGCATTGCTGCATAAATACCTAGACCTACTATTGCAAGTGGAAGATTGAATCCGTCCATCTTGTCGGTAATCGACTCTAGGAATGGCATTTCCAAGCGCCCTGCCCAACTTAGAATGATTGTGATTAGAATGCTAGCAAAGGTTGCAGCAGACCCTTCGAATGCTTCATTGGGGTTATCATTGATTTCAGCGCTTCGCATCATCATCCAAGATGAAACAATCGTATAGGCTACGATAATCCATGGTATCCAGGGGTCGTCACCGAAAAGAACGGAATCTGAGAGAACCAATAACCCGAGCATAGAGAAATGTGCCCAATTCGAAAGATTACCTCGCTGGCGAGCAAATTCGCCTGTGATTACTAGTGAGCACAAAATTAGCGCCTCAAAGTGTTGGTAATGGAATCCACCTGCCATGTAGCTCTGGATGAAGAAGGAACCACCAGCAGCCAAGACCGTCATGTTTGCAACCCATTTCCTTGTCTTATCACTGATAATGAGAAGGTATGGTAGCATTAGGATAGTTACAGTCCAAGGAATCAATCCTGCTTCGGGTACGATAATGAATAAACATCCCGCTAAACCGATAGGCATGTACGGGATTCTTTGATTTAGCGCTGCTGGGAAATAAGCCAATAATACGGCAAGCCAAAGTGCAACTTGTAGTGTCAAAACATCAGATAACATGCCTAGTTCACTCTGCTTTAGGAATCCAAGAACTAGGTGTAGGTCTTCAGAACGAGCGATTAGCATAGCAAGTATTACTTCTCCAACTAAGAAAGCCGAAGTTAGTTGCATCTTGTCTTTTTGCAGTCGGTGATCCGCTGCTAACCAGCCTTGGAAAATGATAATGAATATCAGTAGTGACATTGCGCTGCCAGTACCATCTATTTCGGGAGGATTGTTATTCCATTCATAGAGAATAGGAATTAATCCACTGACTACAGCAACTACTGCGAAGATTGTGAAACTATCAGAACGTAAAGCAAGGAACATCGAAACTGCAGTCATCGAAACGATTGCAATTCCAATTTCCCAAGACACATCATTATTGGCCCAACCCATCCATACATTGAATCCTACCAATACCAATGCCAATGGAGCGAATGCCATCACCGACCAACCAAAGGTGGTTTTGCCCTTCAACCGGTCGAGATACATGTATTGTCCCGCCACCATCAGTAAGCATGCGCCCATCTGAATGTAGATTCCATTGGCAGAAGGATGCCATTCACTGCCATCACTATACGGAACCCCAGATTCAAGAATCCAATCGAATTCATTTTCTCCGAGGATACCCATCATCCATCTGGCTCCCCAAATAACTCCTACAGCCATGAAAAAGAATCCCATGCCGATGAGATAATCGTGAACCGAGTGAAGTTCATCTCCACCTTTCCTTCTTTGAAATTCAACTAATCCTATTGCCATACCAGCGGAGGTCAATCCCCCAATACCAAGGAAAAGGAAATTCGTATTGTCACCAGAATCATCGAAAGCTATCGAAAGTAATGCAGCCCATATGGCTATCATTGCCACGCCATACAAGATTAATTGAGCAAATTTCTGTATGCCTTTTTCAACTGCATTTGGAAGTGGACCTCCAGGATTTACCATCTCGATAGTAGGTTGGATTGTAGCACCACTTAGGGTACTTTGTCCAATTGATTGGGTTGCGGTAACTGCTTTGGACCTGATAGGCCGACGTGGTGGTGCTGACATGTTCCTCGGCACTACACTGTGCTACAGGCCTATTGAAAGTTGGCCCGGCAAAATAAGAGTGTATAGCAGTATTATTCCAATTCTGCTTCTACCACTTCATCGATATCAGCATCGTCAATAATGTATTGAGTACGGTCATTTTTC
>Ga0066846_10000232_pt1 | contig 27116 bp, 24 predicted proteins | sample ETNtaG_33_FD_65489 | JGI IMG/M metagenome (GOLD analysis project Ga0066846, IMG submission 65489) | Marine microbial and viral communities from oxygen minimum zone, Eastern Pacific Ocean - ETNP201310SV76 | ecosystem: Environmental > Aquatic > Marine > Oceanic | place: Pacific Ocean: Eastern... | reverse complement strand
TTTACAGAACTTCTCGGAGCCGGGATGGTTCTCATTCATACTGTTTCCAAAGGGATAGATGGAAAGTTTGGAACATTTTTCCGCCTTTCTTCTCCATTGTTGATTATTGGATTATTCGCGCTTTGCATTGAATCATTAATGCTAGGAATGGGAGAACAGGCGATCATTTCCATCAATATTGCTAACCATGGTTTCACCGGTCTTGTATGGGGTGCGACCTATCTCGCAATTGCTGCTGGTTTAACATTAACATACAAAGTTCAACGATACGGGAATTTCGCCCAATCCGAGTACCTTGTGTTTGGTGCATACATCGCATTATCCATGATGTGGTCAGATCATTTCTGGCCCCAGGTAGATGCACCTAAGGACGAAGTATTGAATTGGAATCTGCTTCTTTGGGCTAGCCTTGCTGGATTCTTACTCACCGGCTTGCTTGGGGCTCTGATGGATTTAGTAGTCATGCGTAGATTCAGGAGCAAGGGTGCATCGCCACAAGTGATGATGATTGCTTCACTTGGTGTTGCAATGATGTTACGTGCGGCCCTATACCTCAGATATGGTTCATCCACCGAATTATTTGTGCCAGATAAAGACTGGCGTTTGAGTACATCAAAATGGGAAATCGACACCGTCGTTCACAAATTCACATTCGGTGTTAGAGATTCTATTCCTTTCCATGAAGAGGCAGAGAAAGTATTCGGCCTAGCATGGTACAAAGCAGCACTAATCATCGGCGTATTCGCTTCTGTCCTTGCACTGCTGATGCTGATGAACGGTACTCGCCTTGGCCGCAAAATGAGAGCTGTTGCTGACAATCCTGACCTTGCAGCAGCATCTGGCATCAATATTGAACGCGTCCATTTTACTTCCTCATTCCTTTCGGCTGGACTTTCAGGATTTGGTGGCGTGTTATTCGCAATGACTACACGTATGAACCCTGAAGTCGGCCTCACTATCCTTCTACCGGCTTTCGCTGTAATTGTGCTAGGAACTATTGGCTCTGTAAGAGGGGCTATTTTTGCAGCATTGATTGTCGGGTTTGTTCGTTCGCTTTCACAACCGGTACTCGTAGGTCTTGGAAGACCCCTTGACCGCCCTACGATATCAGGAATGGACGAAATTATGCCATACTTTTTCCTAATCGCAGTATTGATGTTGCTTCCAAAAGGAATCGGGGATGCTGCTGAAAAATGGCGTATTGAAAGACTACGCGCAAGAGTTGATTCCGGCAAACCCCCGCTTTCAGATAAATTACCATTTGATATTCATCGATTCAAAGAGATCCTAAAGCGCCCTATTCGAGTAATTGAAGGCGTTGTGGACCTAGTATTAATTCCAATTCAACAAGCGATGACGCGCATTAATCCTGTAATCACAAATCTCCAATTTAAAGTAAAATCTACCTATTCTACTCTGGGTGAAAAAATCACACCTGCCTATGAAAAATTAAACTTCTCGAAGGAAGACAGTTTACCTACACCACAGGGCACTCTCTTCCTTTGCTTCTTATTGCTTGGAAGCGGAATGATACTTACTAAGTCATGGCTTTGGGGCCTACTTCTAGCGGGCCCAATCATATGGTTTGGAGTTGTCAAAGTTGATTCACCTTGGCGTTTGAAGATACCTAGGGGAAGAGAGCAAGCGGCCGGCTCATGGATTACTTTCGTACTATTAATCGCCATCATGTTATCTTTAGCTTGGTCTATTCCTTCAGTCAGTAATCATTCGAAATGGATGGGTATGGCAAGGCTTGTTGCCTTACTTGGAATCTTCACCATCCTCTCATTCTCACTTAATCTCCATACTGGATATTCTGGAATGACTAACTTCGGTGTGATTTTCTTTGCAAGTATTGGTGCAATCACGGTAGGGCTGATGAGTGCAGGTTACGGATGGTACTGGTGGCAAGGGCTACTTCTTGTAGTCCCAATTGCACTGGTAATTGGATGGCTCTTAGCATATCCAACCGCTAACTTACGAATGGATTATTTCGCTATTGTCACAATTTCTCTTGGGGAAATCGTACGAATTGCTTTGGCTTCGGAACCATTGCTCAGAGCGGGAACCAATACTTCAGCCATCGGTATTTCACGATACGAACTTCCGTTTGAACCATGGTGGGATTCAACAGGTTCCGAATGGTTTGGCGAAGCATTGAATCTGGGCAAAGAGGCACCATATCAAATCGTTATTGGGTTATTTTCATTATTCTGTTTACTACTCGTTTGGGGGGTACTTTCATTGATGCTTAGAGCGCCATGGGGCAGAATTCTGCGAGCGATTAGGGAAGATGAAGAAGTCACGCAGCACCACGGTCATAATGTATTTCGAATGAAGGCCGGTTCACTTGCAATCGGTGCTGTTATTGCCGCGCTTGGAGGGGCTCTTTGGGCCTGGTTAAATGCAGGTATTTTTCCAGACTTCATGAGTCCCGTTAACTCTACTTTCCTAATTTGGGCAGCGTTTATCGTTGGTGGAAAGGCATCGAATAAAGGGATGGTCGCTGGCGCATTCCTAGTCGTATTGATGAATATGTTATTCACGGCATTCTCTACTGCCCAAAACGATACTGAACATGGTTTGTACTTCGTCGTAGAATGGTTAAATTCGAGTCTTGATTGGGTTATCAGGGACTTTATTCCCGACATGTTTGCTAGTGATCGAGCAATTGGCGAGTCTTTCGTGAAGAGTGAAATCAAAGCAACATTATCCTATGTCAAATTATTAATGATCGGTTTCATCATCGTCATTACTCTACATCTCGCTCCAAAAGGAATGTTGCCCGAAGTGCCATACAGACCTGAGCCTATTTCAGAAGGGAGTGATGATGATGAGTGAATTAGCTCTCAAAGTCACTGGACTCGCCAAGCATTTCGGCGGTATCAAAGCGGTTGATGACATTGATTTTGAAGTGAAAAAGGGGGAATTTGTAGGTCTGATTGGACCAAATGGATGTGGGAAATCAACCACATTCAATACAATTTCTGGATTGCTTGAAAAAACATCTGGCGAGGCCGAAGTATTCGGAAATTCAACCGATGGGCTTGCGCCTCATGAAATCCATTCTCTTGGCCTTACACGCACTTTCCAACACACCCGTTTGTGGAAGGAAATGACGGTTATTGAAAACCTAATCATTCCACCTCGTAACCAACTGGGCGACAACCCATTAACAGCGATTCTTCACACTTTAAGACCTGAACATGAAAAGGCACGGTTAGCAAAGGCTTGGAAGATACTAGAAACCCTTGAGATTACACATATTGCTCATCTATTGGCTGGGGAATTATCTGGTGGTCAGTCAAAATTAGTTGATATTGGACGGGCATTGATGGGTGAACCAGATTTACTCCTTCTAGATGAACCGGTTGCAGGTGTTGCAGGACCCTTGGCTGATTCGATATTCGAGCACCTACGAAAATTAGTCAATGAAACTGGAATTACTATTCTAATAATCGAGCACAACATGAATTTCATCCTAAGAAAAGGTGTTGACCGAGTCATTGTAATGAATGAAGGAAAGGTTCTGATGAGTGGTACGCCTGATGAAGTAAGGGCGAGCGAAGAGGTCGTAAAGGCGTATCTGGGAGGAGATGGTGAAGACCATACTCTTCCAGAGGATGATATTGAATCTACTCCGACTCTTCGGATGAGAAACAAGAGACCTTTCTCGATGAATCGTGGCATTGCAGGTATTGCGTTACTATTACTCTCGATGTTTATTCCAAATCTAGGGTGGATTTCCACTCATGGGTTATTGACAGGTTCATCGGATTTCCTCGACACCTTCGGGGCGCATATTTTCGATGCTAGTATGGGTGACCTTTGGGCTGGATTGCATATGGTATTCCTGTTATTATTCGCCTTAAGTCAACCAATAATTCTGTACTCCCTATTGCGTAATTCATGGAGAAAAACCAGTTTAGATGATGATGCAGAGAACCTATTGCTGATGTCAGGGCTACTCATAATTTCTGGGATATTACTGTGGTTATTCAATGATACAACATCGAATGAATTACCATTCGGTGCAATGATGACCATGGCTGCTGGAGCAGTGATGTATCTCGATTATCCCCCTTCAAAAGGAGGCGAGGAAGAATGAGTGAGCGATTACTTGAGGTAAAGGGACTGAAAGCCGGATATGATGCGGTAAGAATTCTCCACGGCATCGATTTACATGTTAACAGAGGTGAATTTGTTACTATTATCGGCCCTAATGGTTGTGGAAAGTCAACCTTCATCAAAGCGATTTTTGGTCTAGCAACTCATCATGAAGGTGAGGTGAATCACGATGGCGAAATCGTTTCTGGATGGAGAACTGATCGGTTAGTTAATCGAGGAATCTCCTATGTTCCACAACGCGACAATGTATTCCCAGGTCTATCAGTAATTGAAAACCTCGAGATGGGTGGACTGAAATTAAGTGCTGAAGTACTGGAATTTCGTGTTGAAGAAGCATTTCGAATGTTCCCTGATTTGATTTCTAGAACCAATGATTTAGCCGCTTCTCTATCGGGAGGAGAACGTCAGATGCTTGCGATTTCTCGGGCGTTGATTTCAAAGCCAAGTTTCCTATTATTAGATGAGCCCACTGCTGCTCTATCCCCTCTTTACCAACAACAAATCATTCAACGCATTGACAACTTAAGGTCTGAAGGAATTACAATTCTCCTCGTTGAACAAAACGCTAGACTTGCATTGAAACGCTCTGACCGTGCATACATTTTCGCTGGAGGAAAGGTAGTTCATACTAGTGAAGCAAGCAAGGTATTAGATGACCCTGAAATCGGCGAATACTTCCTCGGCGGAGAGTATAATCATTGAGCTGCAAAGGCTGCAATTATTCGTTCAACATCCTCATCAGTAATGTGGAGATGTACTACGATTCTAACACTATTAGGAGCTATGTCGAATAGATCGATTCCAAGTTCTGCAAGGGATGCTGCAACATCTGCTGCTGGCGCTTCGGTATTCACATAGACCATATTGGTTTGAACGGTTGATAAATCAACATCAAAGCCATCCATTACTGCGATTGCCTCGGCGATTCTACGTGCGCGTTGGTGGTCCTCAGCGATTCGTTCAACGTGATTGTCTAGAGCATAGATTCCTGCCGCGGCGAGTATTCCTGCTTGACGCCATCCTCCGCCGAACATCTTGCGCCATCGATGAGCGCGGTCAATGACTTCCTGTGAACCGACTAATACCGATCCTACCGGTGCACCCAATCCCTTGGATAGACAAATTGAGACAGAATCAAAGCCTTTGCAAATACGAGCAGGAGAGTTACCTGTTGCAATTACAGCATTGAAAATACGTGCACCATCAATATGGGACTTGCAATCATTTGCACGAGCAACTGCAGCTATCTCATCGAGAGTATCCTGTGGGTAGCATCCTCCTCCTCCGAGATTTGACGTATTCTCTACACAGACCAGACTTCCATCGGGATAGTGGCTTTGTGAACCGTCTGCCTTCCTAATTGCATTCTGAACTTGCTCAGGAGTCATGATGCCTTTCTCGCCATCGACCAATGCAACAGATGCTCCACACAGGGCAGCATATCCGCCGCCCTCATAGCGGTAAATATGGGCTGAACGGTCGCAAATAATTTCGTCACCAGGAACAGTGTGGGCTCGCAATGCAACAGCATTGGACATCGTCCCAGATGCAACGAATAGTGCGGCTTCTTTGCCAAATAGTGTTGCTACCTTGTTTTGCAAAGCGATTACCGTAGGGTCATCACCCAAGACATCATCACCAACAACAGCTGCTTCCATCACTGCACGCATAGCCGCAGTCGGTTGAGTAATGGTGTCACTTCGGACATCAACACGGTCCGATGGATGCTCGCGCATAAACCTGCGAGGACGGGTTTCACTCAAAGCAGTTTCAGGTCCCCTGTTAGATTATCCAATTCGGATCTAAGGGCCGGTCCTATCGCTACGACCGTCAACGAGCCGGCTGGAATCTGTGTGCGTCCAGCATCTCTGATGTGTATTGCATGAAGTCCGGCTTGCTTGGCTTTGGATTCCATTTCAAGCAAATGTTCGTCGTCGATTCCTTTCAGGCAGACCTTGGCTTGGCCGCTACTCATCCAGGCATCAAGTAATCCCGGACTAGTTCTCATGGTTGCTGTTACCGCACCATGAGCAACCTGTGCTGCAATCTTTCCCTTCTTCATCCCTAATGCGTGATTGACGATAATTGCCATCCTATATTCGCCAGCCGCAACATGCTCAGGCGCAGGCGCAGTTAGGCGATGAAATATGGACCTAAGGCCCATTCACTTCACCAACTTCAAGTCACCAGTCAATGCATCTACGCTTCTGCGTGGAGCCGGACCAATCGCAATTACTGTCAAAGTTCCAGTAGGGATTTCGGTATGGCCTGCGTCTTTGATCATCGATACGACGAGGTTGGCTTTCTGGGCTTTTCCAAATAACTCCTTCATATCATCAATAGTATCGCATTGAACAACGATTTTTCTTGCGCCACCAGCCTTCCATCGCTCATATAAGCGTCCGGCTGAGCGCTTGGCCGCCATTGCACAATCAACTGCTGCATGCGCACATTGGGCTGCAAGTTTACCCTTTGAGAGTTTCAAGTCGGCCCTGGAAACCAGAACCATCGTTGGGCCTTCAACCGGTGACGACATTTGCTTCACCCGTAGCTACTGGCTCATGTTCGAATGCAACCTCCTCGTGAAGAAGGTTGGAGAGCCAAGGTGCGAGCCAGACAGCGGCTGTCAAAGATGCAAGAATGTGCAAAGCATCGAAGGGTAATCCGTTCATCAGATAGAGTCCGAATTCCCCGATGCTCATTCCGCTGGTCCAAATCGAAAGTGAGACCCACCAGTCGAAGAGTAAACTGGCCCCGACTGCAGCAAAAAGCAGTTGCTTCATCTGTACTGTAGAATCAATAATCAAAGGCAGTCGTGACCCCGCGAAGGCAACTGCTGCCCATCCACTTGCCTGGAATAGTGTCCACCAACCATTGGATAGGACCATGTTAGAAAGTAGAGTTGCCATCACTGCAAAGGCAATACCTCGCCTTGCTCCAAGAGTTGCTCCCATGACTAGGCACATCACTGTAAGGGGCTGAACATTTGGAATCGGTTCAAGCAAAACACGTGAAGCCGCAGCGGCAATAGTGATGCTCGTCAAGACAAGAATCTCTCTTCTAGGCGATACTGTTGGGCGACATAAGAGGAAGAATGCTATCCCTACAAGGAAGGCGTCGATTGCAAGACTCTCGACAGGGCCAAGGACGGGGCCGTGTACTCCGGATGTCAGGACCATGGCTTGGACTGGAAGAGGCCGGTCTTGAACTTCACGCTGGTATCCAGCGTACGACACTAGTATCTGTGAGAGTTGCTTCACTCATCCCGACCATACTTCTTTCACCATCAACTGTGAATTCCCACCCACTTCCTTCTATTTCATCGAATGATTCAACCCAAGTTCCAATGTCAAATCTTTCAGTTTCTACATTGAGTCCAATACTCTCGGCTGCTGCCATCGTAATTTCTTCTACTGTAGTATAGCCAGAAAGTTCGCCAACAACCCTTTCGCCATCAGGCATCTCAAACACGATTACTTGGCCAGTTTTCCATTCATCGGGCCATTCATCATCCCAATCTCCTTCGGGCTCTATCGAATTTGAAATTGAGTTTGACCATTGTTCTGCCACATATGGTTGGGCGATTATTGCAAGAATCAATAGAATGGGTAGGCCTATTTTGAGAGCTGCCTCATCTCTCTTTGCCGCGATGAAAGTGATTACCAAGGCTGCAATAATCGCTAATGGGACGAGATTTGAATTATCGGAAGCGGGGTCTTCCTCTATCGAAGATTCGGGCCGTTCGGGCAAATTATCGAACGAAACTGCCAAAGTTCCTGCATCATTTCCAAAGATCATTATGTCATCTTTGAATGCAGGGGCTGCGGTAGTATAGGTGCTGATTTCGGCATTGTGGATTGCGATTGCTGCTCCCGGAATTCCACTTCCCCAACCACCGTCTTGGATATTATTGCTAAACCACACCGAATAATTGCCATCATCCAAATGCTGAATTGCGATTTCGCCATTGGTGTGGAATTCCGTTCTACCCTTTTCGACACAAGAGGGATTGCATTCTAATTCGATTACATGCGCACTGGTTCCAAGGAATATCGAATTCCCCATTATAGCAGGAATTGCAGGTGATGAACCCTCTGTAGAAAATAGATTATCACCAACTCTAATCTCTGAACCATTTTCTGTTTGAAGATGGACAAGGAAGTCACTTTCCAATTCGATTGGAGCATGACGAATCTTGCCATCTCCGATTGTTAGATTGGTGACTTCTCCATTTCTTGAAATGGTATTGAGGATGCCTTCTTCATTTCCGAGAGAATACCCGGCATCGGTAATTGTCACTCCGTTTCTCCAACCTAATTGCGGTAGGTCAACTCTGAGGCCTAATTCTCCATCGGCGAGGCAATAGGTGGAAAGTCCTTGGCGGGTTGGTACTACAACTTGGTCTTCATCTACGGCCATTGCACCGGTAATTCCCCAGGTTATTACCTCGGTATGAGCATCCCAAATTTTACTTCCATCACTTGGTGAAAGCGCTTCAACCAGCCCATCGGTCCAACCAACAATAATCATGTCTTCCCAAGTTCCACATGAGCCTGTTCCAGCATTTACAAACAAGAGGGGAGTCATATCATGATTTGTTGAATTATTATTGCGTACCTTCCACAATTCTTCGCCTGAATAAATATCGAAAGCATGAATATGAGGTCGGTCTGTATCTGTCCAAAACCCGGATGTTCGAACAATAACCATCTCATCGACGATTATTGGAGCGGTTGAAATATATCCATTTTCAAGATCTTTCGACCATTCTGTTCTTTCGTTTTCGATGTCCGCTGATGTTAGCGGAATTAGGAGGAGAAAGACGAGTATCGCCAATCGACGCATCATGCATGCCTCTGGATAACTTCTCGAAGAAGGGCGCTAACTTGCTTTCCATCAGCAGCACCGCCGCATTCACCCATCACAACACCCATCAATGGACCTATTGCACCCATACCGCGTTCCTTCACGAAGTCCAATCGCTCTGCGACCACTTTCTCGACAATAGCCATTAGATCTCCAGCATCGGCTGGCTTGAGTCCTAATGATTCACTTCGAGATGCGATTTCAGCCATCGAAGGTACTTCACCCTCTAGAGATGAAAGTAATTCAGAAATGCCATCACGGGCTACATGGCCTTCTTCTTTTGCTGCAAGTACTAATGCCATCAAGCCAATATCTCCTTCATTTTCAAGAAGCATACTCGCCCATGCTTTCTGTGGAAGTCCACTTGCATGAGCGATGAAATGGTCATCAAACTCTCTAGCGAGTAATTGGTTTGCTTGGTCGTCGCTAATCTCATATTTTGACAAACGCTCAGATCTTTGAGCACGACTCATTGGAAGATTTGAAACGATGTTATTCCAATGAGCAGCGTTGATTACTCTTGGTGGAATATCGGTTTCAGGGTACATCCTAGCACCACCTGGTAGCGGGCGCATCGGAGTTGTTGTACCGTCTTCAGGAGAACCTTTCTTGACGACGACATTGCGGACTTCTTTTGGAATACGCTCGAATGCCATTCGGGCTCGATTTAGTACGCTTTCTAAGGCGAGTTCAGCCTGCCACTGGGGGGCCAAACAGAGAACAAAAGCATCTACTCCGGATAACAACTCACGTGTAGCATCCACGAATTCCGCATCGATTCCATAGGCGGGTAATTCGTCTGAATGGAATATACCCGCTACGCCAGCGAGTTTGGCTGCTCCAGCTAATTCACGTCCTAATCGTGGCATTTGAGCGCCATCGGCATCAAGACTCTTCGTGCCTATTAGGCCAGAAAAACCGGGCAAGGGTAAAGCGAGCATTATCGAAGATGCTTCAAGGCCATTTTGGACCATTTTCGAATTGCAGGTACCAAATGCTGCACTTACATTGACTAAGTTCAGAGGAAGAATCTCGCCCACTTCGGATTCCACATTTGCCGAGGATTCTCGCCTATCTGGCGTTAGCAAAGGCAGGTTGTGTTTGGAGCGCAATTGGTTTGCTAAGCGATAGAAATGGAGTTGGCGCGCCATCTCTAACCTAATGATTCGTGGGATCCAAGCAAGGTCCTGACATCCTTTGATTTCAACACGGTCACCAGCCATTATGGAGACATTGAGATCTTGACGAATACTGCCTAGACCACGACGTACTCGCCGGGTGTCCCTCAAAGCCCTTCCAAGAGCGATTGCAGTTTGCTTAGCATGGTCGGGTGAAGTAATATCGGGAGCGGTTGCAATTTCGATTAATGGCACTCCGAGTCTGTCGAGGTTCCAGGTTACGATTTCTCCAGTTGGAGATAATTCGCTGTCGAGTTTACGGGCACTATCTTCTTCAAGACAAAGAACATCGACGCCAACTGGGCCTCCCTCGGTCTCTAATACGCCATCGGTTGCAACAAGTGTGGTTCGCTGAAACCCGCTGGTATTTGACCCATCTACCACTGTCTTTCTCATAGTTTGGAGCAGTGATACTGGCTTTGCACCAATCATTCCAGACACCGTAAGTGAGATGTCAAGAGCATCTTGGTCGTGAGGCAGTGGTGGTTGTTCGTCGAGTTCGATTAATCCGGCATTTGGTGCTTGACAATATACGAATGAACGATTTCGTCTCGCTTCAAACCGGGCGGCTACATCTACCGCTCCGCCTTCTCCTCTAGCAGCGCGTAGACGGCGAGTAAAGCGGGGCCAATCTTCGGGCAAAGTGTCGATGGTAATATCGTGGAGTTCACCTGGCTGACGAGAATGTAACTTGCCGGTTGCGAGTTGCTGATGAACTTCGATTCCGCACATGAATCCAAGACCGGGGGGGTCGAGGGCTGCTGGTGTTGCGACATCGCCCTCTGGCTCCATGATAAACACCTGTGAGCCCCTCATTCATCAGTACATCGAATCATACGGGCTGGAGATGGTCATAGCCACGTGGTCTCAGCAGGCGGCCATCTCTCACCATCTGTTCGATAATATCCTCAACAATCTCTCTCTTGATGTCCATTCTCTCCGCTTGATTGAATACATCTGTCACTAAGACATTTTCTTTAGTTTCTAAGTGAAGGCGGTTCACGATATCAAGAATTGCACGTTCACGGTTTCTTACCGTTCCCTTCTTGCCTGAAGTGATGGTAGTTTCATCATAATTATCTCCCATCAATTCATATCTCCAATGCTCAGTGAGGCGAATTGCACGCTCAGCATCGACAATCGTCGCTTCTTGTGATAATCGTACACGAGCAGATGCTTCTGAAAGTCTGGCTAGTGCTTCTAATGCACGAGCAGTAATAGCCACCGAATCGGACTGTTCACCATCCTTTCTTCTAGTTTCAACATAAAACTTCACAAGAGCTTCACGTGCATCAACTGATAACTCGGGGTGGATTGTTCTCTTTGCTAATGCTACATACTTTTGAATGAGTTTTCGGCTGATTGTGTCCATGCCATCTTCATGCGTCACTTTGGCTTGATCCAGCGTTGTTCGTGGGTCTGGTGCGCTACCTTCCTCAATTAGAAGTTCACTTATTCCCTTCATTCGAGTACGGACAATATGATTTGCAATTAGAGAATCCTTGTCCTTATTTGCATTATCAGTCAACAACCAAATGATATCGAATCGTGATAACAAAGGTGGTGACAATGTAGTCTGGTGGGTGAAAGGTCTATCCGAAATTGGCTGGAAACGCCCCTCCTTAGGGTTGGCAGCAGCTAAGATTGCACAACGTGTACGCAAAGTTGCATTAATTCCAGCCTTTGAAACAGATATTCGTTGCTGCTCCATCGCTTCGTGCATAGAAGAACGGTCGCTGGGATTCATCTTGTCGAATTCGTCAATTGCTGCTAATCCGAGATCTGCGAGAGCAAGTGCGCCGGCTTCGAGAGTCCAACGACCATCTGCCGTAGAATCCTGAACGGCTGCTGCTGTTAATCCAGCAGCAGATGCAGACAGTCCCGAGGTGAACCTTCCACGAGGTGAAATATCAGCCATATAGGACAATAATTGCGATTTCGCAACTCCGGGGTCTCCCATCAGTAGAATGTGAATATCTCCTCTATTTCGTGTCCCGTCAGCGTTTCTTCTAGCGACGCCACCGAATAATTGCAACATCAGACTCTCTTTTTGAGCTGTCATTCCAAAGATCGAAGGAGCGATTGAACCCGCTAAAACCGTGTAAATATCATCTCTGGCTGCGAGTTCCTTAATCGCGCGTTCTTCCTCATCGGAAATTTGGATTTCTTCGAGCGGGATATTTTGACGCTCTACACTATGTATTCGCATGAAAATATCGAAAATCGGAGTGTCCTTCCCTGCTTTTCGTTGACTTCTAACAAATAAAACTCCATTTGCAGTTACACGGTCACCAGGGTTGAGATTACCGGCTAAATCGTGCTCTGCAATGCATAGAATTCTCTCTGGCTGTGCCCCTCCGCGTATTGCCTCAGGTAATTCTTGGAGTTCGATGAATTGCGAATTAATTAGAACGGATTCTTTCGTAAGTAAAATGAAGCGTGTATCGCGCTTTTTGGCCCCGCATCCTCCATCTAGAGCAGGGCATTCTACCGGTTCAATCAATATCTGCTCATTGGGCTGATTGATGATTTGGTGGTGACCACATACTACACATTCGAATGATGCATCGTAAATTCTCGGCCTGACTCCGCTTATCTTTGTGGCAATCGAATCAACTGCAATCATGTGCCCTATATCGTCTGCCCTGAGTTGGCGAACCGCTCTGTTACGGTCAGGAGGCAAATCTACGATTCGAACGAAGGCAACAATCGTAGAGGAGCCCATTTCGGTAAGGAGCATTCTGAGTGCTTGATTCGCAGCTTGGGTATTCAAATCGGGGTGTTCGACTATGTCGACTGCAAAATCCGGATCGAAATTTTCGATAATACGATAGGAGACCTCAAGTGATTGTAAATCTGGCCACGAAATCTGGAGGTTGTGAATGGCTTCACTGAATTGCTCGGTTAGAAGTGAGCGCCATCTTGCCGGCAGATCGAATTCCTGAATCATCTCAATCTCTCCAACCAGACTTCCGTAGCCATCCGATAACGCCTATAATCACTCCGCCCGCAAATTGTAACCCCTTCCTTTCCATTGGAACTCCATTGGAGGTCTGTCACTCGTTCATGAACACTTCGGTCTTCCAATGGAAGACCACCAAGCACTTGACCTCGTACCTAATGCCAAGTTGTATGCCTGCCCACTCGTTCGAGCCGATCCGTGGGAAATTGGAGAGATTCTGCTTCACATCAGAAAATCTTTCAAACACGCTCGGTGACCCGAATGAGAGAGAAGTATTAGTTCACATTCCAATTGGAGGAGATGGACCTCTTCCGTGTATTATCTATCTCGCACCCTTTACCGGTACAGGAATGGCTCGCGCCAATTGGAGAGCGTTTTCTGAGACTCTGCCCCAAAGACATGAGCGATTGGTAAGAGAAGGAAAAATGGGCCCAGCGATACTGGTGATGGCTGATACCTTTACTTCCCTTGGAGGGAATCAATTCATCGATTCACAAATAATGGGAGATTGGGGTACCTGGCTCAAAGAAGACTTGCGAAAAGAACTCAATGAGCGCTACGAGATTAGTGGGTTCGGATTGGTTGGGAAATCCAGTGGAGGATACGGCGCACTTGTACGTGGTATGCTCGATAACTGCTGGGATGCAATCGCCTGTCATTCTGGAGATTGTGGTTTTGAGTTATTGTATGGAGGCGAAATGGCCAGTACGGTAACAAGAATTCAATCCAAAGGTGGCGAGGATGATTTCTTGAAATATGTAAGAGATTGTAATTCTCTCGCTGGTGATGATTTTCATGCCCTGATGATGCTTGCAATGGCGGCATCATATTCAGATGGTAGTTTGCCTGTTGACTCTCAGACTTGCATCTTAGATGAAGAAAAATGGGCGGAGTGGATGGCATGGGACCCACTCACGATGATTGAAGACCATCGCACTTTACCTCCTACATGGATTGACGTCGGTGATGCAGACCAATATCACATCCAATATGGATTGCGAAGACTGCATGCGCGAATGGATGAACTTGGACTTACTCACGAATGGGAAGAATTCCCCGGAACTCATAGCGGCATTGACCATCGTTTGGACCTCTCGTTGCCTTGGCTACATTCGGTATTAACATCGGTATCATGATGAGAGGTGCGCGAGTCGCACGATGTATGGCAGAGGGTCTGGACTACGCTGGTAGCGGCGTGGACATCGATCTTGAGGGTCGTGCTGTAGGCGCTTTGGTTGGCGCCCTATCGCGCTCTGTCAGAGCCGCTGGTACTCCTGGCGCACCAGTCGACCTCCCGGGAGGATTCGGGGGATTAGTCGAGTTTGGTGACAATTATCTCGCCTTAGCAACAGACGGAGTTGGAAGCAAATTACAGATTGCAACAATGCTTGGCCACTGGGCTGGCGTCGGTATCGATTGTATGGCAATGAATGTCAATGATTTGCTTTGTGTTGGAGCAGAGCCAATCGCTTTCGTCGATTATATTGCGGTTCCAAAACCTGACCCTGTAGTTCACGAAGCTCTCGGTGCAAGTCTCGCAGAAGCATGTACTCGTGCGAGAGTTACTCTCGCTGGCGGTGAGACCGCATCCTTGCCCGGTATCGTTACCGAACTCGACCTCTCTGGAACCGCTCTTGGATGGTTAGCAAAGGGCGACGAGATTACCGGAGCCAATCTGATGGCTGGAGATGTTCTAATCGGCCTGCCTTCAAGTGGAGTTCATTCCAATGGTTATTCACTAGTTCGCAATGTTGTCAACCATTGTGGTGTGTCCTTTGAAGACGATGCTCCATTCCAAGTTGATGCTGCAAGAATAGAACGCTTCAACGAGGGGGCAGTTACCCTTGGTGAGGTTTTCCTCAACCCGACTCGCATCTATTGCGATCCAGTTGTTGACCTAATCACAGATGGGCCGTGCCCAAGAGAATCTATCCATGCTATTTGTCATGTAACCGGAGGAGGATTGTCGAATCTACTTCGCCTTCACGATAGTTTAGGATGGGAAATCAATGACCCTCTACCAATCCCTGCTGAATTCACTTGGCTTCAGGATAATGGTGATATTAGCGATAGAGAGATGCATCGTACTTTCAATATGGGCTGTGGAATGATTATCGCAGTAGATGCTGCTCAAGCAGATGATGTGTGCTCGTGGTTATCACAAAGAATGCCTGGTAGTGCTGTAATTGGTACAGTTGTCGACAGTGGGCACAAAGTTACTCATGCAATACCTGAAGTGGTATTCGAGCATTATTGAGGTGAAGATATGCTTCCCTCCGGATGGCCAGGTCATATCTGGTTAGAAGGTCGTACTTCTGTCCATTTACAAGACCATCAGCCAAGGCCTTCTCACATGCCACGCGGCCCGGCTCAAAAAACCGGCGAGGGTTTTCTTAACTCTGCAATGGCGCCAGCCCGTACTCGTTCAGTGATGATTCTCGCAGATGCTGTGGAACATGGGTGGCTTACACCTGAAGGCAAACCAATCAGAATTCTCGATGCGCTTTGCGCTACTGGCGTGCGCCCACGTAGATGGCGCCGTGAAGTTCCAGGTCAACACCGATTGCGAATAACTGCAAATGATTTGGATGAAAATGCAGTAGCATGGGGAAGAGCCTCTCATGAAGCCCATCCTGTGGGTGATGGACATGATTGGGAAATAGAGGCCGGCAGATTTGCACGAGATTGTGAAGGCGTTGTAGAAGATGGCATTCACTGGGTTGAAGGCGATGCACGCAAACTGATGGTTCAATCTCCTCATCAATGGATTGACCTCGACCCCTTCGGCTCTCCTGTTTCCTTCCTCGATGCTGCTATTCAATCAATTTCTAGAATAGGAGTTCTCGATGTCACCGCCACTGATACAGCCGCATTATGTGGTTCAGCGAAGACCAGTGCTGCACGAAGATACGGTAGTGTAGGAATTGTTGATTCCTATATGCACGATGATGCGGTGCGTATTCTATTGGCTACTATTGCTCGTGTTGCTGCAATGCATGACCGTACAATGCAACCAATACTATCCCTCTTTGACGGACACCATGTTCGAGTTACTGTATTGTTAAAACGGTCAAAGGAAGAAGCGAGTTCTCTCCTAGATTCAATAGGATACAGGATAAGAGGTAGCCCCTATCATTTCTCTAACACACCCGAAGGAAAATACAGTGGTCCAATGTGGACCGGTCCGCTTTTCGATGCGGATATCGCTGGTAGAATCACTACGGAAAGGGCAATTGAATTGTGTGGAGGAAGAACTGAAGATGTTCCTGATTATTGGAGTGAAGTCGATGAAGACCACGCTAATCGAGAGCTCGATAGGAGTGTGAGGCACATCAGTGAGTCTGCTGAACTCCTGAGTGGCGACCATCTGCTTGTTGCAATGGATGGTTTGGGGGTTGCTGCTGGAATCGGGCAAATACCTTCGGCGAAAAAAATCCTTGAGAAGTTGCACAGTAATGGGTTTAGAGCCGCAAGAACACACATGCCAGAGCCAATGTTTGCTACCGATGCAGATTGGGAAACGGTCCTAGAACTCGTTGGTCAATTAACCGAAGGATCGTCTTGAGTTTCTGAAGGTGAAGGTAGCATTGTTTGAGAGTTCTCAAACACCTCTCGTACACTATCTTCAATCCTTCGAGCATCTTCCAAAAGCGAAGAGAGCGGGATATCGATATCGTATAATTCACTGATTGCCTCAATAGCAAGTGCTGCTGCCCTGGCATCAGGATACATGGGATTACAATCAGCGAGAATTGCTGTAACATCTAGGTCAAGCCTATCTCCTTCAGCGATAAGATAGCCTGAAATTCCTGTAACCACGCCTTGGGTGATAGGGTCGATTCCATTCGATCTAAGGCGTTCTCTTCCTTCCTTTGAGGAAGATACACCATACAAGGATCCAGTCCGGTCATCTAGGTTCTCTCTCGCAACTCCATCGATTACAATCAAATGGTCAAATCCACCTGCAGTAAACCACTTGAGGACAGTATTTGCGAATAGGATGTCTCGTTCTGGACCGAAGCGGACTTCAGCGGTAAAAGCGCCAATACCATCGCCTTGGTATACACGAACTGGGTGCTTTGGTACTTCATGATGAATCAAGGCCATCGCAGGAAATTCAGAATTCAAGACCGTCCCCAGTTGCTTCAAATTGAGTTGGCTAATCACATGTGAAGCTGCAATAACACCTACCATTCCTACTGTAGAAAATCCACAAATTGCGACTCCGCCTGTGGTTGGGTCAGCATCTTTGTGCAAGACAAGATCGTAAGTTTGAGCACCGCCCATAATATCGCCTCCTTGTCACTTCTTGAAAGGTATTGCCCCAACTCATTCAATGAATTCCTCCCAGTCTTCTAGACCGGGGTCGCGGAACCACCAGACTCCAATTTCATCTTCATACCACTCAGTGCCATGCTCATCAACAGTGATTCCGGAGTCTTCCTCGTGCTCTTCCTCATACACTTCTTCTTCATCGGATTCTTGAGATTCTGTACCTGATGCTTCATTGAATAAGTCGTGGTTTGGACGTTCTGGTGCATCATGAATTTCATGTTCGGAGCCTTCGAATTCATCTAGAGCCATACCAACTGGCAAGGGTTTGGAGACTCGGCCTACTTTAGATTCCGGCTCTAAGTCCATATCCAAATCGTCTTCAGCCCAGTCTTCATCTATTCTTTCGCTTCGTACGCGCAGGAGTACAACAATCGCTATTCCAATTAGCAATACTGACCCAATTGAGACGTATAGGATGACATTAGATGATTCTACGGCACCAGTAGTGTCCGTATTGTTTTCATCCGGGTCTGGTTCATCGATTAGAGTATCTTCTTCCTGTATTGTCCACTGTTGCCGATGGTCGATTGTGCTATACAAGAAGTGTTGGCTCACCGAAGCAGTACCATCGATATTCATCCAATCTGATGTAATGCCTTCATCTTCTAAATTACTTAGAATTTCAATAGTAATTTCCACATTCTTACTTTCATTTTCTGCTAGTTGGAATGTTGCATCACTAGGATAGAAACCGATGTCAGAACTAGCCCAAGATGACCATCCGTTTTGCGATAATTCAACATCTACTGTGAAATTATTGGGGTTTGTAATCTGGCAGAGGAAAGTCCCATCTGTTGCATTCTGGTCGACTACGAGTGCAGGACAAGTTATTACCAAATCAGAAATTGAATCTGGCTCCCACGGGTCATCTGTGTTATTTGTGGTATTATTACCGGTATCATTGGTTGTACTATTATCTTCGATTACTACTCCATAAGGATGGAGGATAATCAATACACTATTTGTGTTCGCTAAGATCCAATTTGGACCTGTCAAATTCACCCACAAATTACCTCCTTCTGGGAAATTAACGAGGAATTGTGAGAATCCATTTTCAATTAAGTCAGTTCCACTAGTATTGTTATTGGAGGTCATATTCTGAACTGTCCATTCGACTGTAGTTCCTTCAAGATAGTAATCCTGTGATGCGATTACTGCTTCGAGGTCTACTCGTACATCGCTTTCCCCATCCCAATCGAGTAAGTAATATGGTTCTGCAGCACTGAATGTTGCATCTACTGTAACGGTCCTGTTTACAGAAGTTGATGCTGAGGCAATTGGCCTCATTTGCTCAGTACCAGCGTCTCCACTATAATTGGCCCAAATTGTGACATCGCCTCTCAAGTCTGCTGCCCAAGAGCCCAATGATGAAAGGTCTGAAGAATGGACTCCCGACCAATCCTCTGCGAGTAGCCACGAATCAGTAGAATTGGATAGTGTAATTGTGACTGAGCCAACTGGAGTATTTTCAATGCCTCCCGCCCATGCGGTCAAATCGATATCAAGAGGGTGGCCAATGCCAATAACCGGAGATGTTTCAATATCTATTACAACAGGAAGGGGGGTGTCATTGCGTGGATAAGTTGGCCCTACTGAGACCACTTCCTTGGTGTAATTTCCAAACGCATCTTCTCCAACAACTGCGAACCAGTATCCTGTTCCATCAGTTAAACCTGTGAATGTCATTGTATCCCAATACCAATTACCCCAGCCGATCTGAGTTGCATTATCCGTCGAATTGAATTCTGAGGTTGAGTAGTATACATCATAAGAATCGATGCCATATGGGTAAGGCAGGCTTGACGCTGGCAGCAGGTCCCAAGTCACTATCAAAGAACCACCTTCATCAGCATCAACGTCGGCCACTGTTACTCCTGTTACTGCATCGGGCGGGGCAGGGTATGGTATGGTGACCTCAAGTAAATTTGAGAGGTTGGAAGTTATACCGAAGGTGTGTATACTTCTCACAGCATACGTGTATGTGACTCCGATTGATACTTCATCATCTACGGTGATATTTGCCATCGATATTGCATATGGGGAGTTGATATCAATTGCTTCGATAGATGCATTGTAACGGAAAACTTCGAATCTATCGAAGTCGGTTCCGAAAGAAATCATATCGTCCCAAGAAAGAGTTACTTCCGATGGAGTTAGATCTTTCAGAACCAAAGTTGGAGTAATAGGAAGAGAGATTGCTGGAGCACCTGGTGTATGTATCGCATTTAGATTGGTAATCGTAATTAGCCCTGAATCCGTTGAATTAAATGACAAAGCGATAGGGAATGTTCCCACCCCTCCTGTCATTCGTGTATTGATTGCATTGGTCAGATTAACAATGGCATGCGGATTGTAATTTACTTGGAAAGATGCATCATATCCAATATCTAGACCTGAAAGGTTGAAAGTTCCAAACCCTGTTGAATCAACATCGATTGAAATATTGGCCATTTCTATTCCATAATCATCTGTAATTACAGGGAGTGTGAGCAATAATGGCCCTATTTCATCTCTTATTACGTCGTAATAATCTATCAATGGCATTGCATCTAAGCCAAAGCTGCCATCACCAGCATACCCTTCTTGTGTTGCATCGGAAGTTCCGTCACCATCTGCATCGAAGGAGGTGGTGTGCCATCCACCGATGAACAATCCCTTGATGGATTCTCCTGCAGCCACAATTTGTTCATCATGGTTATCTCCATCCATATCTATACACAGTATTCGAGTTGGTAAAGACCAAGGTTCAGGGGCGAGGGGATCGATGCTACCAACCGTCGTTGCGTTGATGGCTTGAAGGGAAATATTTCCTTCAATGGTACTTGCAGAACCATCGCTAACACCAGCTGATGGAATCATCACACTCAAATCTCCATCGCCATTGTAATCGCAAATTGTAGCATTGAATAAATTGAGTTGTGATTGGAATATCGTTGTATCCCATGCGCTTCCATTATTGAGTAATATTGCGTAACCCTGGTCATTTTCTCCGATGAAATCTGTATCACCATCTCCATCGAGGTCTACCGCTATTTCGTTTTGTTTGATATTGTCGAAGGTAACCAGTGGATTAACGGCCCAATATCCAGACCAAAAATCCCAATTTGTCCAGTGGGCTTGATGGTCTGATACCAAAACGCTCTCGTTTCCAGTTCCAAAGAAATCTCCATATTGAAGGCTTACAAGATTTGCTGGAATGCCATTCGTTCCATTTGGTTCGATTTGTTCTGTTGTGGAGGAGGAAAAAGTACCTGATATATTGGCCCATGGCTGAATGGATAAAGTTCCTAAAGCATGAATTGAGATTATATCGGCCATTCCATCGTTCGTCAGATCTCCAATTAGACCAGCGATTAGTCCCGAAGGTGTCGAAATATTTTGATTGGAATCGAAAGTTCCAGTAGTGGAATTGTACATATGAATACAAGCGAGGTTTTCGGTTAAATCGAACGCTGCTACATCTTCTGCGCCATCTCCATTGATATCGGCGATGGAAAGAAATGTTGCATTATCACATGTGGAAATCCAATTATTTGTTACATGTCCATTCGTTGTGCTCCAATCAAGCCATGTAATCGCGGTCCCAATACCAGTAGAACTGTTATCATTTGAAAGAGCGACTACTTCTGAAAGGCCATCTCCATCTACATCTCCTGTGGTGAAATCAACCAATTGCCCTACGTCGAAGAAACCGCCTCCTAGGTTGGGAGAGAATGATGCATTGAATTGCGAACTCTTCAAGGTAGAAGTTGAAGGAAGATAGAAGCCCGGAGAAGATATTGTTGAGCCTGTATATTGAATATTAGCATAACTTGAATCGGTATAGAATTCATTCTGATGCCCAATGGCTCCATATCCTGGAGAAGTAAATTGCCATTCATTCTCCCCATCCTCATCAATATCAAGCCAAACCTCGCCCGGACTATCGTCATCCGCATCGATTTCAATATCGAACGATGCTGTAACAAACGTTACGTTTCGGGGGATATCTAGTGTTACAGAAGAGTGTGATTGAGTCCCATTTAGTGCGATATCCACGGTGGCAAAGCCGCCTGAGAAATTGGACATTGTAGTTTGTTCTGCACTTGCATGCATCACAGTAACAGGCAGTGTAGACACCATGAGAATGGCTACGATGAACAGGGGAGAGACGCGGCTCATGTTATCACCCGGGGTTTTGCGGAAACCGTCCGACCTTCAAGTGCCTTCTCCCAAACGGGCTCGTAGTGATTTGGGTTTTCCCGATACATGTGGATTGCCATTCCGTTATTTCTTACAGGAATTCATTAACATGTGGGTTTAGGGGGCATGTATGGGGTACTGCGTACATGAAAAAGCCTGATTTGTTTCATTTTATCTAAGAAAATGAACTGTTGAAACGATTATGTATGAAAGGCCGGTCGGCCCCACAGAGGGATGTGGAATGGACGATGAAGCAAAAATCTTGATTCGAGCCGGTGATGTCGAAATTGACCTTACTGGCGCACAGTCTAGTGTGGACGAGCGACTTGTACGCGTTCGTGATGATGATACTTGGTCCATTGCTCTATCACGCATTCGGAATGCGAGAGAGCTTGCAATTGAAGCCGCTGTTGAAGCAGCACGCGGTGCTGGCCTCCCTGAACGAGGGTCTTCATTCCGTGCTTTGATTGAAAATTGTAGTTTGATTCGCAAGCCGGATCAAGTTCTAGGTGCAATCCAATATTTACGCGATGTAGAAGGTGTGAACGATAGCCCTCCACGTGTTATTGAAATCTTATTCGAAGATGCTGGGCTAGAAGCGCCTGGTAATCTCTCACTTTACTTGAATCGGCTTAGGGAACGTGGTTTCCTTTCAATACCGCCTTCCGCGAAGGAAAAGAACCGATACTCGGTTTTGACACCTGAAGGAAGAGCGCATCTGGACAAGCGTTCACGATACTGAGGCGGATTCCATGGTAATGTCGGGCAGTGCCACCGACGAAGAAGAAACGCCAATTGATTGGTCCTTCCAAAACAAGAAGGGCGAATTATTGCGAAGAGGGAACCATCCTCGTTCCAACTTCCGACGTGCTATCCTCGATGGAGTCGATATGACCGAGGGAAATTTTGTCAGCAGTGATTTTAGGAGAGCTTCAATGTTTGAAGCAGACCTTATGAAATCAGCATTCGATGATTGTGATTTCAGAGGATGTGATCTCCGTAAAGCGAGATTAAATCTCTCAAATTTTCGAAATTGTAAATTTGAAGGGGCAGACCTCAGAGGTATTCGTGGTCGATATGCTATTTGGCAGGGCAGTGATTGGTGGAATGCTAAAATCGATGCCGACCTATCCAAGGTCTTGGCAAAGAAATGGCCAATGCCCGAGGATGCTTGATTAACAGGCGGCCTGTGGTCTGCTTCATGGCGGTTAGACTTACTCGTAGAGTCGACTTTCCGATGGTAGATATGGCTGGTATTGCCTTTTACCCCCGAATCTACGACCTCGCTCACCGTTTCTTCGAGGAGTTTTGGGAAGAGGCTTGCGGGATTGATTACCCTACGATTCTCTCAAAGCACCGCATCGGTTTCCCAGTAGTCGATATCAAGAGTACATTTCATGCTCCTTTACGCTATGGTGATACTGTAAATGCAGTAATTTGGATTAGTGCGATTGGCAATAAATCATGCACATGGCAATACCGATTCAACAACCAGAATGGTGAGTTGCTTTGGAGTAGTGAACAGGTGACTGCCTGTGTTTCTATGGATAGTATGGAATCCATGACCATTCCAGATTTATTGCGTACGGGTCTGGAGGCATGTGGTAATGAGTGATAGTTTCTCAATGCGAATGAGTGGCGATGATGGCCTTGCTCCACCTGCAGAAATCTTTGCTGTCAAACCCGACAGGAAAGGTCCCAAAACCATTGCAATCTTGCTCATCTTAGGGTCCCTGCTAATGGGGGTAGTGGCCTATGGTGACATCGCTAGTTCATTTGCTGAAGACCTCACCCAAGAAGACCTTGATTTGCTACTAACAAATGTACGCAATGGTGGAGATGAAATCACTGATGAGGAATACCAAGAATTCCACGATAAAGCGAGAGATAGTGGGGCATATTCAATCAGGGGTTGGTCGATCATGATTGGCGCAGTACTGATTTTTGTGGGGGGCATTCTCTTGTTCCGTCTAAATGGCCAAGGGTCAAAACTTGCAATTGGAGGCTGTCTACTCGCAGCCCTTGGTGGAATTTATGCAAACTGGGAAATATACTCAATTTCGGCAGAAATGCTACCGCCGAGTTTGACTATTGCGTACAGGAATTTGGGATATTTGTGTGGCATTTGCATGGCCATTTGTATGGCACTATCTGCCCTGCCACTACTCAATGCTGGAGCAAGGGCCGCACTTTACCCGAAAGTAACGCTTACACTCGAAGAAGAATGAGAGCGGCCCCACCGCGATTCGAACACGGGTTCGTGGCTCCGCAAGCCACTGTGATATCCAGGCTACACTATGGGGCCAGTGCAAGCCGGGCGACCGGCCTTCGCCATTTAAGCGCGAGGGCTGTCTTTAGATTCGCCAATTGTGCATCTCCCAATCATGCTCTTCTGCTATTGCCTTGAGAGCACCTTTGGCATTGATTGCTACAGGGTTACCGCACTCCTTCATGAAGAAGGAGTCGGCGTGAGTATTTCCATAGGCCCAACACTGTGAAAGGTCGTGATTGTTGGCTTCAGCATCTGCTTTGACAATTGGCACCTTGCCTTTTCTTCGGGGGACGGACCAGCCTTTTTCAGAACCTGAAATGAAGCCTTTCATCTCATCCGGCCCACAGCCATAAACCTCATCCATACCAAGTTCAGCGCCCATCGCTAATGCCATTGGCTTGATTGTTGCAGAAATTAGGACAAGGCGGTGGCCTTGGTCGCGATGCCATTGAACGCGCTCTCTAGCCTCTTCTGGAATACGTTTAGCCAACTTAGGAGCGATGATTTTTGCTAGCCTATTGAGGGTCTCCCAATTTGAAAATGCGAAATGGCCTCTATTGCGGGCCGCATCATATACTGCACTACCCGTCAAAATATTGCTCAAAAAGCCCAGAGTCCAAGAGATTGTTGCGACTGGAATGCGCCATGGTCTACGCTTTCCAAGCTCTGTTGCAAGGGTTTTCTCACTCGAAGCATCAAGCAGGGTGCCGTCGAGATCGAAGTAGGCCGCAACCTCACCCATAACACGGCCTGAGCGCCTGACCCGCTTCAGGATGTCGACTCATCGCCTTCGGTTGGACCGTAAACGCGACGTCCTGCAGTATGGTCTTGCCACCAAGTTAGGTATGCTTTCAGATATCGTGGAATGAAGAAGCCGATTTTTCGAGGTGTTAAGCCATGGTTTCTCATATTCTGGTCAACTGATAGGAAAGCTACAATCGTTTGAGCACTGCAACCTGGATTGGCAAATACAAATCGCTTTATTTCCTCTGTCAATCTAACTCTTCGTGCCAATTTTTGTGAGCCTTTGCCCGCGGTTGGTGGAACCATAATTTCCAACATTTCCTTTACCCATATCAAAGAAATTGTGGGAACCCATGGGGCCCAGCCCAAAGGGAAGGAATTTGAATGGCCGGCTTCTCGCAGGTCTGAGTACCATGGTCGACACCATCGCAATCAAGCGCGTAAACATCCGTGACTTACTGTCTATTGACCTCGATGTTTGGATGGAGCATCCCGATGATTGGGATTTCAAGCCAAGAGCTGCTATCAGTGGAAATAAGTTCTCAATCTCCTCAGCCACAACTGGGAAGGAAATGGCAAATATTGACCTCGATGATGAGCAGATGGAGGCCGCTGAACGTGACCGAAATGTCGAACTGCGAGTCAAATTCCAAGTTCATGGAATGCACGGACGTCTTAATGACATCCATCCAATTATCGCAGATGGTAAGGCTAAGAAATTAGCAACTGCAAACTGGAAAAGTGTGCAACCAATTCAGTTCAACTGAAACTGTTCATTCGTAAGCAACTTCGGTTAATACTGGTACCATTATCTGAATCGTAATCGTCAGAAGCCAATCATTTCCGCCATCCGGGTCAGGTAGTCCATCGACTAATGCATCAGGGTCAGCATCTCTTGCAACAACTGTCCAAACCCATTCCCCTTGTCCAAATCGAGCGCCTGCCTCATTGAGAAGACCCGCAATTAACTGTTCAGCGGAATCGGACTCATAGTCATCATTCTCTCCTTCTGGGTTAAGGTCGGTCCCGTTGATCTCGGCTTGAGTCGATTCGTTTTGAGTGATATTTCCCGGGGTGGTCTGGGAACTTCTGTGGTGTCCATCGTCAACCACATTAACTGATAATGTGAAATTATCTGGAGGCATTACCAAATCTTGGTCGAGTTCTAATAGGGCTTCATATGAAATAATTCTAGCACCATCTCCAGGTGTTAGATTAACTGTCCATTCATCGCCCTGGTTGAGATATTCATCGTATTCCCAATCCAATGTCTGAGTCACCCACACTACCTTGTACATCCTTGTAAGAACTTCAAGAATGAACTGTTCCTGTACAACTCCTCCCTCACCATCAGATACTGTGAGTGAGCCCGTTATCGAACCGCTGTATGCTGTTTCGAGATATACAATCGAGTCGGTCGAATCGATATCATTGCGTGTATCCCCATCACTATCAGAATCTTCGAAGTGATTGAGGTCCCATTCAAAAGAGAGGGGCGCTCCTTCTGGGTCTACTGTAGCACTTGCATCCAGTAGAGCGATGTCTCCGGCTCTAATTACTTCAGGTAATGAAAGATTTAGGCGTGGTGCGCCGTTTACTCGTATCATTACTGTGGTGCTATCTGTTCCGCCTTGATCATTAGTAACGGTAAGACGAACATTGTAGAGTCCTGGTTCATTGAATTGATGAGAGGTGAAGCCCGCTACGGTATTTACTGAATCCTTATCACCAAAATCCCACGAATAATCAGAAATTATACCCTCGATAGCATCGGAGTCCCTTGCATCGAAATTTACCATCTCTCCTTCCTGAATCTCAAGGGGATAAGCGGTAAGCGCCGCACGGGGTTCAACTGTCGTTTCTAAAACTCCAGTACAACCTGCAAGGCTTTGCAGTACAAGCAAAGAGAGGATGAATACCCATCCTTGGCGCTGCATGTTAACACGACAGAATGCTTCCTATCTAATCGTGTCCCTTCTGCGTGAAGTCAAAATTCAACTTCTTCAGGCAAATCTCCGATTATTTCTACCGATTCAAGTTCATTACCTAATTCTTCTACATCGGCAACCTCAACGGTGTTTAACTCGTAATTAGAATCCATCTCATCGACAAGTAAATCTTCGGCCTCAACTATTCCAGTATCATATTCTGGTCTTACATGAGTAATCTCGATGATTGGTTCTGACACATCTTCTTCAGCAAAAGTAGAGAGAGTTTCGGCAAGTACTGCGTCCCTATCCATCTCTGGTAATTCGATGGCTTCTTCTTTGGGCTCCAATTTTTTTGGCGGCTTTCGTTTGAAGAAATCCTTGATGCCCATAGCCTTCCCTCGCTTCATTGCTCAATAAGACCTGCGTAGTGATGTTCAAGGCCCTTGGACGCAACGCTTGTTCATGGTCGACATTCTCGAGGGGCACCGGGTCCTTTCATTCGACCTTGAAACAACAGG